>TARA_R110001583_G_scaffold34314_1_pt1 | contig 10379 bp, 8 predicted proteins | sample TARA_R110001583 | Tara Oceans TARA_R110001583 (sample SAMEA4398432) | marine metagenome | biome: Polar Biome; feature: [MES] marine water layer (ENVO:01000295) within the mesopelagic zone...; material: water (ENVO:00002006), including particulate matter (ENVO:01000060) such as...... | reverse complement strand
TCGACTGGCTGAAACCTGCATCTTGAGGTGGAGCGGGTATATATCCCCAAACTACCTATCTTTAGCCTATTAATAGGCCAAAGATAGGTAGTTCTTTTCTTTTTAGTTTTTTATACAAAAATCTCCTTTATTATAAATACAATTTATTTATAATAGCGCTCTTTAAAATTGTGATTTACTCATAGCTGTTATTGATTTCGATAATAGAATATCTATTTTCTTCAATCAATGCCTTGAAGATAACCTTTTCTTGACTTGCTAAAAGCTGCATCTTGAAGTGGAACGGGTATATTCACTTTTGAATCCATTACTTTTTATTAACTACGATTAGCTAACTTTTTTAGTTAATTTATTTTGCGTAAAAATCGAGAATAAAATGTTTCACTTTTTAGTATTTAGCACATTTTTTTTCTTATCTGTTACGGCTTATGCACAAGGAAGTTACTCTCAAAATGAGAATAACCACGTTTCAATAAATGAAAAAAACGTTAAATCTACAGCAACTGCTGCTGATATTTTATCTAGCATTGAAAAAACGGTGCAAACAGACACTGTCAATGGCAGGCCAACACTTACCGGCTCTGCTGAGCTAGGATTTTTATATAAAAGCGGTAACACTCAAAGTGCTGATATAAAAACGGGTATTGATTTACGTTTCGGACAAGACCGTTGGTCAAGCTCGTTAAACGTAGATTTACTGATAAAAAAAGCGGATATAGAGAATGAAGATACAGGTGATCTTCATTTTAAAACTACTGACCAAAAATGGACTATAGCGTCACAAACTAACTACCATTTAGACAGTAGCGAAAAACATTATATATACGGTACTGTTTGGTATGAACAAAATGAGTTTAGTAGCTTTACCAAGCAAAGCTCAGTTTCTACTGGTTGGGGTAAACATTGGTATAAAACCAATAAAGCATCACTTTGGGGTGACATTGGTCCTGGTTTTAAAAGCGATCAATTTAGAGCAACAGATGAAGAGCCGACAAAAACCATAACGTCATGGATTATACAAACTCAAGCGCTTTACATAAGAAAACTGGGCGATCATGTCGAATTTGAACAATATTTTAGTGCCAAACAAGCTATAAAAACAGGCGAGAATAGTATTTACAAGGCAGAAACGTCAATGACAACTAAACTAATTTCAACACTGCAGCTAAAGTTTACTTTTACGGTTAACTACAATACTGATGTCGAAGAGGCCAAGAAAAACTTAGATACTCAAACTGCCATGACGCTAGTTTATAGTTTTTAATTCACCTGATATAACCCCTTTCCACTTCAATATGCTCAAACCTACATTTTGAGGTGGAACTGGTGTTATAATTGCTATGGGTCAACAAAATAAACACTAAAAACATAAAAAACATAAAAAACATTAAAAACATTAAAAACATTAAAAATATTAAGGAAATATCATGGTTCGTCAATACACATTAACAGCTTTGTGCTTATTACCACTAATGTCATACACGGTATTAGCGGAAGACACTGAAAAAAAACCAGAATATACGGCATCAGCAGAATTAGGCTTTTTATATAAAACAGGCAATACAAAAAGTGCAGATATAAAAGCCGGTTTTAATGTTCAGCATGAAAAGGATAAATGGCGAACAGTTGTTGCTTTTAATATTCTAGCTAAAAAACTAGAAAAAGAAGATGCAGATGGCAATGAAGAATTTGAAACGACTGATAATAAGTGGGATATACTTACCCAAACCAACTACACCATAGGTAAAAAGGCTAAAAACTACCTTTATGGTAATCTCGCTCATGAACAAGACAAATTCAGTGGTTTTGAATCTCAAAGTTCATTTTCTGCTGGTTGGGGTCGTCAATGGTATAAAACTGAAACGTCTTCTTTCTTTGCCGATATTGGCCCGGGTGTAAAATATGATGTTACCCGTGCAACTGATACAGATGCTTCAATAAGTAACACTAGTTTTATCATACAAGCACAGGCGCTTTATACACGTAAGCTCAATGAGCATGTTAAATTTAAACAATATCTTGTAGCCAAACAAGCGACTCAGTCAGGTGAAAATAGTGTTTATAAATCTGAAACTTCCGTTACCGCTCAGTTAATTGACTCTCTACAACTTAAATTCGCTTTACGTATAGATTATGACACTGAAGTTGAACCTGAATTTGAAAAAACAAATACAGAAACCTCAATGACTTTGATTTATAGCTTCTAAGTTATTTTTACCCGTTACCATTCAAGAGGCAAGTTTCAGAGTGCACTTTGAATGGTAATGGGTAAAAGCACTACTGTTATTATCACATCATAAAGATCAATAATAGCAGTAGTATATCCTCCACTTCTTCTCGTCTTTTATTCCTATAGATACTCAAGCCTGTCTAATCCTCACGAAATTGCGTCATAAAATATATAAGGGCCCATCCTTCATAACAAATTGTGATCAAATTATACCCATCAGATTAATTAATGGTTCAAATTTTAATGAGGGTAAATTTTAATGAACAAGGCACTTGATTGGATAATAGCTAGCTATTGGGATTGAAAGAAACGACTGGTTGAATTGTTGTTTAGTTAATAAAATAAACAAAGACTTAATACTGCCCTACCTTTGCTAAAAACTATTTTACAAATTTATAAAAAAAAAAAGCTAGCATTTTAACAATGCTAGCTTTTTTATTTATATCGAGTTTTTACAAACTCTACGTAACACTTAACACATTAGCAATTAACTAAATTGGTTAGAAGTGTTATTTGCGCCACCGGCTTTAAGTGCGTTTTCACCAGCAAAGTATTCTTTGTGGTCATCGCCCATATCAGAGCCTGACATGTTTTGATGTTTAACACAGGCAATGCCTTGACGAATTTCTTTACGTTGTACACCTTCAACATAACCAAGCATACCTGCATCGCCAAAGTACTCTTTAGCTAGGTTATCAACAGACAATGCTGTTGTATGGTAAGTAGGAAGAGTAATCAAGTGATGGAAAATACCCGCTTCACGTGACGTATCAGATTGGAAAGTACGGATCTTATCATCAGCTCTTGCAGACAATTCAGTTGTGTCATATTCAGCTTTCATTAAGTCACCACGAACATAGCTAGATACATCTTCACCAGCGGCTTCCATTGCATCAAATGCTTGTTGACGGAAGTTTAAAGTCCAGTTGAATGATGGGCTGTTGTTGTAAACAAGCTTAGCATTAGGGATTTCTTTACGAACGTCATTCATCATTGCAGTGATATCAGCAACACTTGGTGTTGCTGTTTCAATCCAAAGAAGATCAGCGCCCGCTTTAATTGCTTCGATGCTGTCAAATACACAACGCGCTTCACCAGTACCTTGACGGAATTGGTACAAACCAGAAGCTAATCGCTTAGGACGAACTAGCTTACCGTCGCGGTTAAAGCATACATCGCCTTCAGCCATGTCAGCTACGTCAATTTCTTCAACGTCTAAGAAAGAGTTGTATACGTCACCTTGATCGCCAGGCTCTTTAACAACTGCGATTTCTTTAGTAAGACCAGCACCTTCAGAGTCAGTACGAGAAACGATAATACCGTTGTCGATACCTAGCTCTAGGAAAGCATGACGCAATGCACGAATCTTAGAATGAAAATCAGCATGAGGAACTGTTACTTTACCGTCTTGATGTCCACATTGCTTTTCATCAGCAACTTGGTTTTCAATTTGAAGTGCACAAGCACCGGCTTCAATCATTTGCTTAGCCATGATGTAAGTCGCTTCAGCATTACCAAAACCTGCATCAATATCAGCAATAATTGGTACAACATGAGTAACATGGTTATCAATTTGATCTTGGATAGCAGCTTTGTCGCCTGCAGCAGCAGCGTCTAGGTCACGGAAAAGACCGCCTAGTTCACGTGCATCAGCTTGACGTAGGAAAGTGTAAAGCTCTGCAACCAATGAAGCTACAGACGTTTTTTCGTGCATAGATTGATCTGGAAGTGGACCAAATTCACTGCGAAGTGCAGCAACCATCCAACCCGAAAGATATAAGTAACGACGATCTGTTTTGCCATCAAAATGTTTCTTAATAGAAATCATTTTTTGTTGACCAACAAAACCGTGCCAGCAACCTAGAGATTGTGTGTACTGAGAGCTATCAGCATCATAAGCATCCATATCGCGACGCATAATGTCTGCAGTATACTGAGCAATTTCTAAACCAGTTTTAAATTTATTCTGTGCACGCATACGAGCAACTGATTCTGGGTTTATAGCATCCCAAGAGCTTCCTGCATTTGCTTTAATCGCTTGAACTGCTTCTATTGCACTCTGATAATTAGACATATCAATCTCCGTTTACTTTGTTTGTAGTATATATAAAAGTTATATTAGCTTAATTGGTGTGGCAGACTTTTTTGACTGTCACACTAGACGATGAAAATAATAGACTAACCGCTATGTATTTAGGAAATATATAATTATGATTACCATCATTCACACAGAAAATACCAAAGACTCACATTTAAATCAATTAGCACATTAATACTTTAAAAACATAGAGTTATGATGCTACAGTGTTTTTTATGTCATTAAAGGCAATCAAATCACTAATAATAAACGTTGAATATTATAAAAAATTCGCTTATATCTATTTCAATTATGTTTTTACAGAGAGCCATTAAACTCATGAATATTTCAAAAATTGATTTAAACCTACTTATTTATCTAGATGTTTTACTTAGAGAGAAGAATGTTACCCGTGCGGCTAATCAACTGAATATTACCCAACCCGCAATGAGTAATGGCTTAAAGCGTTTACGCAATTTGTTTAATGATCCTATTTTAGTGCGTACTTCTGATGGTATGGTACCAACAGAAAGAGCAAGAACCTTAGCACCAACCATTAGAAAAATATTACTTGAATTAGAAGAAGCGCTACAAGGCGAAGAAGAGTTTAATGAGAAAAATAGTACCCGTGTTTTTCGTATTATGGCCAGTGATTATGCCGCTTCTACCTTACTACCAAAATTATTAAGATTACTCAACAAAACGGCACCAAATGTTACCATTGATATAATGACACCTAGTGATGTGACCTTTCATGATGTTGAGGCAGGTAAAATAGATATGGCTATCAACCGTTTTGACGAGTTACCTCAATCGTTTCATCAAAAGTCTATTTGGCGTGATTCATTTTCATGCTTACTCAGTGCTGCTAACACAGTAGTGTCTAAATTCAACCTAAACTCTTATTTAGCTGCTAAACACGTGTGGGTATCAAAAACAGGTTTTGGTGTCGGTGTTGGGATGAACCCTAATGATGTACAAAAACTTGGTTGGGTAGATGAATCGCTAGCAAAATTAGGTAAACAGCGTGACATCAAGGTTTTCACCCGAAATTATCATGTTGCCATGCAATTGGCTTATGAAGACAACTTAATCGCTACTTTACCAACCAAAGCAGCTATGCTTCATAAAAATGATAGTAATTACATCATCATTAAACCACCATTTGAGATACCCGACATGGAGTTGAAAATGATCTGGAGCCCATTATTACACCACGACGCTAGTCACATTTGGTTTAGACAATTGGTCATTGAGGCTGCTAGACAAGTACAAATGGTTGAATAGAAAACACTATTAAGCCATTATAACGATGGCTTACTTTAACTCAGACGACATAGATACCAAGGTTGTATTGATTATTTTAGCTTTAAAATTTTTGCCTATGTACTTTACTCAGAAGTTGATTAATACCGTCACCTACGATTGCTCCCTTTGACTGCTTCGCACTCAGGGCGAACGGTTTATGGTTTGACTTGACCACTCTATTCAGCCAATCGGGCCTGGTTATTGATCTACATAGGCATGTTGAAATTAGTGATAACTCCCATTGTTACTTCCTGTTTTACTGGCATTTTTCGACTACCAAATAACCTAATCATAAAAGAAAAGCATAAAATCGGCCGTAACATTCACAAAATCAATAGTAGGTATTAATCTAGTCCTATTGCTAGTTATACCTATTCTTAATAGGATGACAACATCTACATTTATCTATGTACACTTCATCCAAACAAGTAAGGCCAGTGAGGAAAATATGACCCAAACAATTCAATTAGCAGGTTTAACCATAAATCAAAATCTACATGATTTTATTGAACGTGAAGCGCTGCCAGATACCGGTATAGCATCGACACATTTTTGGCAAAGTTTTGCAAAAATCATTAGCGATCTATCAGGTAAAAATGCACTGTTACTTGCTAAACGAGATGACCTACAAACTCAAATAGATACGTGGCATAAAAATAATTTTGGCGATAAATTTAACTTTGCCAGCTATAAACAGTTTTTAACTGATATCGGCTACCTGGCCCCTGTAGTTGGTGACTTCTCTATTAGCACAGAAAATGTAGATGCCGAATTAGCGACTATTGCAGGTCCTCAGCTCGTTGTACCTATTATGAATGCTCGCTTTGCCTTAAATGCTGTAAATGCACGTTGGGGGAGCTTGTATGATGCGCTTTATGGCACTGACGTTATTAGCAGTGAAGATGGTGCAGAGAAAGCCGGTAGTTATAACCCTGTACGCGGCGCAAAAGTGATCAGCTATGCTAAAGATTTTTTAGATCAAGCCATTCCATTAGTTAATGGTAGCCACCAAGACGCCGTTGCTTATCATTTAAATGAACAGCAATTAATGGTTAGTTTAGCCAATGGCGAACAAAGCCAGTTAAAAGAGAGTGATGCCTTTATTGGTTTTACTGGCAGTATCAGTCAGCCAAATACACTAGCTTTTAAGCATAATGGTTTACATCTAGAACTCGTATTTGATGCAAACAGTGTTATCGGCAAGTCAGAGCAATCGACGTTAAGTGACATATTACTTGAATCAGCACTCACTACCATAATGGATTGTGAAGATTCTGTCGCGGCTGTTGATGGTGAAGATAAAGTAGTCGCCTACCGTAACTGGTTAGGGCTGATGCAAGGAAATTTGACAGAAGAGATTCATAAAAACGGCCAAGTATTCACCCGTAAAATGAATGAAGACCGCAGCTATCAATCATTATCAGGCGGTTCAGTTCAGCTTAAAGGTCGCAGTTTGATGTTCGTACGAAATGTTGGACATCTTATGACCAATAACGCCATCATTGACAGTCAAGGCCATGAAGTGCCTGAAGGAATAATGGATGCAGTGATCACTTGTCTACTTGCCTTACATGATTTAAAAGGTAACGGTAAACTACGTAATAGTAGTGAAGCCTCCATATACATTGTTAAACCAAAAATGCACGGTCCTGAAGAAGTACAGTTTGCTGACACCCTATTTGCCCGTGTTGAAGACGCATTCTCATTACCACGCAATACCGTTAAAATGGGCATTATGGATGAAGAACGCCGCACCAGTGTTAATTTAAAAAATTGCATCCATGCAGCGAAAGAGCGCGTAGTATTCATTAACACCGGCTTTTTAGACCGTACGGGTGATGAAATTCATACGTCAATGGCTGCTGGCCCTATGGCGCGTAAAGCCGATATCAAGCTAACACCTTGGATTGGCGCTTATGAAAATAACAATGTAGATGTTGGCCTAGCATGTGGCTTTAGTCAAAAAGCTCAAATTGGTAAAGGTATGTGGCCTATTCCAGATCAAATGGCTAACATGATCGCAACAAAAATTAATCATGTGGAAGCCGGAGCAAATACTGCTTGGGTTCCATCACCAACCGCAGCAACATTGCACGCATTGCATTATCATCGCATTGATGTGTTTTCGCTACAAAAAGACTTAATGCAACGTGAAAGTGCTAATTTAGATGATATTTTAACTATTCCATTAGCAACAGATACCAACTGGAGCGATGTCGAAATAACAGAAGAACTTGATAATAACGCGCAAGGAATTTTAGGATACGTTGTCCGTTGGGTAGATCAAGGTATTGGTTGCTCTAAAGTACCTGATATCAATGATGTCGGTTTAATGGAAGATAGAGCAACGTTACGTATTTCTAGTCAACATATTGCTAACTGGTTATATCACGGCATTTGCAGTAAAGAGCAAGTACAAGCCAGCTTAGAAAAAATGGCTAAAATTGTTGATGGTCAAAATGCAAGTGACCCAAGCTATCAAGCAATGAGTGTTGATTTTACCAATAGTATTGCCTTTAAAGCCGCATCTGCTTTAGTGTTTTGTGGTGCAGAGCAGCCAAGTGGCTACACCGAACCATTATTACATCAATGTCGATTAGATAAAAAACAAGAACTTCTTAACAATAAATAAGTAAGTATTTCCATATAGCTTATTTACCTTAAGTAAATACAATGAAAGCAAATGATAGATAACCTTGTTATTATCATTTGCTTTTTTACTTCTGGCTTGCCTTCCTTGCTAACATCCCTTTATTTTTAACGCCTATTTATTTCTAACGCATAGAAACAACAGTTCATCTCATTACGTTAGTATTTATATTGATAACGTTTTATAGTTAAAATGTAAGTAAAGTTGTCACGAAGATGAAACTTTAACTGATAACAGCGGTCTTAGTTAAAGAATAATTGAAACACTTTTATAAGCTAAAAATATAAAACAGGGAAGCTATAATGAAACAACTAATATCACTATTATTAATAATTTTGGTCACTGTCATGTCTTGGTCTAGCTGTGCAAAAAACACAGTAATTAATGTGGCATCAATGTATAGCTTAACTTACCCAGTAGCCTATTATTTATTGTCAACTCCAACGTTAGCCAGACTAGAAACAACCGACAGTTTAAATTTCCCTCAAGCTAAAATCGTTAGTAAACACAATCGTTTTTTTGAATTTTCAATTGTTTTTAATGACAATTTACAGCAGGCAATATCATTTTTTACTCATTCAGATAATGAGAGTAGCGACGCTTTGGACAATAGCTTCCCTTCCTACACCAGCAATCAGTCAACAATTGAAGCTTGTACTACAAATAGTGTAATCAATTAGTGTAATCAATTAGTGTAATAATGCCTTACTAACCACGTCTGCTAATGACATAAACGTGGTTTCACGCATACTGGTTTTCCGCCATACAATCCCTATTTCCCGATACACCTCTCCTTGCATAGGTTTAATTAGTAATCCCTCTAACTTACCCACGCCTTTTTTCACTGCCATTTTGGGTAAAAAAGTAACGCCGTGATGGAACGCTGTCATTTGAACTAACGTAGCTAAACTTGAGGCTGAAAAGCTATTAATAAGACTCGCATCGGCTAATTTACATGCTGAAACGGCATGCTCAGTTAAACAATGTTCTTCATTGAGTAGAAAAACACTTTTTTCCGGTAGCCTTTGGCCGTCTAAAGGCATTTGAAAACGCTTCACTAACGTTTCATCACCAGCAATATAAAAATCATCTTGTCCTAATATTCTCGAACAAAAATTATTTTTTGGAATAGGAAAAGCAAGTATTGCACAATCAATTTCACCTTGCTCTAACTGTAACAGTAAATTGTTAGTCGTATCTTCGCGTAGATATAGCTCGAGGTTTGGTAAATTTTTTTGGCAAGCTTGAACTAAATCAGTTAGGAGAAAAGGAGCAATAGTAGGAATACAACCAAGATTAATACTACCGCTTTTATCGCAGCCTTGCTGCTGAGAAAAGGCGGTAAACTCATTAGCATGCAGTAACAGTTTCTGGGCAAGTGCTACCACTTTTTTTCCATGACTTGTAAAAATAAACCGCTTATGGTCTCGTTCAAGTAATTGGCAAGAAAGCTGTTGCTCTAACTTTAAAATTGCGCTACTTAATGTTGACTGGCTAACAAAGCAGGCTTCTGCCGCTTTATTGAAGTGTTGATATTTATCAAGCGCCAACAGGTAATTGAGGTGTTTTAAGTTAGGCAGTTTACTATTAAATGTACTATTGCTCATAGATTGTCTACTTTTTAGATTATTTTAAATTAAGAGCGTCATAAAGTATTCATAATTTAAATCAACACCACTTTAAAATCAAAGAAAAATACGATAAAGTAAATGAAATTTATATTATAACAACGAACGGGAATAACTATGTCACAAGCGGCAGCACGCCATTTATTGGTTGATACTGAAGAACAGTGTTTAGCATTAAAAACAGAAATAGAAGACGGAAAAGATTTTGCAGAAGTAGCCAAAGAACATTCAAACTGCCCTTCCAAAGCGCAAGGTGGTGATTTAGGAACTTTTGGTCCGGGTCAAATGGTTCCAGAATTTGATAAAGTGGTATTTTCTGCACCACTTAATGAAGTACAAGGTCCAGTTAAAACTCAGTTTGGTTATCATTTACTCGAAGTAACTGCGCGTGATTAAAGCTTATTTAAGCCTTATTTAAGCAATAAACTTTGTCTTAGAAGTAATCATCGAGTAGGGTGAGGCTTTTGCCTCATCCCTCTCACAGAA
>TARA_R110001583_G_scaffold31420_9_pt1 | contig 10383 bp, 12 predicted proteins | sample TARA_R110001583 | Tara Oceans TARA_R110001583 (sample SAMEA4398432) | marine metagenome | biome: Polar Biome; feature: [MES] marine water layer (ENVO:01000295) within the mesopelagic zone...; material: water (ENVO:00002006), including particulate matter (ENVO:01000060) such as...... | reverse complement strand
TAATCAATCATGAGAGTAAACGCATCATCAACCCTAGCAAACGGTCTCCGTACCGAGTTCTGGGACACATACGCTTCGGTTCAGAACCGAGTGGCCGACTCACGCCTGTCTTCAGTAATGAATCTAGGTGTCGGCGCAACCAACCGCGATCACGACTTCGCATACTTCGAGAGTGCACCACACTTCGACTTATGGAAGCGTGGCGACGAGATCAAGTCTAAGGCTATGGACTCCGTGGCATTCAACGTACCTGTTTACGAATGGGGCCGTAGAGTACCTTGGCTGAAGTGGGACAAGGACGATGATCAGACAAGCTCACTCATGGACGTGGCGCGTCAAGCTGGACAATCAGCTGCGCTTCTACCTGAGCGTTTCTTCTTCGATCTAATCCAGAACAACACTGGGCTTCTTCCTTCCATTCCAACAGCACCAGATGGGGCAGCGTTCTTCGCTACCACAGCGGGTGGCTCGGCTCGCTTCGGCGCGACCAACGGAAACCTTCTAGGTGGTGCTGGTGTTACAGCTGCGCAGATCCTATCTGACTTCTACGATGCAATCGTACAGTTCTTGAAGTTCCAGGACACACAAGGCCAGCCACTTCTAGGTGACCAGGTATTCTCTCAGCCTTTCGTTATCGTCCACCCTGTGGAATTAACTGAAGCGATGGAAACTGCCTTCCTACAGAAGCAACAAGTCGGTAACGCAAACGGTGGTTCTATGTCGAACCTCGTATCAGACACAGCGAAGAATGTCACTCTGTGGCCAAGCGCACGTCTGACTACTGCGAACGACTGGTACATCTTCTTGGGTAACCCTCCAAAGGAGCAGACTTTCTTCCTTGACCGTCAAGGCGTACAAGAGGAGACTGCACTGCTAGAAGATAACAATAGCGATCACGCTCGTGCTACAGCAGAAGAATCAATCCAATGGTTCAGTCGCTCTGGTGCTGGTATCGCTTTGCCTTACGGAGCTATCAAGATCAATAACTAAAATAAACTAAGTTATTGGCCTACGAATACGGTCGCTGGCTCATACGAGGTGGCGACCTTTTTCTTTTTCTTTCTTTTAACCATCAACCAATGAGGCCCTCAATAGAGGCCATAACCTCCGATGACTACAAAATCAAAAACCAAAACTACCACAGTCGACCCGTCTCGCCTAGCGCCTGACTTCGACAATATCCCAGGCGAGCTGATAGCCGAGGAGTATTCCTTCTGGCTCGGCGTAACTGCCGACTGTCCACGCGGACAGATCGACGTCGCTGGTCTCCACTTCCCCAAGAAAGAGGAGGAGATTGTTATTAACGACGCTGGCAAACAGGTCCGCGTTCCTCAACACGGTGCGCTGAACTTTACCGTCACCAAGTACCACTTCGACGAGCTCGTTAAGAACTTGTCACGTCTCGTTATTCGACCCAACAAGATTCGTAATTCAGACGAAACTGGCGAGAATATTGGCGATCCCGTACAAAGGGCTAAAGGACAGCTCATTAAGATCCCAGACGAGAAGATGATTGCTGGCGCCGCAGATAGTGGACGCAGACTCAAGCCTTACGTCAAGCAACCTGGCGATCGTCCAGCCACCGAGTTCATGTACTTCCTTCACGCCCCCGACAAAGTGCGTGGGAATAAATACCAAACAATCTCTGAAGTAGGTCTTGAGTGGCCTGGTGCAATCGAAGAGGCTCCAGAAGCCCCAAAGATTGAAGAGGTTAAAAAGATCAGAGAACCCTTAATCAACGAATAATACTATGGCCGCACCATCAGAAGCAGAAATCCAGACACAGTGGAAAAACACTGTAAACATTCTCGAGAAGACTCGCGCATACGCTGACAATGACCTCGCCGATCCAGGCGGGTATTTAGACGTGCTTGTTCAGAGCTTCGAGGGGGATTACATACCTGTCGATGGTGCGGCCTTTGTTTCTCGTATACGTTCACTACTTTCGAGCGCAGTGGGAAGGACTCAAGCCGTATCAGCGATCGAGCCCGTCCTGTATGAGTACGCATCTATCCTGGCAGCAAGTAGCACGTTAGGATACGGCTCGGGCTATCAGAGCAGTGCTGACCTATTCGCCGCGTTGTACCAGTGGTTCGTTGACGGCACTTACACGGTCGTTACTAGAGCTATCACCTACACAGCCGTTTCAGCGGTAGCGGGTGGCACTGGTAACGCTGGCATCTCTCGCCTGACTGTGGATCGCTACGGCTTTAATCTGGAGGCGTGCCACGTCGAGAAGAAAATGTTTAAGTGCATATCTGACCAGAACAGTGGCTCGCAGAAGTGGGCAGAACGCTTCCAGGCGGTTGGAAGTGCTGCTAGTTTTGACGGCCTCAGAATAGGGGCTACAGGTAGCGGCGAGGCATCTCGCACTACAATAACAGCGAAACACGCTGGCAGCGGTAACGGCGGATCCTTGCTTAACAACTCCAGCTTCTCCGACTTCACCGCTTCTGCGACTTCTGGGGCTCAGTTTACTAACTGGGACGAGACTATCGTAGGTGCAGCGACCACAGCAATAACGCAAGACACGACCAACTACTACAGGTCTCACCCTAACGCCAACACCAACGCGAGCATGAAATTGGCCCTCGCTAACGCTGGACACTCGATCACGGTTAAGCAAACGCTGACCAATATGAGAGCGTCTAGGTTAGATCCGAACACGCCTTACTTCCTTCGCGTAATGGTAAACAAGACTGTCGGCTCTGGAGTTGGCGGAAATGTAACGATCAAGCTCGGCGGGAATGCGACAGTTTCGACTGCGGTATCTGGTCTTGGCGCTAATTGGCAACAACTTGTTATCCCTTTCGATAAGACTTGCTGGCTCGAGGAGTTCGGACAGGAAGGCTTCGACATCGAGATAGCCTGGGCGGGTGGCACTAGCGGATATATGCTGTTCGACGATGTTATGTTCTGCCCTTGGGACTTAATCGACGGCACCTACTGGTTGGTTCACCAAGCTCACGCCACACCACTTGCTAACTTGGTTGACGACGAATACAAAGCTGTCGACTCAGGAGGCGCACCTGGCACTGGCATCATGCAATACTGGTGCTGGATCTCGGGGTTCGGATATTTACCTAGCACCGCCAGCACCCCTACCATCGCAGACCCAACGTAATAGATGACAGCCGCCACAGACTTATGGACGAGCGTTGTCGCTAACTACGAGAGTGAAGGCCTAATAAACCTAACCAACCCGCGTGACAACAACGCCACCGCTGTAGCCACAGCATACGGACAGACCGCGTGCCAGGAAGTTATTGACCTATTCCCTATATACGGTCAAGTAACCTACGACGCGGCCAGCACCTTGCACGTTGCTGTAGGGCGTCGTGCTGTCATCGCTGTCCTTTATTCTAGGGGCGGCACATCTTCCACGATCGCTGAGGTGGCGTGGGACGAAGTATTCGGTGACGCTGGGATCATAACTAAACTCAAGCGCACGAGTGCACGAGCCAGGCAAGGCCCAAACTCAAACTCAGGCGTCAGCCAGAGGAGTGAGCTAACCAGTAGCGGGCAGAAGGTTCGCGGCTGGTCGGATCCTGACTCACTGCCAGGCGGTAGGGGATACTTGCCACGGAGAACAATCGCTGAGGATTAAAGAACATGAGCAAGGTGAACTTCAAGAAGGGTGCAAAGTTGGAGAGATGGGAGAAAGCCCTACAGAATCCACAGAAAGCACTAAAGCAGATCGGCGTTCTTATGGTCGCCGAATCTCAAGCATCTTTCCGTGATCAGCAGTTCGGTCGCAAAAAATGGAAAGGCCGCGCACCCGTTAATGTTTTCGGGATTATAGCCGACTTTTCTAAAGGGAGTACACCACCAGCCCGTCGCTTCCAGACTCGCCCCGCCCTTAAAGATACTGGCCGACTTTCTGGGTCTATATCCTACAAGGTCAGCGGACTGGCGGTCGAGGTCGGCACCAACCTAGACTACGCTGGAGTGCATCAGTTCGGCGGACAAGTAGAAAGCGAGAAGATCACCAAGTCAGTTCAACAGGCATTATCTAAATGGTTGAAGCCAAAAGATAAAGGGCTTAAAGAGAGCCTTGGCTGGATATTAAATAAGAAGTTCACGGGTGAGACTATTAAAGGTCAGGTCCCAGCCCGCCCATTCGTTGGCATATCTAAACAGACCATCGAGGACGTCCGCGAAGTCGTCGGCGTAGAGATTTTGGAGGTCAGCTAATGGTTACATTCAAGAGCTCGACCCGCCTTATCAGAGCACCAGGCAAGATCATCGCTGCACCGTCAAGCCTCACCGCTGGAGCTACTGGCGAGTATGGCGGATCAATAATCGGCACGACTAGAGCTGTGGCTCTCGTTCCTTTGGGTACGCCTTTCCAGGTCGAGTGTGAAGGACTCGGTGAGTTCTCCGATGTGCTAGAGGGAAACAACAGGTATATCGCCAACTTCTTTCTACGAGGCTGGGACCAGGCTGCTGTTGCCAAGCTCCTCGCTGGTGGCTATTCTGTAGGATCCGCAACCAAGAACGCTGTATGGAAAGAGCCAGGAACCAAGACACCTGGACAGAGTGCGATAGGTCGCGCCCTCGTATGGCTCTTCGTTCCTGACGATGTAGACAACCACCCCGCTCTTATTATCAGATCGGGAATACCTGACTTTGCCGACGGCGCCGAGATGGCCTTCCAGCGTGGTGAAGAGTTCGGCCTCAATATGTCCATCGAGTGCATACGAGACGGCAGTGGAAACATACTCGATCTCGGCATTCTAGCCGACTTATCATTATGAAAATATGGCCTTTCACATCTCCTGAACCATCACGAGAAGTCACTCTCGACGACCATTCTCTCGACCGTGCGATCCGCGCTGGCGTTCAGTTCCCACTCGACTGGTTCCTTGAGCAGACGCCAGAGATTCAAGAAGCCATCGCCAACAGAAGAGACTATTGGCTCGAGGATCTGGTCGTCGCGGCTGGTTATGCCATTCTCGATCCCGAGCGCACCAGCTTAGCCCTAGCGGCTGAGGACGGCGATGACGAAGCCGAAGAGAAGCTCACTGGTCTCAACGCCCAAGCGGTAGCGGAGGCTATGGGCCGTCACGCTGCTAGAGAGCACGTCTCTGAGCCACAACGCCCTAGTTCCCTCTCTATGGGCGGAATGGGAGAACGCCAGCGAGAGGCCGCGGATAAGGTCGAGGCTGACCGTAGGAAGTCTGAGTTCTTTGGTGCCGAGGAGGTTACCGCATGAACGAGAGCCAAATGGCTCAGCAGATTAGGCACGTCCTGGCGGCGGCTACCTGGCCCGAGAGCCCTAGTCGGCTCGTGTTTGGCGAGCGTATGGTATTCGTTGTTGCTGGCTTGCCAGATGAGGACGAGCTTCCTGGTGGCTTCCCTTTCGCCCTTGTCAACGTAGGCGGAGGCACGAGCGATCCAGATGATCCCAATCTCCTAGAGCAGAGCTTCGACGTGCTAACGGTCGCTGATGTTTCTGGCGGTCGAATGGGTGAACAGGCTCTAGTCGGTGGTGCCAAGAGCGCCCTGGGAACTAGCGCCAACAGAGGCGTCCTAGAGCTAAACGGTAGAGTGCGCGACGCCCTCAAAGACCTCAAGGGCAGCGATGGCGCGGCTCTCCAGTTATCCGCCACCTCGGCTGGCTCACCTGTGCGGCTCGGTCGTGGTCGTCACCTTGCGATCGGCGAGTCGACATTTACTGGCTGGACCACAGCGGCACCGAGCTACACCAGTCCTTCTAGGCTCGCCGTATCATCGAGCACATGGACATGGACAGGAGGACAGTGCTCTTCTCGTTTCGACTTTATCAGATACCGTCTAGGCTATGTTGCTGGATCTGTGGCGGCAGAGACGCCAGAAGATCTGGACACGATCGTATATACAGGCACTAACCCTACGGCATCTCACTCTCCAGTGTCTAGTAAGACCTACTCAATATTCGCCGACTACGGAACCCGTGGTGGCACAGCCATAGACGGATCCAGCGACGGACGCGAACTAGGAGCTAACCACTCGACATGAGCACGAACCGCGACAATATGGTCATCACTCCGCGTTTCATTACGCCGCGTGATTCGGGGCCACGCCGTCGTGCTAAAGAGGCCAGGGATACCGCTCGTGGAAAGAAGAAAAGTAAAGGCCTATTAAAGAAAATGAGGCAAGCGAGGCGAGCCCGACAGGCTAGGGCGGGGCGTGTGGCTGGCGCAGCTAGGAAGGCATCAAATGTGAAGACGGCGGCAAGCTTAACAAGCAAGGCGTCTAAGCTAGGGTCGAGGCTGGCTGGACCAGTCGGCGTGGCTCTACTAGTCATGGACGCTGCTAACATTGTCGGGTCTACCATTCGACGCGCAGAGGGTGGCGTATCTGGGCGACTTATGGGTGCTATGGAACAAGACGATATGTACAATCGCCTAGATGAAGAGGCTACTGGTCGAGAGAATGGCCGAAAAAACATAGAGGGCAGAGAGGACCTTCTCAGAATCATTGGCATGGAAGGTCGAGTCAATTCTCAGATCGCAGAACTAACCGCGTACTATATTGAAAAGGAGACAGACATTGCGATAGGTAACGACCTAATCGAGCGAGAGCCAGCATTCGATCACCTAGAGAGTATCGTTGATAAGGGTATTAGCGGTGCCGTGGACAGTCTGAAATCTGGCGCGGACAGTGCTATTAACGCAATGCGAGGCTGGATGGGTAAGGGGGAACTGACACGATGACTAAAAAAGCCACAGTTAAGGTAGAGCTGGACACTAAGCCTGGCAAGGCTGAGCTACGCAAGCTCACCAAAGAAGGCGAGAAAAGTGCTGGTAAAGTAAACGATTCACTAGGTGGAGGCTTCGGTCGTGCTGGCGCACTTGGCGCTGTTGCTGGTGCGGGCTTTGGTCTGGCACAGCGGGCAGCATCACGGGTATCTGGCTTTATGCCTGATGTAGTCTCCGAGGCGAGTGCTGGATTCTTTGCGGGAATGAGCGATACCTTCGGCGGTCCTGATGCGCGGGCTGCGAAGGGTGCAAGAGAGCAGACTAAATCCGCCTACGCTGAGATCATCGGACGCCAAAAGGAGCCGACGGTAACGCCTGGAATGAGAAATTATTTTAATAACGTCAAAGGCCTCCGTGAAATTACCGAGCGAGGTAACACAGCTATTGATAAGGAGTTCGGGGGTGGTACCGCAATAAGTGATGGCATTCAGACCCTTGTGGATACTGCCAACAGTGGCTTCCAGGGCCTTAAGGACGTTTTAGGATTCGGAGGGAAGTGATGAGTAATAGTGTCCGCATACCCGTAGAAGTCGATACCAGAGAGGCACAGGCAAAGCTCAAGCAACTGAGCAAAGATAAAGGCAAGTCGAAGAAGCGTATTACCTCGGCAGCACGTCGGACCTCAAGAATGGCGATGCGAGCCTTTGCCTTCACTGGTGCGGCTTCCTCTATGGGTAGCTTCCAGACCAACGCGCCAAGCGGAAATGTCGATCTTATTGGTGAGGCTCTCACTCCTTTTATGGCTGCATTACAACAGAAGGCGGACGATGAGCTAGGCTACTCAGCGACGGCTCGAAAGTCAGCGCGTGAGCAGACAAAGGCGGCATTCGCCCATCATGTTGGAAGGACTGGAGACATGGCTGGCGCGACTAACTTCTACAATACCGTATCAAAGATGCAGACTGATGTAGAGAGTGGGCGTAATATATTACGTCAGGATCCCCGCTTCATCGGCCCCGACTTAGCGACCGCCACCAAGACGGTACTCAACGGCAACCTCGAGCGATTCGGCACGACCCTCGGAGCTATAGGAGGTCTCGGAAGCTCGCTACTAGATGGAATGCAGTATCTTATAGACGGAGTATCGGCAGATTAAATCATGGCAATCAACAACCCTTTCAAGATAACCTATAACGACACCGCCATCGGCGGGACGTCGGACGACTACCAGCTACTTGGGCCTTATGTAATAGATAAGAGTTACCGCGTGCTCCGAGTGATCTTTGACGTGATGGTGGTTGCGACAGACGCATCGACCCTACGATCACTAAGCGATACGCTGGAGACCAAGTTCCGTGAGCGAGATAAGAACCTGGAGATAGATACTGGCGCAACGGTATGGACCTGGACGGCGGGAAATCATTATTACAACCCTGTATCCTCTATTGCCAAAAGTGGCGACAGTGAGACCGATCGCGGATTCTCACGAGCCTACACCATCGCTATAGAGGCAGAGCTTGCCAGCGATGGAACAGGAGACAACGGCCTTCTTGAGATTAAGTCTAACTGCGGCTTCGATTCTAACCGCCAAAAAACAGCCACAATAGAGGGCAGTTACACGGCGAGCGGCACTACCAGTTCTAAAACCCTTTACCTCGCCACCGCCGACGGTAGGTGCAACTCGATACTCTCCGCCATAGATGGCTCGGCCGTATGGGAACTTGTGGAGGAGGACTTCGACTTCGATAAGAATACGTCCAACACTAACTTCACGCGCCAGTATATTGAGCTGTTGTTTAATGAGAGCGTTAGTTCGCGGGACGATAGTGCGATAAAAGATCACCGAGTTGTCTTTACTGACCTATCTCAGCACCCAGCAGATTCTCGTGAGTCGATTCATCGGCTTAGGCGCGTCGTTGGATCCTATGAGTGTTCTCTGAATGTTGACGTAACGTCCGATCTGCACTCTGCTTTCGACGCTAAGGTAAAGCCACTTATACTCCAGAGCTTCAGAAATGAGTTCAGCCCCTCCGTATTCTGCCTGGAGGACCGTCGCATATCTTACGATGAGACGTCTAAGAGATTATCAGCATCTTTACAATTCCTTTACCAAAAGGACGGTGGCGAGAACGTGGTTGAAATATCGCAGAGCTGCACATACCGAGAACAGAGGACTATCGACTACACGCCCGTCCATTCCAGCAGTAAAGAAACGGCAGCATACGCTGATCCAGGCTGGGCTACTATTGAGAGAGTGTGGACGCGGACGGTCGTAGTTCTCGGTGACGAAACACCTCAGCGACGTATCGGAGGCGAATCTGCCAGCTATAACGAAGCGGGCGACTTCGACGAGGTGGGCGACTTGAAGATAGAGGGAACGGCCGATATTGTGGACGATGGCTGGAATATTGTAAGCAATGTGAGCCAGGTGACTGAGAGATGGATCGGCGATCCGACAGACGAAGAGCAGTTAAAGCTCACCTCGCTCACCGAAACTGTAGTAGAGAGGTTTAGCGAGAAGCCAACAGGCGGTGGCGGCGGTGGCCCTATCAGACCAGGGGGACCAGGAACGGTCTCGTAATGGCTACGATCACAAAACCTAGCGTGACGTATGCGGGTGTTGACCTCGCTGCATCTAGCACAATATCTTGGCGTTTCACTACTGGCACGAGACCTCACATGGGGACATTCTCTGTGCACAAGAGTGTGTGGGATAGTAACCTAAAGCATCGTATCGGAATAGATGGCGACCTCGTAATAGTAGATGCCCGTGGCGTAAACCTAACGATAAAGAAGGTTGCAATCTTACATGAAGTGGCGAGCTCAGCACCTAATCTTAGGAGCTTCGTTCTTGCTGATCGACGCTGGCGCTGGCAGTACAATCTTATCTCCCGAGACTATAATGTGCCGAAGAAATCAGGCGACCGCACGGCATTGGTAAACGTGCCTTACGAGGGATTCGTGACTGTTGACGAGTACGACTATAAAATCTACTCACTGAAAGAGGGGAAGACAGTATGGACGGCTGAAGAGGCGCTTGAGGACGTGCTACAACAACTCAAGGACGAGGGTGACGACTTCCCTTTTTCTATCGACAGCTTCCCAATCACCGAGGCATCAGGCGGAAGGCGTGAGTTCACCCTACAGAATATCGTACTCCGTGACCAGGGTGACGTCGCGCTATCTCGTGTCCTGTCCTACATTCCTGGGGCGACAATATGGGTCGATGAAGCGGGGAAGGTGCGGGTTATCAATGGGGCCGACCTGTCAGCGGCAAAGAGATATTTCGAGGGTCTACCAGGCGCGACTTGGGACGGCGAGCGTGCTGTCCAGATAGACCGTAAGGGCATTAGACCCAGGAATATCATCGTCCACTATCAGCGCGAGGTTGAGGTGTTATTCAACTACGGCGACAATTTTAGCAATACGACAATCTCGGATCTCAACCCAGCGGCGCCTTATCTTGAGAACGTGATCCAGACAGTCGACGATAAGACGACCGTGACCGAGTACGATCCGATAGCTAAGCGACAGGTCACCAAGACCGATCTGCCGCCTGGCACTTGGGTAAACTTTAAGTCTTGGCTCAGCGCAATGGAGGACCGTAGGCCAGAAAACTCCGATCCGTGGACGTTTAAGACGCTCTCACTGCACTGGATAATGGGCGATCTTGACGGTGCGCTTGGCGCTGGCGGTTTGG
>TARA_R110001583_G_scaffold94019_2_pt1 | contig 10385 bp, 9 predicted proteins | sample TARA_R110001583 | Tara Oceans TARA_R110001583 (sample SAMEA4398432) | marine metagenome | biome: Polar Biome; feature: [MES] marine water layer (ENVO:01000295) within the mesopelagic zone...; material: water (ENVO:00002006), including particulate matter (ENVO:01000060) such as...... | reverse complement strand
GAATCTTGAAAAGATTAACCAGCACAAGCGTGCGATGAGCTTCGTGAAGCAATTCGAAAACCGCTTTTGCGTATTTTCATCATCGGTTCGACAGCTCTACACGAACTACAGCATTTTTTTCCCTGAAGAAGCTCACCGTCAAATGGTGATCCTGCCCGATCCATATGCATTCCACGACACCTTCAGCTATCTGAATCCAGATGCTGTCAGCTCGACCGGCCTGCATGTAATTCCTGGAAATCTAATAGGCAAACAAGGTTTGTATTTGGTTATTTCGCATAAAGATAAAAAAGTACGATCAGTGCCGATCCCATTTCAGGAAGGCATGCGCCAGATATTACGGCGCAGTAACAGCGACGATCCTTTTTTACCTGTATTGATGAAAGGTGATTTGCGTGAATTTAACGACAAGCTTCCATGTTTGCATTTGCATCGCCTGCGTCTAAAAGAACTGACTGGACTCTCTGGGTTAGAACGCGAAAGTATCCGCACTGTCATTACCGATAAACTGATGGATTTGTATCAACAATCATCTACCTTCAATCTAAACTGACACCGAGTTGTCAGCGGTATCGACACGATAGTATTGGCGAATAAGGCGGCTAAGACCTTTGCGCCAAGCCTTGGGCTTTATACCGAAACTATGAAATAACAGCGTATTATCCGACAGTGGCGTCCATATATACGGCACTTGCCCACCTTCCTGCGAATGTAACTCAGCCGCTCCGAGATTTTCATACTGTCGCGCCTCAGACAGCAGAGCTTCGGCAAACGCATAAGACGACACGGGCTCGACACCGCTAAAGTGATAGGTTCCCCAAAGGTGATCCGCACAAGAGGCTTGCTTAAACATAGCCAACATAACTTCAGCGACGTCATCTGCCGGCGTCGGTGCAATATGGCGTTTCATATCAACCGTCAGAATTTGATCATGACGAATGGCGGTTAGCAGCCGCGTAGCAAAATCGTCATTCATCAATGAAAAGACCTGACCTGCACGTAAAATCAGATGCTGCGGATTTTGCCGAACCAACCCCTCAATCGCCAACAAATGTTGTGCAACTTGAGTATCGCTAAACTTCTGCCAAGTCTCATCCACCAAAGTACCATTAGCAGCATCCATTACAGCCATTGAGGATAGCAGCACAATCGCAGCATCCTCTGCGCGTGCCTGATCAATCCAAAACTCAATATGTTGAAAATCTTCTGAATTATAAACAGAGGGGGTAAGAACGTAGACGGGTCTACCGCTCGACTGCAACCCCTGGCGCTCACGACTTTCTAAGCTCACGCCTTTATACATGAAGTTTTGTTCGGCCAATAAGCGTGTTAGACACTTACCGACAGGGCGATTTGCACCAATGATATGGGTATGAAAACTGCTGATAGCCAATATTAAGATCCCAGTCAAACCGGTGAATTGAAAGAACCTAAGATTACCACTGGCGGCCACTCCGTCAAAGCGCGGAAGGCTGTCTATACTGGTAAGTATCTTTAGTTCTACTCAAGTTACTTAAAATGGCAAATTGGTTACGCCTAATTTGGTGCCTACTGCTCTGTTCAACGACATTACTAAGCCACGCGGATAGTAAGATGTTGCAATCGCAGCCCATATTGGTCGACGCTCTTGAATCGGATTACTCATTATCTTTAGAGCAGGCCATTTTCATGCCTGCTAATGAGTGGCTGCCGATGGATCCATGCTGTATCAATTTAGGCTTTCATAAGGGAGAGTACTGGTTTAGGGTAAATCTAGAACAAATCACACTGCAGCAAGACTCCACATCATGGATGCTAGAGATCGACTCTCCTCTGCTTGATTATGTTCAGCTATTTCATTTACGTGAACGCCAAGTCATTTTTGAAGCGAACATCGGTAATGCTTTGCCTTTTAACGATAGGCTAGTCGACGTTCCCAACTTAGTTGTGCCTCTGCGAGATTTACGTGCGTCAGATCAAATTTATATCCGAGTAAGTTCAAGTTCAGCTCTTGAAGTACCGCTGCATTTATTCCATACCGATGAATTCTGGCAGGCCCGTGTCGATCGTGTCGCTATCGCTTCTGCTTTCTACGCCATCATGCTAGCAATGATCATCTATAACGCTCTTATATTTCTATTAACACGCGATACGTTATTTTTGCTCTACTCATCAAGCTTATTATCATTTAGCTTCTTAATTGCCAGTATTTACGGCTGGACTTATAAAATCTTATGGCCAAACCACCCCGTATTTAATGAACATTTTTTAATGATCAGCATTGTTGCAACCTGTATCACATCAACGGCATTTAGTATTCGATTTTTGCGTTTGCATGAGGAAGCCCCATCGATTAATAGATTAATAGTTCTACTCAATTGGGTGGCGCTATTAAGTGGCTTCGTTTCTCTATTCGCTCCTTATGAAGTTATGATTCGATTCCTGACAGGTCTTGGCATAATCATGAGCAGCCTAGGTATCGGTAGTGGCATTTTATTAGCAATACAACACCGTTCAAAAGACTACCTGTTATATTTACTATCTATTTTCTTATTGCTTAATGGCTTTATTCTCTTTGCATTACAAAAATTCGCTGTACTTGATATCAATAAATATACTGTGCATGCGGTTGAGTTCGGGGTGATATTTCAAGTACTCATCCTCGCGATTAGTTTAGCTGAACGCCATAATCGCGAACGTATCGCGCGCATGCAGGCTCAAGAAAAAATCATTTCCTTGCAGCGAGAAGCTAATGATGTTTTGGATAAAAAAGTAAAAGAGCGCACTGAAGATTTAGAACAACTTAATTCAAAACTACAGGAAGAGACTATTACCGACGCACTAACAAGAGTGCGCAACCGTCGTTATTTCGATCAAAGATTTTTCAGTTTGTACCATGACGCCTTTCGCCAGCACACATCATTAGCTTTACTTCTGATGGATATTGACCATTTTAAAAAATTTAATGATATTCATGGCCATCATGTTGGCGATTTAGTATTGCAACAAGTCGCACAAGCAATGCAAGACACCTTAAAGCGCCCGAGTGATACCGTATACCGCTCGGGCGGCGAAGAATTTGCCATACTGCTTCCCTCTACTGATATGAGTGGTGCGCTTCAAGTTGCAGAGACAGTACGTAGTGCAATTGCCAATTTATCACTGCACCATCAAAATGCAGAGCTTTCAGTAACAATTAGTATTGGCGTGTGTGCGGATGTACCCCATATTCGCAACCATCAAGATTTCATGTATCAACGAGCCGATAAAGCCTTGTATGCTGCTAAAGCTGCTGGTAGAAACTGTATCCGTAGCATGACCTTATTTGATCCTGATGATGGCATATCATAACTCTACCTCCATAAAATAAAGGAGTACTCATGAATTTTAAAGTATTAGCCTTATGTCTACTAAGCAGTGCAGCCGCTGCGGATTTTAAAGTTACCAGTAGTGATATTACTGCGGGTGAAATAATGTCGAACGCTCAAGAATTTAAAGGATTTGGTTGCAACGGTGACAACCTATCGCCACAGTTAAGCTGGACCTACGGTCCAGAGAATACTAAGAGCTATGCCATTACTGCATACGACCCGGATGCACCGACTGGCAGTGGATGGTGGCACTGGCTGGTATTTAATATTCCTACCGATGTTCATGAGTTGCCTACTGGTGCAGGAAGCGCCGAAGGTGAAGCGCTACCCGATGGCGCAATACAGAGTAGAACAGACTACGGTAGTGTTGGCTTTGGTGGCGCTTGTCCTCCACGCGGCGATCAAGCTCATCGGTATCAATTTACTGTGTTTGCTCTCGATACCGATAAGCTAGATTTAGAACCCGATAGCTCAGGCGCTCTAGTGGGCTATTTCCTCAATAGCCACACCCTGCAAAAGACAACCCTTGAGGCTTTATATCAACGTCCTTAGGACGAATTAACTGCCCAGCGCAATCCGCACAATTTCATTCTGATTGCGCAGGGCTTGTTGTTTTGATGGAAATAACTGCACATCATTGAGCGTAATTAAACACACTCGCCCGTCACTCAAACCAACATAACCGGCGCGATGCTCTTGTATATACGCGTCATTTTGCAACGTTAAACAAAAATCGGCCGGTATCGCGACTGAACGTACTAAGCCATTTCCTAATGGGTCACCCACCATTCCAGCTCGACTGTAGACAGCAAGCCCATCACTGCTAATCACCAATGCCTGCCCGCTAATTAACTCTGCCTCATGCGCAGGCACACCCGATGGAAGTCTCACCATCTGGTGGCGTTTAATTAAATCAGAGCTGTTTTCAATAAGCATACATACGACCTCAAAAAGTTGGCACTATTATAGGCGTTTACTAACAGGCACTGCACCCGTGTTATCACGTTAAATAGATCTGGTATCTAATCACTTCATGGTATGAATAATTTAGCAATCGAAGTAAAACTTCGGCCATACTGTGACCACTATCATTTTTTAACTCGTAGACAGGACTGCATATGTCGAACTTAGTAAATATCGAAGGACAGCATGTTCCATCCGTTACTTGGGCGGCACGTAGCGATAATGATTGGATCACTATCAATAGCGAAGACCTATTCAAAGGGCGCACAGTCGTAGTGTTTTCATTACCAGGGGCATTCACGCCAACGTGCTCCAGCACTCATTTACCGCGCTACAATGAACTCGCCAAAGTATTTGCCCAGAATGGCGTTGATGAAATTGTGTGCATCAGTGTTAACGATACCTTCGTGATGAATGCATGGGCAGCTGATCAAGAGTGCGGCAACATTCGTATGATTCCAGACGGCAATGGCGACTTTACCAAAGGCATGGGCATGCTCGTCGATAAAGCGGATCTTGGATTTGGCCCGCGTAGCTGGCGCTACAGCATGCTCGTACGCGACGGTAATATTGAGAAAATGTTTATCGAACCACAAAAACCGGGCGATCCGTTCGAGGTATCTGATGCCGATACCATGCTTAATTACATTGATTGCAATGCTGCATTACCCGAATCAGTAGCGCTTTTTACCAAACCCGGTTGTCCGTTTTGTGCGAAAGCCAAAGAAGATTTACAACAAGCAGGGCTGGAATACGAAGAGATTGTGCTGGGACGTGATGCCAGCATAACAGGGCTGCGTGCCGTATCGGGACGAGAAACCGCTCCTCAAGTATTCATCGGAGGAACTCATATTGGTGGCAGTGACGATCTCGAAGCTTGGTTAGCTAAAAAGTAATAACTAGCTGTTTTGGCTCAGTTTTGAGTCAAAACAGCTCAATATCACCCATATCACTTGCGCCTCGTCTTTTGCGCTCTCGCTCATTCGCTTCCGACAAGATCAAATCCTTTAAATCATTAAATTCGCTTTCGTTGAGAGCACCGATATCCAGCGACTGAAATGTCCGCTTTAAAGCAACGTGGGCTTGATAACAATATTGATGCGCTGGGCCTTTATTAGGCACAGTTACACCGGTCGTACCAAAGACCAACTTATTGCAAAAAATACAATTGAGGGACATAACAGTCTTTATCGCACCTAACTGGAGGAGTTACCTCCAGTATAGTTAAGGAATCATACTTTTTTTCGCAGAAACCGATTTCGCCGATATTTACGAAGAATGAACAAATTAACCACTCTTCGTCAATTCCAACTAGCGACCGTCGGTGTCAAATACTTCCTCAATCCGATTACCAGCATGATCTTCCGCGTACAAAATCCAGCGAGTACTATTTGCACGAATCGGACAGGTGACATTAAAGTGACCAATGTAGGATACATAGCCTTCACAGACATCTCCCATTGGGCTTTGCAGCCACACACGTTTTACACCTAGGCCATCGTCATACAGCATACCCGTAAGCGTTGGTTCTTCCTCTAGCCAATGGGCATCCTCCAACACCGGTGGTTCATGATCTGGATAAGACGAAGCTGACCGTGGATCGGTGCCCTCGGCCAATTCTTCGTTATTCGAATAGCTGTCGCCATCCAAATCAGAATCGCTGTTATCCCCAATACCGTCGCCATCTAAATCGGCCCATTCCAAGCGATTATCTGGGAACAAATCGCTACCATTGGTCACTCCGTCGCCATCCCGATCGTCATCGATGGCATCAGGTAAACCATCACCATCTTGGTCTCGAGGACGACTAGCGGCATCATAGGGATCTGTACTCAACCGCACTTCGTAGGTATTGATAATACCATCACCATCAATATCGCCGTCTGTGTTGTCACCGACACCATCTTTATCCGTATCAGCCCACTCTTTGCGATCACGAGGGAAACGGTCATCCGTATTGAGGTAACCATCACCGTCGATATCATCATCCAATTCATCTGGAACGCGATCACCATCAAGGTCTGGTGGCACATGGGAATTGTCCAAGTGCCGATAGCCCAATCTAAGCTCATACTCGTTAGAAATTAAGTCGCCATCGATATCTAAATCGGTGTTATCGCCAATGCCATCTCCGTCCATATCGTGCCACTCACTGGCATCCATAGGGAAAGCATCTGCACCATTGAGATGGGTATCACCGTCAATATCATCGTCTAGAACATCGGGAATACGATCACCATCCATATCAGGCGGCACAGAATTAGCGTCAGATGGATCGGTACCGGCACGCAATTCATAGGCATTGCTAATGCCATCGCCGTCACGATCAGGATCGGTGTTGTCACCGATACCATCAAGATCGGTATCAAACCATTCGGTAGGATCTCGCGGGAACATATCCATGACGTTAGATAAAGTGTCGCCGTCCATATCGCTATCAAGGGCATCAGGAATACCATCACCGTCCATATCATCAGGCTTACTATTAGCATCGTATGGATCGTAACTGAGTGACCGTTCAAACTCGTTGTTAATGCCGTCGTTATCTAAATCTTGATCGCTATTATCACCAATGCCGTCACCATCAAAATCGAGAGACTCACTTGGATCATAAGGGAAGGCATCATCGTCATTTAATACATCATCATCGTCGATATCGAGATCAACAACGTCAGCTAACCCATCGCCATCGAGATCGGCAGGCTTACTGTTTGCATCCAGATCATCACTATTTGCCAGCGCTTCGATTTCTTTACTGAAACCGTCATTGTCTCTATCAGTATCTAAATTATCGCCAATACCATCGCCATCAGTATCGAGCCACTCAGTGGCATCTTTGGGAAAAGCATCGAGATTATTTTCGGTACCGTCACCATCAACGTCGGAATCAAAATAATCCGGCATGCCATCACCATCGGTGTCCACGGGACGACTGCTAGCATCCAAGGCATTTGTACCAAGGTGCATTTCTAATACGTTGGCAATGCCATCGTTATCCGCATCAGCATCTTCGTTATCCGGGATGCCATCACCATCGGTATCTGCCCAAGCAGCCGAGTTATCCGGATAAAGATCTTTGGCATTGTTGACGCCATCGCCGTCCCGATCTTCATCAAGCATATCGGGAATACCATCACGATCAACATCGCGTGGCACTGAAAACTGATCGTCGGGATCGGTATTAGCAAGCACTTCCAATTTATTGCTAATGCCATCGCCGTCTTTATCCGGATCGGAATTATCGCCAATACCATCGTGATCCATATCCGTATGCTCACTGGCATTGAGAGGAAAGGCATCATCGCTATTTTTATAGCCGTCGTTGTCCATGTCATCGTCGAGCAAATCGGGCCAGCCATCACCGTCGCTATCTTTTGGACGAGAACGAATGTCGTTGGGGTTATAGCCCAACTTTTCTTCTAAATCATTACGCACGCCATCGCCATCACGATCGAGATCGGAATTATCGCCAACGCCATCGCCATCTGTATCTCGATATTCGCTACCATCAAGCGGAAAAGAGTCGCGCTGATTGGGCACGCCATCGTTATCTATATCGTCGTCGATAGCATCCGGAATGCCATCATCGTCGGTATCAAACTGGTCTGGAACATCAGGATTGGTTCCGCCCGTCTGCTCCATAAAGTTGGATAAGCCATCGCCATCTCGGTCAGTATCGAGATGATCCGGAATGCCATCGCCATCAATATCGTTTAGCGCAGCAAAACTGAGTGAGCTAACCAGCGATAACGAAATTAATAATGTGGAGTAGTAGCTGCGCATAAGGCTCTTATTATTCTGAAGGTTCACCGACCGTTGGTGTCAAACTGTGCTGACATTGCACACCGCGATTTTTTTCGTCAACTAAAATACCCGCCACTGCATTACCATTCGTCGGACGCAGTAAGATATAACCATCGACGCAAAAGGCTTCTTTACCCGACATTTTTGGTGATACTTTAATTTCGTGTTCTGGGCTTAGCGACAATAATTTAAACTCAGAAATTAAAGCCGTATCAGCATCTTTAGGATGTTGAATAAAGCCGTAATATTCGAGAGCCAAAGCCGCTACGATAATACCGCCCATAAAACTCAAGACGCACCATTTAGCGATATCTTGCTCTTCTGCTTCAGGGGTACTGTTTTGTTCAGTCATGCTTAGGCTCCGCCGCTTTCGGCTCTACAACTATGTCTTTTCCCCACGCTGGCATCAGCGTTTGAGGAAGCTCTAATTGGCCAAGAATTCTGGCCACAATAAAATCAATTAAATCGGTTATCTGTTTTGGCTCATGATAAAACCCCGGACTCGCAGGTAAAATAACCGCTCCCATACGGGTGAGGTTTAACATATTTTGCAGGTGTATTTCCGAGTACGGCGTCTCACGCGGCACTAAAATAAGTTTTCTGCGTTCTTTGAGGGCTACATCAGCAGCTCGCTCGATAAGATTGTTACTAGCACCAGTAGCAATAGCGGATAAGGTTCCAGTACTGCAAGGACAAATAACAACCGGCCCTGGTTGACCAGAGCCAGATGCCCAAGGTGCCATCCAATCTTCGTTGCCAAAGACACGTAAACGCTCAGCATCAACACCATAGCGCGCATGCAGTGCTGCTGCTGCAGCTTGCGGTTTAGCCGACAAGGTGACTTCCGTTTCAGTGGCCAGAACGAGAAGCGCCGCTTTCGAAATCATCACATCAACATGACAGTCTGCAGCTAATAAAACTTCTATGAGACGCAAAGCATACAACGAGCCCGAAGCGCCGGTAAGCGCAACACAAATACGCTGCCTGCGATTGCCATTCATCGTCGTCATTTATATTCACCCACTAGGGCTGCCAAACGTTTTGACACCCCCTGAAAACTACCATTCGACATACATACAATCCAATCACCCGGGCGCGCTTCAGCCAATACTGCCGCCACCAGCTCATCAAGATCACTATGCACTTGTGCCGGAATATCACAACGCTCAGCAACATCCTCCAGTGACCAGCCCATGTCCGCGGGTTGGTACCAAAACGCCCGATCAGCGCTGCTAACCGACACCGCCAACTGGTCCTTATGGTGTCCACGCTTCATGGTATTTGAACGCGGCTCTAATATCGCGAATAAGCGTCCGCCATTAGGCTGCCTTGCTCTCTGTTGTGCCTTCGCACCGGCTAGTGTTGTCGCAATTGCCGTTGGATGATGAGCAAAGTCGTCGTAAACACGAATGGTAGCGTCACCAGAAACACATTCCATCCGACGCTTTACTGACTGAAACTCACCCAGTGCTTCAGCACTGATATTAGGCGTTACCCCCATATGGCGTGCCGCCACGACAGCCGCCACAGCATTGCGCACATTATGTAACCCGCTTAACGACCAGTTCACCTGCGCTGCATCTGCACCCTGGTAGATTACAGTAAAGCAGCTGGCATCATCGCTATCTAAACGCCATTGCCATTCACACGTGGCAGCGGCTAGATCCTGGCCTATTCGCTCTACTGGCGTCCAACAGCCTTGCTTAAGCACGCGTTCCAAAGCTTCTTCGCCCGCCGGCAATACAATCTGCCCGGAGGCAGGAACGGTACGAACAAGATGATGAAACTGACGTTCAATCGCGGCTAAATCGGGAAAAATATCAGCATGATCGTACTCAAGATTATTCATAATTACAGTACGAGGGAGGTAATGAACGAACTTAGAACGCTTATCGAAAAAAGCCGTATCGTATTCGTCGGCCTCAATCACAAAGAAAGGAGAGTCGCCCAAGCGCGCTGATACACTGAAGTTTTGTGGCACTCCGCCAATTAAATATCCGGGTTTCATACCCGCATATTCTAAAATCCACGCCAGCATACTGGCCGTTGTTGTTTTGCCGTGAGTACCGGAAACGGCGGCAACCCAACGTCCTCGTAACACAAATTCGCCTAACCATTGCGGTCCAGAAGTATAAGGAATCCCCCGATCCAACACATACTCAACCGACGGATTTCCGCGGGACATGGCATTGCCAACAATAACGAGATCGACATCAGCAGGAATGCCTTCGGGCGCAAAGCCTTCTATCAATTCAATGCCAGCGGCGT
>TARA_R110001583_G_scaffold69582_1_pt1 | contig 10385 bp, 10 predicted proteins | sample TARA_R110001583 | Tara Oceans TARA_R110001583 (sample SAMEA4398432) | marine metagenome | biome: Polar Biome; feature: [MES] marine water layer (ENVO:01000295) within the mesopelagic zone...; material: water (ENVO:00002006), including particulate matter (ENVO:01000060) such as...... | reverse complement strand
CGCCAGACAAGACGTATCGGATTCAGTATGCCTACAACGTCGAGGTCAGTGCGGGAAGCACTATCTACGGGGGCATTCCGCATAACGAAACCATTATGGCTTCGTGCCTCGCTATTGCTGAAACCTACGCTCCGGAGCAAAGCAACCGACACCGAGACATCTACAAAGATCGTCTCGCTGCTAGCGTCATGTTTGATCGCAAGGCTAACGCAACGGAATACTTCGGTTACAACTCGGACAATTCCGACGAGCCTATCCTTATTCGCAGAAACCTCCGGTACGCCACCTACACCAACAGGGGCGGAACGGTCTACCCGACTACCTGACCATGCCAGCAAGAGTCGCCATATTAAAACCAAACAATGCTGGAAACAGTTCCTTTTTGGGTTCTGCTGTTGACGACTATTTGCATACGGGTGATGACAAAACTAGTGTTTATTACTTAAATGTCCAAAAAATGGGCATTCGTGTGGGTACGCAAGTAGCTGAGGTTTCGGGGGACGGTGATGCTCTGCGACGGTTTGAACACAGCCACTCCCTAAATGGCTCATTCCAAATGAGCGGGTTTATGATTAGTTCTGCGGCTGTTGGTCTTACTGGCTTAGACAGCGCAACAACAAATCCCTGCGACATTGCGGTTGTTCTTGGAAGGTCTGGAAACACTTTGAGAACTTTGGCGTTCAAGGGCATCATCAAAGATGTCAGCATTAGTTGGTCCATGAGCGGACCATTTGTGGGGATTTCTTTGTCCGGTATCATGACGGACAGTTACACCGGCGAGACGGATCTCGTCGTCGAATCTACAACCATTGGCGCATAGCCAGAAAGGGGCAAGTATGCCCGGTCACAGCACAGCATTTGAACTTGGACAGGATCAGCAGGGCGTGGAGTTTGAGGGCAAGTTCCTCAGCTTCTACGCAGGAATTCCTACGGCTGCGATTGCCGGATACGGCAAAGGCGCTTTGGCGGTTAATACGAGTTCCGGCAAGCTTTACATCAATACCGGCACGTTTGCCAGCGCGACTTGGACCGTAGTTGGAACACAGGCGGCTGATTGATGGCTTTTGTACTCGTAAAACCTGCCCTCGCGGGGGACACTGTCTCGCGTTTGGCCTCTGGCAGCATCAATGCTGACGACAGCGGCCAAGCGCAGAGGTTTTACATGAAGGTCGGTTCGTACAGCATCAAGGCAGGCAACAAGCCGTTTGATTGCACCGCCGAAGGCGACTCGTTCTCTGATATCCGGCACTTGGAATTCCTGACTGGAAATTTCTCCATTTCAGGCTGGATGGTCAATCAAAAGATTCTTGTCGATAATCTAAGAAGCAAGACCAGCAATAAAGACGTAGCCATCAGCATGACGCTAGGTCGAGACTCAGACGACAACACCATACGAACAATCAACTTTGATGCGTTGATTACGGGCGTTCAAGTTCAATACCAAAAGAACGCCCCGTTTGTAAATGTGGTAATTGGCGGCTTGATTACTGGTTCTTACGCATCGACCGGAGAAGTCGTCAACGAAACGGAGATTGGCGTTTGATTACCCCAGACGACATGAAGGAATTCAATCGCCAGTTCGGCGACATAAAGATCACCGAACTAGAAGAAGCGATGCCAGAAGCCGCAGAAGGCATGGGCAATTCGTCTGTTGACGATGTTGATCCAGTAGTTGAAGCGTTGGCTGAGATTCTTTCTGTTCTTGAGTCAATCAACGAGTTTATTCGGCAATGACAGCAGTCCTTACAAAATCCGACATTAACGGCTCGTCTCTAACGATTGGGTATCGCGATTGGAAGAAAGACGCCGCCATCAGGCGGTTTTTTGTCCAAGCGGCAGCAGCTGATACCAAGTCCGCAGTTATTAGTGCGGTTTACGCTTCTGTCTCAACGCATCACAACGAGTTGACGAACCTACCGCTACAGAGCCTTACGGCTACTCGTATCGGTATAGGAAATTGGCTTGTAATTGGCAGGTACGACCGTTCGGTCACGCAAGGTCTAGCGTTAAACGCTCCGTTCTTGGTTGACGCCGCGAGCGCGTTTGAGTCCATGCCGATATACACGGATTACTCGAACTTCCAAGATGGCGTTCCTTACGGCCAAGTCCTAGCGACTCCAACCTCGATTACGCAACAGCAGCGAGGCGCAGTAGAGCGTAAGGTTTGGCAGCGCCCGGTACTGCGGCTGAAGTGGCCGTTTGAAACCAACATCCACCCAATGAACGGCTACAGAAACGCAGGCGGAACAACCAATGCAGGCGGCCTTGCTATTGGCGGCTCTGCAAGCGTTCTTCCTCCCCAAAGCGTGAGATACGACGGGTTTGTTTGCGACACTTACGCAACAACAAGCGGGGCTAGGTATCGAGGCCATCACAACCTGACGTACTCACCATCATCAAACTGGAAATCCCAGAACCTATTTTTTGACGAGCAGTGGCAGGTTGATCTTGTGCCTATGTACAAAGCTGGGACTTGGAACCTCACATGACGCTTACGTCAGAAGATTTTCGATCGCCGTTCTCTCCGACGTTTCGAGCAAACCTTGCTTTGATGTCGGAGAAGCTTGATTCAATTGAAGAGCGATTTTCCCAGATCGAAAAGTCCGCAGCGGACATTCAGCGTTTCTTTGGCGGCGAAGAAGCAGTTTCTGGGGCTCAGAAATTTGTCCAACTGCAAACTACAGGGTGGTCTCCTTCTGCAATAGGCGACGTAGATGCAAACGAATACCAAGGCATTTCGTTTGATCTCGAATGGGAAAACGGTGCGTTTGTCAAAGTTAATGAGCAAGGGTGCAGGGCTTTTGATTTGAGCATCAAACTTAATGAGCCAACCGAAATGCCAGAACCCGCAATTATTACAGGGGCAGACGGCCTAGAAGAAGACACGGTGATTCTTGGAGTTGAGGTTTCTGATGGCATTGTCGCTTTCTGTTCAAACAGGCCAAGACTTAAAGTCACTTGCGAATAGGAAAAGCAAATGCTGAAACATGTAGTGCTAGGAACACTAAAGACTGTTGAAGAAACAGTCTTTCGCGCAGACAGCAACTCTCCGGTTCGCGTCAAGTCATTCTGGATTGCAAACGCATCTTCTTCTAGCGACGACCTTTATCTTTATCAGGTTCCGTCTGGCGGATCTGCGGCAACGTCAAACGCTTTGTTTTACGCAACTACGATTCGAGCAAACGCATCAACGGTAGTTGACCCGGCTGGCATTGTTCTTGAGCCGGGGGAATCGCTAATAGCCAGTTCCGCCAATGGCAGCAGGCTGGTTCTTCATGTTTACATGGAGGTCTCGTCGTGAGCGGTGTAGTCGGTTCGGCGTGTTGTTGCGACACAGAGGCTGTGCCGTGCATTGGGGCTCCGGGAGCAACTTGCGCTCCTGCCGCAATCGTAGTCGAAGGATTTATGTCTTACGGCATTTCCTCATCAACAGACGAATTACATAGAAAGACTTTTGTTTGCCAGCAATCGTGCGGATCGCAACCGTGGCCCCCGTCAGAAGGCGAATCCAACAGGACAAACGTGGCTAGCTTTGCCGAAACCGCGCGCTCAAGATTTAAAGCTTTGCTAGTAAAATCATCATTTGGCCCCGGAGATTACAACGAATACAGCACTCCAGCCGGAGCAAGTAATTTTCAACCTGTAGTTTCGATGAATTACAACGTTTCCGCTTCTGGCGAATTTAAAGTTGAAAACGAACAAACCGCCTGTCTTCCTTGCAATGGCTCTTCACTCCTAAGATTTTCAAGACAAACACTTCAGGGTAATTTTGGACAAGGAAGCCAAGAGGAAATAACCGGCCTTGGCTTGGCGGTTTATCGAAGCACCCGATATATTGATTGCGACAATGTCCCTTCTTGTGTCGGCGAGCTTTTAACTCCCGGTTGTTACGAGGTATACCAATACCGTGCTTTTGGAACGGCTGACGGCGTTGAAGCAACTAGCGAACTTAGAGACTACTACAGGCGAGAAGAAGTAATACAGTTTTCAGATCAATGTCGCGATGTAATTGTCGATGACACCTCTAGTTCTGAAACAGCACAAACCTCAATAGGCGTCGCGTTGAATTTTGACACCTACGCAAAAATTGACGAGTTTGACGCTTGCCCACCAATTCAACGATTACCGATCAACGCAATGGTGTGGAACGGAACCAGCCCTCTTTTGCCGGGTTGCAACATTCCGCCAAACTGTCCAGTTACTTGTTGTGGAGAAGTCCAAGGCGGAGAAATGTTTTACGCTTACGACGGATACGGCGGTTCTTATTTTAGCGGAGCAGGGACAAGCCAAGGTTTTCGCTGGTATGCAAATTTGCCACATTGCAGCAACGTTGCATCAAACGAGGGGATTGAATCAGAAAGCCGTTCTTTATCCGAAACAGACCAAATTAATTGCATTGGTGGCGTTACCTGTTTCAACGGGTCAGACGAACCAGAAGCGCCCGTTACAGACTTAGTTTTTGACCTATTTCGAGAAGGCAGCCTTGAAGATGCCATTGTCTACGACCTCACAATAACGAGGAAAGAAGTCTTGTTCACTATGCCAGACCCAGCGGACTGGCCCAACGGAGTTTAAATGAGCGATTGCAAGCACAGGGTCGGACCATTCTGTCACCTTGGGTATTTCAACGGAAATCCCACGGCACAAGACTGTTTTAGCTGCGAGGCATACTCGGGCCGAAGCAGGGGACTTGGCGATTATGTAGCAAAGTTCTTAAAATTCCTTAGAATTGATCGCGCAGCCCGCTTTTGGTCACGGAAGACGGGCAAAACGTGCGGTTGTAAAAAACGGCAAGTCAGCTTGAACGCGGCGATGCCATCGAAAAGGGCTAGATAATGGCAGTCACATACGCAACGTTGTTTGCAAGGCTTGGCAAGCTGTTCCAGATGGCTAAAACCATCCGGGCTCAGATGGTTGTGCTGAGGACCGAATACTCCGACATCATCAACCAGTACACCGATGCCGACATGTACATGGTTGGGCATTTGACAGAGCAAATTGAAAACCGTATTAACGATGCCCAGAAGTTGGTGCGGATTGTTCGCATGGATGCCGAATCAACTCTCATCGAAATGATGGACGATGATCTTGTTTCTAGCAACGGCGGCGGTCTTGAACACAAAACGGTACACATTGCTCTCCGCGAACTCATCCGGCAAATGGAGGCGAACAGCCAAAGCGTTGACGGGACCACCATTAGTATTGCCACTCCCTCGTCGTTTGGGACCGGAAAAGGGTCTATGGTTCTTTCCTCGCTCGCCTCTCAAGCGTTGGCCCCCGACGCGGTAAGTTACCCCTCCGTTCGTACCGAGCTTGTCCGGGCTCAATGCGTCAAAGACGCAAATGACCCCAGCATTAGCGAAAACGCTGAGATGTTTCAGGTGATGGGCCAGCGTGCAGAAGGTCGCTTGGACGAAGAATGGCCCAAGGGCAGCGGCATGAGAGCCATTGTTCACGCGGTTGACCCGGCTAACGACCAACAAAGCGGTCCCGGCTTGAACGTCCTTCGCAACTCTAACTTTGAAAACTTTGTTAGCAATACGCCTTCGGGTTGGACGATTGCCACGGGAACTGCTGGGGCTCAGGTCTTTGAGGCTACTTCAGGCCAATACACTGGAAGCAGCGCCTTGAAACTAACCGGCAACGGTTCGACAGCTACCAAGTTGACGCAAGCGTTTAACAGTGCTTCTGGTACTTTTGGCCGAATTAAGCCAGACACGCTGTACACGATTAGTGTTGCAGTAAAACGAGCGGGAACTGCAACGCAAGGCGTTCTAAAGATTTACGCTACTGATGGAAGCGCGGTACTTAACAGTTCGGACACCAACCGAAAGATGCTTGTTGAGATTCCCTACAACGACGCCCGTCTTACTACCTCTTACGTTCTAGTCACCGTTGCTTGCATGACCCCCAAAGAAATTCTTAAAGGCTCGTACTTTGTCATTGAGACCTCAACGGCGTTCAATTCTGGCGTAGATATTTACGTTGACCATCTTTCGTTGGCTGAGATGTACCGTACTCAGCCGGGTGGCGTTGCGGTTCAGGTCGTTTCGGGGGCAACTCGTTTTGCTTTTGATGACGAATCGACTTCGCAGGTTACGAATAACAACGAAGGTGAATTTAACCTTGAGTTCTCTCGGTTCTTCCGGATAGGCGACTTCGGTTACGCATTGCCGCCCAATTACGCCGGTAGCGAAACCATTAGCGACGGTTTGATTGGATAAACAACATGGCTAAGAAAAAAGCAACAAAGAAGCCTCCGGCAAAATCGTTGGTAAATGAAAGTTGGATTTCGTCGGCTTTTAACAAAAATCCGAACCAATCGCCCAAGGCCGGGGGCGAGGGCAAAGACTTTCAGCATATGCCTTTGATTCACGACCCCAATCAAAAGCCTGATCCAAATGCGGTCAGGCATATGCCTTTAATTCCCGACCCGAATCCAAAGCCATTGGTTAATCCCGACTCCGTCCAGATGATGAAAGAAGGCAAGCTAAACCAGCAAGTAATTAGAAAGAAGTCGGGCGATGATATGTTTCAAGGAATCGCTGACAAAGTAACCGGCAAACTTCGCGATTTTTTTGAACCGGGTCTTGCACATACTGGAATGAACGCTGCGCTGGAGGCTAGCAACAAAGCCCAGCAAGAGCCGACTATCCAGCAGATGGACATTAACGATTCGCGAAGAGGTCTTGAAGCTGAGGACGCGGCAAACGACAGAGCGCGTCGGGATCTTGAGTTTAAAAGGGAAATGAACCCCAACCAGAACCAAGAGGATCTTGACGCTCTTCAGTCTCGGGTGGTTCGAGAACGACAAAGCGAAATCTTCAGTCCTTCTGATCTGCTTCCGGCAGGGCGGGCTGAGTTCGACGCGGCTGCTCGCGGCGAGATCCCCGGCTACGCAATCAAAGACCCCGGAGCCCGTGCGGCTTTTTCTAGAGCAAGGCAGTCAGACCCCGGTTTTGGTTCTAGAGAGCGAGTCAATGCAGAGCGAGAGCCGATCCCATTTGACCAAGAGTTGATGGACGACCTTGAATTTGAAGGGCAGCAGCGTCGAAATGATTTGGAAGATAGGGGGCTTGACCCGGTAATTGACGCGCGAATTAGAGCATACGAAGAAGCAAAGAAAAATGGTCGTTTGAGTTTGTACGACGCAAAGACTATTGGCAAATTCGAAAGAGCAATTAAGCGTCGAGATGGGGGTGATTATTCTTTTGAAGACGAGTTCGAAGGCGAAAGCATGAACTCCGGAGACGGCGACTTTGACTACGACGCAATGGGCAAACGAGCCCAAAAAGGTCAACAGCCTCGATCTGCTGGCGGCATAGGTCAAGGCCCGTTGACGAACGTAAGAAGCAAGGCAGAAGAAGAGCGTATTGACGGGGTTATGGAAAAACGATGGTTCGCCTTTCATGACGCTATCTATGACGCAGATGACGATGCCAAATTTGTAGAAGTTAACGGCAAAAAATACAAAATAGAGAGAGCAAAAGAAATTCTTGACAACATTCAGCTGTATCAGAGGCGTCGAGAAACAGGGGACGACAGGTTAAGTTACAGACCGGGGCGTCAATTCAGGAACCATACGGACTGGGATTCCGGAATGCCGGGTGACATTCATGCTAAAGGCCGTCTCGCCAGCGACCTTGGTCATCACAGAAAGCAAAACGATCCTCGTTCCGATGAATCTTGGTCGGGCAAACGATTCCAGAACCAACCACGACGCGGCGGCGCCGGCGGCGGCGGCGGCTTCACGCCCGGCAGGACGCCTGCGTACAACGACGCGCCGCTGTCGGCTTCGATGCAAGACCCCGTGACGCCTGACGGCAAGGGTTACACCCTGAGCGACGGCACGATCATGCCTGACCCGGACGGCATGTCAGAAGCAGACTTTGCCGGAGCGGTTGCAGACAACCCTGTCGTTGCAGCGGAAGCGTTTGAGTACGCAACCGAAAACGGCACGATGACGCAGAAGCAAAGGGCTGAGTACCAAAAAATGCAGCAGGGGTCAGCGGGATTTTTGCGGAAAGATCAACAGAGGATTTTTGATGGCAACCGCAAAGTCGAGATGGGCAGGCTTGCTGCTGATGTGTTCAGGGCAAACAAAGCACACGCAGAACAAGCACGATCAAAAGCCGCAAGAGAGGCAAAGACGGCAAGGAACGAATCTCGCACCAGAATGAATCGACTGGAACGGATTTATCGTCAGCATCTTGATAAGGACACCAAGGGCAAGGTAAACGCTTTTGGCGAGTTGTCAGATGCATATGCAGACGACGAAGCGTTGCAGGGAAAGATGACCAAGGCTCTTACAAAAGAACAGTTTGAAGCAGCCGCGCAATGGGAAGCCGATCAAGAAGCGGCGTTCAACGCCATGCAAGAGAAGAACGCGGGAGCCGTCGCCGCCATCCAGCAGGGCGAAGCCCCCGCGCCGTCTGACGAAGAGCATTGGGAATTCGTGTCTCAGGATATAGGGTTCGGCGATCAGGTTTATGCCGCCCAATCGACTCCGACCGGCGACAAATACGGCGTCATCGTCGAAGACGGCCAAGTCTTCTTGAGGCTGCCGGAAGATGAATGGGAAAACGTTAGCGAAGAAGATCGGATGGCTGTCGCCGGTATCATCCTTCCGCCAGAAGGCACAGACGGACTTACTTGGCTTGACCATACCAACCAAATTCCAGCGGGTGTTGGTGGCGAAAAGATCATGGCAAACCCTGACGGCACGCTTGCAACGGAACAGGCGGCAACGGAAGAAGCTGCAACGGAAGAAGAAAAGGTTAATTTTGACGGCTCGGCAGGCCGGGTTATTCAAAGTCTCCCGGAAGCATTTGATTCGTTTGAATGAAAAGGATTCTCAAACGTGGCAATTGAAAACACCAGTAAGACACCCGAAACCGTAGATGACATCACCCCGTCCATGTTGGGGGGGCGGTTTGCTGGGGGAATTGGTGCAACTCCGGGAAAAGACCCTCGCGAAGTGGTGCTGGAGGAAAAAAAAGCCGATGCGGAACTTGCTGAATCAAGAACGTTTCGAGATAGAAACTCAGGGCTGATTCGCGCAGATTCGTTCAAAGGCTTTGCCAATATTCCTGTCACCAGAAACAGCTTTCCAACCCAAGACGTTATGGGCGTCGGCAAGTTTGATGCTGACGCACGCGAGGCTCTTGGCAATACCAAGAATCATTACGGCCAAGAATATGGTGCTGGCAAAGCAGTTACCAAAAACTGGGTCGGCGACAAATTTGAATTAATAGATGACGACACTGCGGTGTTTCATGCGCCAGTAGACTTTGCTCCTGCCGCACTGACTACGCGAGACGTTGACGACCCAAGCAACAATGATGCGCTCAAAGGCATTTGGGGTTTTCTGCAAGAGCAGATTAACGACGAGGACAAGCAGAGTCTTATTAATCTTCATGCCCAAGACCCGGAGCTTTACCGTTCTACAGTTCAGGACTTGGTTAAGGGAGTTGCGGTTGAAGAGTTTAATTACGAACGAGATGGGCAGGGGGCTGCGTTTGACCCAATTGCAAGAGCCAAGAAGATTGACGATCTTCGCAAGTCGCGGGGGTATCTGACCACTGGCATTACCCCGCAAACTGCGACCGCCCTCAAAGACATTGAAGAGGGCCATGATCTGAAAAAGTGGGGTTTTGAAAACAAGGCGTTCTTCGCCAATCCAGACAACGTAAAGTTTGTCCCCGAACAGGAACGTGCTGCGTTTATTCATATCCACCGCAATTTGCTTGAGCAAGACGGAGGCACGGGGCTTTCTTGGCTTGGCAATGCTATCGGTCACGCCGCAGGAAGAATCAAGCCCGGTTTTGATATCGGCGTTGCGGGTTCGGTTTCTTTCTTTTTACGCACCGCTGGTAATGCGATGCTTCTTGCAGACGACTTTACTGACCAGCTTCGAATGGCTGTGGGAGTGGAGGGGGCCACGACCGGGCTTCAAGAAGACGAAACGTTGTACGGGGCGGTTGAATGGCTGTTCGATCAGGCCGAAGACGCCGAAGATTTTATTAGAAGAGCAGGCATGACAAAGGCGCGGGCCGGTCAGTTGTTCGATCCTGATTCGACATGGGTAGGTAACGTTTCTGGCTTGACGAACATCTTGGATTCGCTGGGTCAAGGCATTGGCTCCCTTGCGTACTTTGCTTTTGGTCCGATCAAGTCGGCTAGAGGTGGCAGCGTTCTGGCTTCGGCGAAGCTAGCTGCTCTTCGCCCCGGCACTATTGCGAACAGGCTTCCAAAGCCAGACAAGATTTGGGGCAAGTTTGCGAAGCTGATGAAGGACAACGCTGGCACTGCGTTCAAAGCAGGCAGTTCGGAAGGCGGCCTTTTCTTTGCGCAACACTACAGGCAGCTTGTTCAAGAAGGGGTTG
>TARA_R110001583_G_scaffold50103_2_pt1 | contig 10394 bp, 8 predicted proteins | sample TARA_R110001583 | Tara Oceans TARA_R110001583 (sample SAMEA4398432) | marine metagenome | biome: Polar Biome; feature: [MES] marine water layer (ENVO:01000295) within the mesopelagic zone...; material: water (ENVO:00002006), including particulate matter (ENVO:01000060) such as...... | reverse complement strand
GCAGGCGGTCTCGGTGGTGCAGGTGCCCTTGGTGGTGCGGCACCGTCGGGCGTATCGGCACCTGGAACGGGTGCGAATGTTGCTGGCGGCATGGTGCCGTTCCCAGGCGGTGTGCCTGGGGCGGGCATGGGCTTTGGTTCGGCAGGTGTTCCTGCGGGGCAGCCTTCTTTGGCGGAAATGTACGCAGCTATGTACGACAGGCAGCGGGGTGCTGTCGAAGACCAGTATCAGGCCGGCATAGCGGGTGCCGAACAGATGGGTGCCTTGGGGACGGCATACGCTGATTCGGTCAGGGAGCAGGGTAGGGCGGCTGCTGCGGAGGCCGCTACGGCCGCCAACGCGTACTTCACTGAAGGGGTTGACGAGGCTGCTCGGGCGTACAACGAAACGATTACCGCTTTGAACAGTCGTGAGCAGAGCCTGATGGACAGGTACACGGAGCAGGCGGTGATGGAGGGCAGCGGCATTATGGCTGACTCTGCGGAGCAGCGCCGTATCGCAAACGACTTGTCGGATCTGCAACGTAATCGGAACACGCTTCGTCATCAAATGGTTACCGGTCAGCTCAACACGGAAGAGGCTCGCCGTATGACACGGTTGGCTTCCGATGAGGCTGGGTTGTTGACTGAGGTTGCCCAGATGGAGTCTGGCCGTGTGGGCCAGGAGGCTGCGTTGGCAGCCCAGTTGGCGCAGCGGTTTAGTGGCGCTCGGGCTTCGACTCAGAAGAGCATCGAGGATGCTGAGAAGGCTTTGCGGGACATGGGGATTGAGCCTGCTGCCTACACGGCGGCTCCTGGTGCGGAAACGCAGGCGTTGCTTACGTCGCAGGAGTTGTCGATGCAGACGATGCAGAATCGTCTGCGTGATGCTTCTGCCGCTGAGGCGATTGATCGTCGGGCGAGGGTCGGCGGGATTTTCTCGCAGGCGGCGCAGGCGTTGCAGGACAAGTTGTTCGATATGCGTAGTTGGGCTGACTTGTCGAACTTTGATGCTCAGGCGGATGCCGATCTTGCTCAGGCTGCGGCGTTGGGTGAGATCAACTTGGAGGAGTTGGCTCGCTTGCAGGCGTCGAAGGAGTCGATCTTCGGGAAGCGCACCGACTTGTTCGATCAGGGCGAGTTGGAGCGGATCACGACCCGCAAGGAGTACAACGCTGCGTTGGAGGTTGAGCGTGCAGCGAAGCGCCGTTCGATGGAGGAGGCGCAACGTGCCCGTGTCGCAACGGACGCTGTAGCGGCGAACCAGAAATGGCAAGCGGAACAGAATGAGTTGGACCGCAAGAACGAGCTTGAGCTTGAACGGTTGCGTTTGGAGGCAGAACTAGACGAGGCAGAAGATGCGACTGAGATCGCTGCCGCCGAGGCGGCGTTGGCTGAGGTCAGCCGTCTAGCCGAAGAGTTCATTACCGTCAACGTCAATGGTGTGGACATTCCCGTCAACAGGGAGTTCTACCTGGAAGAGGTCGTCTTCGGTGGTGCGGGTGCGGATGCGTCGTCGGATGTGAACCTGATGCAGATGCAGGACGACGATGGGAACACGTTCTTCGTGGATGTGGGTGGGGTCACTGAGGAAGGCGTTCCGTATTTGACGCATTCTGCTGGTACGGATCTCCAGTTGACGGGTGCGCCGTTGACGCCAGTTTGGGCCGGCGAAGGCGTGGATGCTGCGACGTTGGCTTCGGGTTCTGCGGCCGATGTGGGCGGTGCCCCAGCGGGCCTTTCGGATGCGTTGGCTATGGGTGTTACCGCAGACGACATATTTGGTGCCATAGCAGGAAACCTTGAAGCAGCCACCCAGTTCTCGGATGAGGCTTCTCTCGAAGCCCTCATGCCAGGTAAGGGCAAAGCAGTTTCTGACTTCTTAGCATCCTTGGGTTGATCATGGCGGACATCAACCGCTCCAAGATTGTCGACATCATCAAGGGTGGTTCGTCACCTATCTCGTTTTCTCCGATAGATCCTGCGTCTTTCCGCACGGGTCTTACCCACACGACGAGGGAAACGCCTGTTCTTGGCGGGACGCCGATCACACGGTTCGCGAAGCCGAAGGGCGAGGACGGCGGATTCAAGGGGGCGTTCGGGAAGCTGATCGATGTGGTCGATCTTGGTGGCGCAGCGTTCCGTTCGCTCACTAAGGAGCAAATAGATTTTTGGAGCCAACTCGCCAAGGGGAAGAACCCCTTAGAGGGTTTTTTCACGGGAGGAAAGGCTGGTGCCTCCCCCGTGGATTGGTGGCAGCAGACCCAGGATCACATGCTCATGTCCGAGGTGCTGCGCGAGACCGGCATTTCCGAGAAGCTGGGCATCGAGCCTGGTAGCAAGACGGAAATGGCGTTGGGTTTCGGCCTTGATGTAATAACCGACCCCATCGTGTACCTCACGGGCGGATGGGGGGCTGTGCCGCGGGTGTTGAAGGGCATGGGGATGGTTGACGATGTCGTCAAGGCGTTGACGAAGGCATCAGGTCTGGCTGCTACGCCAGCGAAGGCCGCCGAGTTGACTGCTGCGGCGCAGCGGGTCAGCAAGAGCCGGTCGATTCTGTCGGCCGGCAAGGCTCTGGACGAGATTGGAATCAAGTCTGGGTTGACGTTCACGATTCCTGGCACCGGCCGGTTGGGCCGGCACATCGTGGAGAGGCCGTTGAGTTTCGCCACGGGTGGTGCTGTAGGCAAGGCTGCCCGTGCACAGCGGGCAAAGACTGTGCCGTCGTTTATTCTGCCTGACACGGCGTTTGACGTTCAGAAGTATGCCCCTCAGATCGCTGATTCGATGAAGCTGTTGAAGAAGGGCGAGTCAGCGGTGGTGGACATGCTCACCAAGGGTGGCATTCCGAAGGCGTTGCATCGGAACATCATGGAGGCTGCGGCGTTTGGTCGCCGCTCACCAGTCACGTTGCCGTTCACGTTGCCGTGGTCGACGCCGCTGGTGCAGGCGGTAGCACCACTGCCAGGGTATGCGTTTCGTTTGGCGTCGCAGCACAAGGCCGCTAAGGGGTTTGACACTGCGTTGAATGCGCGTGCCCCGATTCGGACCATGAAGTTGTCTGACAATCCTGATGATGCGTTGGCTGGGATCTACATGGAAGAGGTCGCGAACAATGCTGCGGTGAAGGCGGGGACGTTCAAGAGGCAGCTTCTGGGTGCGCCTGGTAGGCCGCCTTTGGGGTACAGGATGGCTGCGAAGGCTGCTGGTGTCCCTGAGGAGGGTGCTGGCGCTATGCGGATCGTGGAGAAGGCGAAGCAGTTCGGCATTTCGGGCGAGGATCTGATGAGGGCTTCTGATAGGCCCACATTTGTGAAGGGTGTGCTGAACCCCGAGTTGCCTGATTCGTTTCGACGGTTGGGGGCGCAGGGCACGAAGTTCCATGAGGAGCTGCTGCAGTGGTGGGATGACGCCCGCCGGTTGACGAACGAGCAGTTGGCGGGAACGCCGCTGGCGGGGTTCGCCGACGACCTGTATGCGGCCCGTTACCTGTCGGAAACCGGCCAGGAAGTTCTGGGCGGTGCTGGTCGTTCCGCTAACCGTAGTGGTCTCGGGGGGACGCCGTGGCAGCCACGGGAGTATGTCACGCCGTCGCAGTACACGAAGATGGTTGCGTTGCACGGCGAGGAGGAGGCTGCCAAGCGGTTCTCGCAAACGTGGATGGGTCAACCGTTGCAGAACGTGACCGGTCCTGGGGCGACCGGCAAGTCTATTCGCGATCAGAGAGATGAGATTGGTCGTCGTGTTCTCGGTGAGAACGAGTACAAGCAGATCTTCTCCAACGACTTCCATGAGGTCGTGCATCGGTACATCAACGACATGGCTCAGGGGGTTGATGTCCAGAATGTGCTGCGAGGCATGGAGAACGTGGGTCTAATCGTGAAGACGGGCGCTCAGGGGGCGATCCGCATGGATCTTGCTAGCAGGTTCAGGAAGGTTGCTGGCGTGATGGACGAGTCGGGTCGGCGTACTGGGGGGACGATTCAGAAGTTTGAAAGCAAGATTGATGCGAGCCGTGTGGGTGCTGCTCGGGTCAGGCAGGTTGACGAGGCCGCAGCGGGGGTCGCTGGGGGCGTGATGCCTGGGGTGGCTCCGACATCGTTGCCGGCCAATCTGGCTCCAGAGTTGGGCCGTCGAGTGAACGCAGCGATGCGTTCCGTCGAGGGCCTCACCTCAGGGAAGGCGACATGGTTGCCGAAGGAACTTCAGGCAGCGATCAAGAGTCTTGATTCGTTGACGCCGCTACCCACCGAAGGTTGGGCGCGGGTCATGGAGCAGTACAGCGGGTTTGCTGACGAGATCGGTCGGGAGGTGATGCGTCTACGCCAGTTGGTGAACGGTGTCGATGCTGCGGCGAAGCAGGCCGGCACCAGGGGTTACGCAGAGTTGCAGGCCGCAACCCGCAACATCAAGGTCATGGAGTCTGCGTTGGCTCAGATGAACGGGCTGATGGCTCGAGCAGCGTTGAACGACAGGACTGTCAGGGCGGGCCGTCAGCTCGTCAAGACGTTGGAGACTGGAACGATTCCGTCTTCGATTCTTCCCGAGATGAAGGCGTGGGCCAAGAAGTATTCGGAGTGGGTTGATCTCGACAATCTGACGGGGGCGACGGCGTATCTGCATGCCGCTGATGACGACTTCCTGCGGGCGGTCAGCGCCCAGATCGCTGCGGGGGATCTTCCCGATCTCGTATACATCGCTGAGAAGGTTGCTGTGGCGGAAGCTGGCGGCCTCGCCAACGCCCGCCTGTACAGCGAAGCGTTGGAAGAGGCGAAGGCGGCAGCGGAGAAGTGGCAGGGCATAGCACCCGATCTGGAGCGTGGGTTGGAAGAGGCCCGTCTGATCGCCCAGAAGGACGTATTGACCCCTGACGAGTTGTTCAACCAGCAGAAGTACCTACAGTCGGCCAAAGAGCAGGCTATGGAACTCGAGTTGGAAATGAGCCGTGCCCGACGGTCGGCGGAGCTTGGTCGGCGCATCTCGGCGGCGGACAACCAGGAGGATGCGTTGCGGGTGTTGAATCAGGAACGCAACATGCAGGGGTTTCAGCATGCGTACAACGAGGCGTTGTCGAACCAGTTGACGGGGCCGTGGTTGAAGGGGTATTCGGCGGTCAACATGAAGGAGTCGGCTGACCTGTTCGCTGCGGCAACCTTGGCCGCGGCGAAGCTCAACAGTGCCAGTGCGATGGCTGACTGGACGAAGGGGTATCGGTCGTTGTTGAACTATTGGAAGGCGCAGGCGGTGGCTACTCCTGGGTTCGTGATTCGTAACATCATGGGTGCGACTTGGATCAACTCTCAGATTCTGGGTGTTGAGATGGGTCAGCACATGAAGACTTCGGCGATGCGTCGGTCGGCAATGAACGCGTCGATTGAAGCGGTTGGGGACACGAAGTACCTACAGCATCTCAGGGACACGGCGAAGGCCCGTAACATTGTGTTGGAGCAGCCGGTTGCCGGCCATTTGGCGTCAGGGAGCGCCTATCTGGCGTGGAAGACGGCAAGTTCTGGAAAGCCGACGACGCTGGCTGGCGTGCGTGGCGTGTTCCGTAAAGCCACTGATCGGGACTGGCGGGTCTTCAATGAGATTGAGCGGTCGGGGATCGCTGGTGGCGGTCAGGCCGCCATCGAGGTTGTAGAAAAGTCGGCTCTGGGTGGTGCGGGGACTTGGAATCCGTTTCGGGCGCATTTCGTGCCGTTCAAGGCTGTTCGTTCAGCGAACACGGACGCCGAGTTCATGGTGCGTATGACTGCTGCACGCCATGTCATGGATCATGGTGGCGATCTGGAGAAGGCGTGGAAGACGGTCAGGAAATACCATTTCGACTACAGCGAACTGACACCTCGAGAAGCCCAGATCAAACTTTTGATTCCGTTCTGGAAGTGGCAGAAGAACATCCTGCCGGTGCTGATCGAATCGGTGGGGACTCGGCCGGCAGCGTGGTCGAAGCTGCGGCAGATCAAGGGCGAACTGGAGTACGCCAGCGAAGCAGAAGGCGTCGTGCCCGACTACTTCATGGAGAACCTGGGTATCCGTTTGCCGTGGAGGATGGACGGATCGCAACTGTACGTTCTGCCTGATCTGCCGTTCAAGGATCTGAACCGTTGGATGCGGTCTGATGACCGGCCGATCACGGGTCTCAAGCCGTTGGACATGGCGACCAGGGCGTTTGCTGAAGCAGCGTTCCCGTATGCCAAGTTGCCTATCGAGTTGTGGGCAGGCAAGCAGTTCTTCGCTGACCTGCCGTTGAAGGGGCGTTTTCAGAATGTGCCGCCGTCGTATGCGAACATTCCTGGTTTGATGCCGCTGCTCGGAGGGTTGGGGAAGGCGGAGAAGAACCGGCAGGGCGAATGGAAGATGACTGATTCGGACCTGTATGTGTTGGATCAGATGATGCCGTTCATGGGTCGGCTTCGCCGCCTCATCCCTGGCGAAGAGAAGTACGAGAAGCGTTGGATGACGACGTTCCTGTCGACGATGTTTGGTGGCGGTCTGCGGGCGAACACGCCTGAGGAGCGCCGCAACCAGCTGATTCGTTCTCAGCGTGAGTTGGAGGACGACATGAAACGCATGATCGATATTGAGGTCCGTAACGTCTAGGCTTGCTGGGACGAAAGCAGGTTAGGTTGATGGACTTCATCTCACGCACTGATTGGCATGCGAGACCGCCGAAGCGAGCATTCACGCGGCTCCGTCCTTCCCGTATCGTGGGAATAGTCGTTCATCACTCTGGCGTCGCAAACCCGCCTGCTGGCGTGAACGCTGTCCGAGCCTACGAGCGGTACCACATGGACACTCGAGGTTGGAACGCCATCGCCTACAACTGGCTTGTTGACGAACGCGGAGTGATCTACGAGGGACGCGGCCCAGGGATAGTTTCTGGAGCGACCAAGCACAACAACTTCAAAACAGAGAGCATCTGTTACACGGGCTATGGCGGCAGGAAAGTCCCTGAGGTCGCCCTCGTAAGCATTACCGAAGTCATCGAAGACATTCAGAACCGCTACGGAGGGAGACTGTGGTTGAAGGGGCATCAGGATCTGGCGGCGACGACCTGTCCAGGGTCGGAGCTGTACGCATGGTTGAAGAACGGTTGCGTCGTGTACGAGGGGAACCCGTCGACCATTGATTTCGAGGGGATCGCACGGTATATCAGGGGGTTGGGGGAGAAGCTCGACAACATTCCGTTGTCGAAGATTCGACGGTCTCGAGGCCAGATGGTTCAGTTGGCGCAGCGGCGGTTGCGAGACAGAGGCCATGATCCTGGCGGCATCGACGGGGTGTTCGGATCGAGGACGAAGGCGGCTGTGAAGTCGTTTCAGCGGGCTGTAGGGTTTCTACGCCCCAACGGGGCAGTAGACAAAACAACGTGGGACGCTTTGTTCCTGTTGTAGGAGGACATTTGGATGCCTAAAGACACTGGTTACGGAACATTTGAGGAAACATTCGGCAGTCAGAACGACCAGCCGTATGACTCAACGTCGTCGTTCAACATGTGGGACATGTCGCAGAAGGCCAAGAAGGCTGCTGCGTACCTGCGTGAAACAAAGCTCGGCAACGCCAACAGTGGCGGCCGCCCGTTCGGGAAGTAGGACGCTATGAAGGATCGTTCAATGCCTCGTCTGGTCAAGGCCGGTCAGGTCTTGGTAACCACGGTGAAGCGTCCGACGCAAAACCTCGGCACGTTGACCTCGGGTGCTATCAGTCGCATGGCAAGCGGGATGCGTTCCAAGTTTGACGAAAACGATTGATGGCCGGCAAGAAGAAGCCGCGTCGGCCGCGGTACTAACGGTGCCTCTTCGCCGTGGGGCAAGTAGTGCTGTGGTGTCTCACAATATTGGCAAACTGATCAGCGAGGGCTACTCGAAGGATCAGGCAACGGCTATCGCCTATGATAAGGCTGGCCTTGGGAAGAAGGGTAAGAAGTGACTACTTCATCAAAGTTTTCGTGGGGGCAGTGGGGCGAGCGTGCAGGATGGACTGCCGTGCAGGCATTTGTCGCCGTTCTAGTTATCGGTGACGCATCGACGCTTCGGACGGCCGCTATGGCTGCCGCAGCGGCGACGCTTTCTGCTGTGAAGTCTCTGGCTAAAGCACGCCTCGGGTCGTGAGCGAAGAAGCCCCCATCGACTTTGAGTCGGAGTGGGCTTCATGGTTCAACGGGCCTGTGCGTCAGGAGTTGCAGAAGGGAATCAGCGACGAGCTGGACCGCACCAGCGGCCTGTTCGAGGTTCAGGACGGCACTCACGCTAAGTGGAGCGGAGACGTTCTCGGCGTGTTGACGGTTTTCAACACGGATGAGATCGTCGCGTTGCTGTGCGCCTGGGATGAGGCTGCTGCCGGCAACTGGTTAGCTCAGAAAGAAGTGTTGATCTGGTTGGAGAAATGGATGGAGTTCATTTCTTGCTGCGTGGAGGCCGCTCCGCCCGATTTGGGTTAGCGAACACGGTTTTGCACTTCGGGGCTTTCCAGTAGTTGCTGCTGGAGTTTCGCTATGACCTTGTCGCGTCGTCGCGCCAGGGTCGTTTTGGGTATGCCTACGACGCGGCCAACGAAGCGGAGAGATAGGCGAACGACCACAAGCATGTCGAAGATCCATCGTTCTTCTTCATCGAGCGTGTCGAGGGCGTCAGCGAGAGCTTCTCGTAATGCCATCTGTTCCAAGACGGATTCTTCGGGTTGTTCAAACGGGGCGCAAGACATGAGCGCCTCTGTTGCCGAGAAGGGACGGTCGAACGCCGAGGTGTGCATGTGGCGGTCGCCAGGTCTCCCCCACGGGAGGAGGGGGTCAAAGAGGGCCTCTTTGCGGCGTCCTTCATTCGATGACACGGTCAGTCCAGGGGAAGAGGGACGGCTTGAAGCCGTAGTATGCTTTACCCTCTCGAAACGACCCGAATGTCGTTTCTCCCTGATCGATCAGTTTTGTGACCGTTTTCAGCGGCATGAATGCGTGCTGTTGTTTTGGTGTTGACCACACCCACAGCCATACCGGCATGTGTCCGTCCCACATTGTGAGAGCCGACAGTTTTTCCTGCTTGAGCTTGAGACCTTTGTTGCCGCACCCCATGACTTCGATCAGTGTGTTGACGGTGACGTAGTCGGGGGTGTATCGCAGGAACAGCGGCAGTGTTTGTATCGAGTAGGGCGGTCGGTTGAATCCGTACCGTGCCCACCCTTCGGTGCGTTCCTCGAACGCCCCTTCGGCTTCGTCGCCCATTGACCCGTATCTCTGATCCCATGGGAGGTCGGAGAACGGGCTACTCACTATTTCTTCTTCCGCGCCGAGAGTTTCTGTACGAGTCTGTCGTCTGGGTATGCCACGCCGTTGAGTCCATCTTCAACCATTTTACACAGATTGGTGAGGTCAGCGGTCAATGGTGATATTTCTTCGTCGAGGGCGCTGATGGTGACGACAGTTTTCTTTGGGTGGAAGGTGAATGACAGCGATACTGGGCCGTCGAAGTACGGTCCTTTGTATAGTTCGGCGACGCGTTTTTCGGCGTCGAGGGTTTTCTTGTCGGTGTAGGCGCGGCCCCGTGCGAACCGTGGCCGGCTCTTCGACTTGGGTCGGCCTGGGATCGTGAACCGGTAGCTCAACGGGGCTTTCGCCAGGTTGACGGCGAATGGTTTTCTTCAACCTCCTGCTTCTGGGCGGCGTCCGTGTAGGGCCGCATCATGTGGATGCACACCTCCCCGAACTCTTCCCAGATTTCGTCTTCTTCTCTGGTGGACGGGATGCCATCGTGGGTGGTGCATACCGCCGGTCCACAGAATCCCTGCTTGATCCCGTATTCCAACCAGTGATCAAAGTCCATCATGTCATCGTCCCATCTTGATAGCTGCGTCATCAACCAGTTTGCGTAACTGCTTCTCTCCGCTTTCGCCTCGGGCAGCAAACTTCTGCCCCCATTTGAGATCGCATTGTCGGGTCCATTCGTGCACGGCGTCTGGCGTGTACTTCTGTCTGAACAGGGAGCAGGCAAACGAGAACAGTGCGAGGCTGCGGTCGCCATGCGTGGGGCCTTGGTCCCATATGTCTCTGGCTACGGCTTTGAAGTCGGCACCGATCTTCGTGCCGGTGTGGGTGAACTTCGGGGTGTGTAGAGGTCTGTTTGATGCCGGCGGTTGGTACAGGGAGGCCAGTTTGACGATCTGTTGACGGTTCACCATCGAATCGAACGCTTCGTTGGTGAACTCCTCTAAACACAGGTTGCTCTCAGAGCCCCGTACAGCCTCCTGGCGGCCTTCAGGGCGTGACAGCCCATATGGGAGGCGTATTCCGTTGCCGAAGCCCTTGGCGGGCATCGTGACCTGTTTCGGGTACACCTCTTTAGTTGGACTTTCAACTATCTGACATGCAGCAAACATGGCATTGCGCCCCATCTGGGCAGGAATGTCTTCTTTCAGGAA
>TARA_R110001583_G_scaffold48919_10_pt1 | contig 10401 bp, 16 predicted proteins | sample TARA_R110001583 | Tara Oceans TARA_R110001583 (sample SAMEA4398432) | marine metagenome | biome: Polar Biome; feature: [MES] marine water layer (ENVO:01000295) within the mesopelagic zone...; material: water (ENVO:00002006), including particulate matter (ENVO:01000060) such... | reverse complement strand
GGGGTAGTTCTTCCGCCCTCAGCATTTGTTATCATCCTGGGATTATCACCCTCCATCACTGCGACGGCTGAGTTTGTTGTTCCAAGATCAATTCCGATAATTTTACTAGACATATTTTCTCCTTTTATCTGTAAAAAATAATATAGACACCCGGTGTAAATGAAAACCTATAAATTGAAAAAATATCAATTTATTTTTAAAAATTCACTTAACACACATTAATAAAAATGGTAAATAGATTATATACACATTAAAAGCAATCTACAATTTTTTTATAATATTTTTTAAATTAATATAAAAATAATTCTATTATAGGATTTAGTCTTCAGAGACTACTTGCCATCCCGAACCGTTGTAAAAATTAAGCTTGTTTGTCTGATTGTTATAAACCAGTGAGCCAGATAAACTAGGAAGTGCGTTTCTCTGTGCTGTATTGACCCTGGGCAAGATAAATGTGGAATCAATAGCAGCTCCGCCCAGGTCAACTGTTCCTGTCACTGCAAGTGCAACTGCATTATGACTACCGCTTACGTCGAGCTGCGCATTAAACGATCCAAGAGTGTGAAAGTCTGGGAGCGTCTTTCCAACACCAACATGCCCAGTTGATGAAGTGATTACCATTGCTGTAGTCCAAGAGACCGTTTCAGCTTCTGTACCCTCATTATCAACAGAAAGCTCAAATCTTCCGTTGCTTTTAAAACCCCATCTGAATGCAGAATGTGTACCTGAGCCTGTTGCAAATACCCATGCACCCCAGGGGCCAGAGTCTGCTTCGAAGTATGCGTTATTTGAAACGTATTGATCTCCTCCGATATGAAAAAACATGGCCTCATCTTTCCCTCTTAGCATCAAAAGAGATCCACTTAGCTCACTAATACCTGTTTCTGTAGATGCCCTTAGCGTAACAGCTCTTGATACATCTAGCCCTTCTACACTATTATCTCCGCCACCTCGTATTATTGTTACTTTGCTATCAATTGATAAAGATTCACCTCTCGCTTTATATATCTCTGCACCCAGTGTATCATTTGTTACTTTAATATTTGGCATATTATATTAGCTCCTTAAAATATAAATATTAATTCAATTCTAAATAATAAAATTTAGCCTAGCTTAAATTATTTATTCATTTCTTTTTCTAGCATCGATATAATTTCTTTTTCTTTTTCTGTAAGATTTTTCGGCACATCTATTTCTATGTGAATTACATGATCACCCATGCTTGCAGAGTTGGCTTGCACTGGATAGCCTATCCCGCCTAGAGAAAATACGTCTCCGTGTGAAGTTCCTGCTGGAATATTAAAAGTCTTTAATCCATGTAAAGTATTAATAGAAAGACTTGCACCTAGTGCTGCTTGACAAAATGATATTTTTCTTATAGCATGAATATTTGCACCATTTTTCTCAAAGTCTTTATCAGCTTTAATATAAATTTCAATATATGCATCTCCTGGTACTTGTGAGCTTTTCTCATGATTTCCCATTCCTTGCAACTTTAATCTATCTCCTGTATCAACCCCTGGCGGAATTGAAACATTCAGCATATTTGATAATTTTTCTAGCCCTGACCCAGTGCACATAGTACAAGGATTTTTTATAATTTTTCCAGAACCATTACACCCGTGGCATGGAACAACCATAGTCATAAAACCTGTCTTTTGATGAATCTCACCCCTGCCGCTACACACACTACAGGAATCAATATCATCTTCGTCTACATATCCATTTCCATCGCAAGGATTACAAAATACATCTCTTTCTATTTCAATTTCAAATCGTTTGCCATTCATTCCCTCTTTTAGGGTTATGTAAGTTCTAATAATTGTAGATGTTCCCATTGATGGCTGAGAGCGACGCTGCTGCCTTTTTTTAAATGGGTCTGAAAATCCAAAAAAATCTGAAAACTGATCGAATATATCTGATGGGTCGAAGCCTCCTTGCCCCATATTATCATATGAGTATTTCTTCTCTGAGTCTGATAATACAGAATATGCTTCTGACACTTCTTTGAATTTTTTTTCTGCTGAGGGATCATCCTGATTTTTATCAGGATGATATTTTAATGCAAGTGCCCTGTAAGCTTTTTTAATATCACTTTCTGAAGCATCTCTATTAATACCTAGTGTCTCATAATAGTCAATATTACTCATTTTAAACTATTCAATCTCTTGATCATACGGCTCTGATATGAGTGATTCTGAACTGTAACATCTGTCTAGATAATCTTCAAGCTGCTCAAAAGAAGTGCATACCTTAATGCCTGATCGGGCAAGCATAAGATTAAATTTTGCACCTGACGGTAGCCCTTGGCAAAAATATACTATAGGTACTTCATTTGCGTATGCATAGCCTGCTTCCCAAATTGTCCCAATATCCTTATCACGAGTATTGACAATCAAAAAATCTGCAGTTTTAATATGATGAAGATTGCCATCAAATGTTGCGTCTTGTGCTTCTTTTGGTGCATCTGGTGGGCACACAAAAATTCTACGAGGCGATGCTAGATCAATCCACTTTCGACTGTCACATATTTCTTCAAGTACTGTTAGCTCTTCTGCTTGAGTTGGGTTAAACCACCCTGCTGCTAAATAAATCTTTTTCATTCTATTCCCTTCCCATAAACCTATTATGGCGCTGTGTAATTAAATTAATTTTATCAATTGTTTCTTCCCAGATTTCCTGGAATGTTGTTTTTCCACCCGGGTTGGATGTTCCATTGATCTCTTCTCTTCTTCCTTGATAGATTGAATCATTTGGATGATAATCGAATAGATCATTTTTAGGCTCAGGCCAATAGAGATTTGTGCCTCTACTAGTATATCCACCATGTCCGTCAGACACTCTAAAAGTCTTTACATAGTGCATATCCGGTTTATCAAAACTAACTCTAACAGATGCTTCTGGTAATACGTTAAGAAGCTCTTTTGCCATATATACAGAAAGAAGATTGTCAGCAGCTGGTTGAATTTGCATATCCTGTCTTTGACCAATAAAACCTAGCAAATCCTTCAGATTTAATCTCATTAAATAGAAAGATGTCATGCACTTAGGAAGAATCATTCGTGCATCCATCATAGAAACTGCTTTAGAATCTGTCATATCAGAATAAAGCTGCTTTGAGTCTTCAACAATTTTTGTGTATCTATCATAAAAATCAGGCGAATTCTCAATAGCCTCAGGAACAACTGCACTATCATGACGAAGATCTCTATCTCCTGTACACTGTGCTGCAAATGAGCCTGCACGATGTCTAATAATATGAGTAACTTCTTGAAATGAAATTCCGCTTAGCTTGAAAGTAAAGCCTAGACATTCCATAGGTGTGGGCAATGCCCTAAAGCAAAGAACATCTTCAAGGTTTTGCGAAAGATCTCTCATACTAGCTGTAGCAGGATTTGTATCGTCATGGTGGTCTGCCCATGTAGCTTTGACATACTGCCATGCAACATTTAATGCTTGTGATCTAGTAGGCGCATCTACTAGTTCAACCTTTATTGCTGACAAATTGTTTTGAAAATTAGTTGTAGGTAACTCGCCAAACTTTAAATCCATAGGAAGTGTGACAGGTTTTAAATTTATATCTTGAGGCATTTATTAATTTCTCTCTTGTTTTAAATGTTTGTATATCATGTATTATACATTGAATCTGATAGTTTTTTAATACAATCTAGCAACTCTTTATCATTTTTGTACATGTGAATATTTTTAACATTTCTAATCTCTCTATTGTATGTTTTTATAGGTGCACAAACTTTAATACCATGCTTTGCATATTCTGCACAATGCTTTGCTGAATCGTCTATTGCACAAACAATTTTTCCGTGACTATAGTATTCTGACTTAGTGAGCCATCTATATTTTTCTGGACTAAAATCTATTCTATGAAACTTTAGTCCTGATTGGCTTAGCCACCTAAATGTATCATACTTACACACAAGAGATGAATCTGGTCTTGCAGTCAAAATATGAATCCAGAATCCAGAATCATATAGTCCATTAATCATGTCTATAATTTTTTGATCTGACCCTATTGATCTTAGACGTCTTTCAACAATAAAATTTTCAAATACTCCTTCTGGGTTTAGCCCAGCATCAGCAAGCTCTGTTGTAGTATAATATTCAGAAGAGTTCACATTTGCGCTAACATTATATTTTTCATTTAGCCAACCGATAAATGACGATCTAAACTCACAAATTACGTCATCTAAATCAAATATTAAAACTGGCTGACCTTCCCATATTGTTTCTTCAATATCATATCTTGCATGCAAGAACAAATCTTTATCTTCGAATGCAGAAACAAATTGATCGTATGAGATATCCCACAGGTTTAGAATTGCAAGAAGATATCTAAAAACATCTATAGACTCATATAAAATTTTTTCTTGATCAATTTGTGTCCTAGACCTTCTGTGATCTTTAAAATTAATTGCACTAATCAGCTCAGAGACTTCTGAATGTAGTTCTAGTGCTAAAGACTTTGTTATTTCTTCTTTTGATATCTCGTCTAGTTTATCTACTGTAAAGAAAAGATTACTAAACTGTTTTTGCATCTCAAACATTTTTTTAAGATTCATTCTTTCTCTACCTCATCTATCTCAGAAACATATGTCATTGCATCAAATAGCTCCTTAAGATCATTGCTCCCTACATGTATAAAAGATTTCTCATTATCAGATAAAATTTGTGCATGGTATGATTTAATATCAAGTGTACTCAATACTTTCTGCACTTTTTTATTAAGCTTTTTTGGAATACTCATCTCAAGATGAGAAAATATTAATTTATACTTTTTAGTATCCATCTATAAGTCTTTTATGAATTATATCATTCTTTTTAATATATGCTTTGTAAAGATCATCTGATGAGTGTCCTGTCAGAATAATAATTGAAAAGAAGTAATTAAATGCATCAACTATTTCTTCTAAGAACTCATCGTTATCAAATTCAACTATCTCAGTCTTTCTGTGTGGCTTCCAGTTTTTAAGATGCTGTAATGCCTCAAACATCTCTTCAACACCCCTTAGTGCCATATCACGACAAAATTGTTGATCAGGTTTATTTGATAAATCAAGCGGCCACTCAGGATAACTATTGGGCATACTGGATCTCAGCTTTTCCATGTATCTCTCCCTAAGAGAGAACATTTTATCAAGTTTATCCATTTTAGCTTCCTAGTCTTGTGATTCAGACTCTAGATCTTTAATGCTCTCTAGCATGCTTTGGATCTGATCTTCAGAATTTTTTCTATATTCATCAGAAAGTACTAATAAACTAGAAGCTGACTTTTGTGATACTACTCTTAGTGTTCTTAGATTGTCAACTACATCAGTACCTGTAATAATTGCAATTTGAACAAGCTTTGCTATCTGAGAAATTACCTCATCTGAAAGCTTATATTCTGTTTCTTTAGACATTGTTTACTCCGGGGAAAATAAATTTAATTTCTATTCTTGATTATAAGCTTCATTTCTTCAACTGTATTTATATTCTTTTCAATAAATTTAAGAAAGTCTCAAATAAAACGTATGAATAGTTAATATTATAATAAACACATAGGGAAAAGTGTTTAAATGAAAAGAGTTGTCATATCAGATACCCATATCGGAACTAAGTTTTACCGCTCAGATAAACTTTTAGCATTTCTAAAAACTGAAGAATATGATGAGCTTATTCTCGCTGGTGATATCATAGACTTCATTAAGGTGCCGGTTTTTTCTGAAAGGTGCATGGAGATATTAGATGCTATTGACTGTGAAAATAAAAGTGTTATCTATGTTGTGGGTAATCATGATGCAAGTTTGATGGGGCTAGTCGGGAAGAGATTTTTCAATATCTCGTTTATGAAAAGATATGATTTCGAAGAAGACGGTAGAAAATTTAGGATTGAGCATGGTGATGCTTACGATAAAGGTGCCATTCACAATCGGATTTTTGTCACATTTCTGTCAGTTCTACAAAATATCTTGGAGTTCTCATTTAGTTTTGACTTTACATCATGGTGGACAGAGATCCAGATTAAAAAGCACAAACTAAGATCCATTATTAATATTTTAAGACATCATCCGAAGATTGATGTGTTTATCATGGGGCATACACATATTCCCGAAGCTTTGATCTGGGTTAATGAAGATCAAAGTATCAAGACTTATATCAATTCCGGCGACTGGATTACCCATCAGACTTATGTGACTGTAGTAGATGGCGTCGCTAGATTAAGAAAGTTTAATGACGCATGACTTTACTTGACATACTTCATGTTAATAATGTCACTACATTGCAAGCCAGTAACAACTTCATCTACAAATGGATTTTCATAACTACTATCTGACTTAAGTTCTAGCCAGATATCTTCTGTAGCAGTTTCCAGAATAGCAAAGCCAGGCTCGTCTGTCTCTTCAAACGCAATAAAAAATATGTCACTGTTAGCAGTATTAGAGTTGGCAGCATTGCACATATAACCATGCTTTACATCTATGTCTTTCATTGGCGGTGAACAAGCAATTGTCAACAAGCTTATAAGGTAAAAGTTTTTCATTTGTTTCTCCTACCCTTATTATAACACCGTGCAATAGAACTTACACGAACTCTGTCACATAGCTAGTGCGATGTCATATTCTCCATTAACTTCTTCATCAAAAGTACCTGTCAGTCTTCTTGGAGTTTTGAATTTCTTCATAAAAATATCTGCTTGATATTTATTCATACACGTTGAAGTATCTGTACAGTTCCATGTAGCTGATCTCACTATTATACTAAACTTGCCTATGTCAGCCTGATCCAGACGGCTGGATGTGGAAACCATTGCCTCGTCAATTTGCTTCGATTCAAGCTTTACCTTTAATTGCATGCGGGCTTTAAGCCGTGGATCCTCATCTTGCATCCTCTCAGCAATCCAAGCCATTTTTGATAGTATCTTTTCTCTAACTTTGCTTCTTGAAGGTAGAGGATTGTTCATCCCGGCAGCGGCCCCCTCGTTAATAAGATCAATCTCTTCCATGATAAGTCTTCTTAGACTATTACGAGTAAGCTTCATTATTATAAATCCTCTATAGATTAAATATTCGTACTATTTTTAAAAAATTACAAACTATTCTAATTTTTATTTTCTATCAACGATGAGTGATAATTGTTTAATACATGATCTTTTGTCTTGATGTTTCTCTGACATACCAGACAAAATATATGATATGTATCAGAACCATATGTTCCAATACCATAGAGTATCTCTGGATTGCTTCCATAACACTTACTGATGGATTTAATTAGACGTTATAATCGATGCCCTGGATCGCATCCTAGACAAGCGCAGCAGTTACATTATTGCTTATAAATCATTCAGACTTGCCTTTGATACTTCCTTTTACATCGAATATTTTTTAAGAAATATCAGTGTATAGATACCTCATTGTTTTTCATCATCTTTTTTTAATGATAATTTTCTTGCCCACCCAATTGATTTTCCCGGGTGTTTTCCTTTTCTTGATTTTTTTCGCATAGCTTTTTTAGATGTCCAGCCTTTTGATTTTAAAAATTCTTGCACAATCCTATCTTTTTGCTCTTGTGTTGATGTCCCCCAGACCCAAAAAATTGAATTTTTAATTTTTTTTATTGCTTCTTGTAAGCTAGTCTCTTTTTGTTTAAATTTACTAAAATCAGATATTTCAACAGTCGTTAAATCAATATTGAGACTGTTTGCTATCATTGCAATCTTGGCAAAGTCTCCTTTATCTATAGCCTCTTTTACTAACTGATACTTCTCTGCAAGCCTTTCTTTGTCGTCAACTGCTAGATCATCAGACAGCTTATCAGGATGTGTCATTTTAACAATCTTCCTAAAGAGTGATTTTGCCCATAGCGGAGTCTGCTCTTTGTCTTTTTGATCTTCTAGCCCTGCATCATTAATCTTATTAGCTTCGCTAGAATCATTTTGTTTTTTTGATATATCGTCGAGATCTTCGTCAAAAACATTTAAATTATAATGCAAGTTTCTTACTGTAGATTCAAATTCATGTCTTGATTCATCATGTATTTCAATACAGTCTTCGTATTCTGCCTCAAGGTATTCAAGCCTAAGAATCTGTTTCTTTAAGACTCTCTTTCCTTTCATTTCATGATTTTCTTAAGTGTTTAAAGTGATCTATGCATTCTCTTATGCATGTAAAAATCCTAGCAGGCCATACAAATGATAACAATATATCTTTCTTTTTTCTTATTAGTTTTTTGTTTAGTGTAACTTTGAATTCTCTTACTCTAGACTCTTTTAAATCTTTGCACACAGATTCAAACTCAAGAAGAGAGTGTATTAAAAAGATAGCAGTAATAAAAAAATACTTGTATAAAATTGTCACTAACATTATTTCTTACCCATTTTATTTTTTGATGTCACATATCTACGAAGCACTTCTTTAAACTGTGCTTCTGTGAGTTCAACACCATGTTTCTCAGATATGTGATCTATAAGCCTAAGAGAAACTTCATTAATTTTATCACTCTTTCTCTTTCCAAAAGAGTTTTTAACTTGATGTCTCTTTTTCTTAGGTCTTTCACCATGCCTCTGCTGCGGCTTGATACGTGCAGTATTTTCTTTTAAAGGTGGGTTTTTATTATGCTGATTTTTCTCTTTTGTTATCTTCTGCTCTTCGCTTACTTTTTTGAGATTATCTACAGCACTTACAGACTTTTCAACTTCGTTAATATGCTCAGTCACAAATTCTTCAACAGACTGGCTAGGCTGTCTTGCAACTACAGCAGGCTGGGATGGATTATCTCTGCCCTGGTCTAGCTGTAGCTTGTTAACAATTATCTCAGGAGAGACTGACACTGTAGTTTCTTTGCGTTTTTTAACAACAGATTCAGCTACAATCTTAAGAGATTTTTTAAACTCAGTACCAATCTTAATTGGTGTAAAAATCTTATCATCAACTATTACTTCAAGAGAGCAATTATAATTTCCCTCTTTGATCACCTTTTCCAAAGGTGGAATCACAACTGAAATCTGTCCATTTCCTTCTGATGAAGTCGGGAAGACTAATGAGTATTCATCAGACTCTAGCAAAAGCCTGCTTCTTGTATCAGCTGACCTTGTGCCCTCTATTACAATTTTAAAAATTAGCTCATTTTCTTTATCTAAATCTAAATCAATCTGTTGCATATTACTTCTTTTTAAATACGTTTAGTACATTGATAAATATATTCCTAGTCGGGCTTGTTTTAGTAATTGTAATCTTGCCTTTTACATTTACTGAAAATTTATCTCTTCGATCAATAAATGATCTTTCTTTTCCTGATATTATGAGATTCATATTTTTTCTATTAACAGATAGGAGTCTAGCAGAAACTGTATAGATGTCAATTGGATCTATTTTATGTGCAGGAGATCTTCTTCCTGTCTTTTTCGGATTGTGGTGTTCTTGTTCAGCAGTTGCAAGTTCAGGACCAAATCCAGAAGTTATCAACGTAGAACGGGAACCCATCCCACGTGTAATTAAAGACATTATAGCTTAGTCCTTTCAAATACCGAGTCTGTAGATGGATCTCCGCTGTCATCAGTGAGTGAAAATCTAGCTATTTCTGTTTCGTTATCTTCTTTATAAAAAATCATTCGTGAGTTTGGTTTATCAATTTTCCATCTGCCTGCAGAAATATGCTTTGTAAAATCTATGCTTGCTGACATTAGATCCATAACTGGACTATACTCATCAGAAGCGTAAGTCGGTGTGCTATCGCCAGAATCCCACAAAATAGAACCGTTAAAGTGATCAGCAAAGTATATACTTGCTGAGTAAATTCCTGCACCTGCTAAGATTTCGCCTACCCCTGCTGTAATTCTACTTCCACTAAGTGTTCCTGCAGAATTGTAAATCCTGTAACCGACAGTTGCTAAGCTTCCTTTCGAGGAGCCAAAATTAACTGTTTTTATTAAAGTCTGTGCCATTATATTACTAACTATCTTCTTTTGTATCAGAAACCTTATTCGGTCTTTCACCAACAGATCTCAAATCATGTCTAGTGCGAGCCGGTGGTGGTTCGTCAAACTGTATTTCCCCAGCTTGTTTCTTGATGTCTTCTATTTGTACTGATAATAAATCAATAGAGGATAAAGCTGACACCATGATCTCCTCCATTAGATCTTCTTGAAATTTTAATTTGTTTAAAATATTCATCTGATTTTGTTTGATATTTGCTATGGCTTTAAGAATTTTATTTGAAAAATTCTGCTCGATCTGAGCAAGCTCAGTATTGCTGTCTTTTATTGAGTTTATCTCACTCTCACAAATCCCTCTTACATTTTTAAATATATCTTCACATGCATCGTCATATGTTTTTGCTAGATCTTTTGTTTGTAAATTTAGTTTAATTTTTTGAATATCTTCAGAAAATCTTTTTAAGTAAGCTAAG
>TARA_R110001583_G_scaffold2257_5_pt1 | contig 10406 bp, 11 predicted proteins | sample TARA_R110001583 | Tara Oceans TARA_R110001583 (sample SAMEA4398432) | marine metagenome | biome: Polar Biome; feature: [MES] marine water layer (ENVO:01000295) within the mesopelagic zone...; material: water (ENVO:00002006), including particulate matter (ENVO:01000060) such as...... | reverse complement strand
GCCGAACATCTCCGAACTGCTGGCTTGATAGAATCTAATGCTTTTGTCGAACTCTCTAACGGCTTCCAGGATCCTAAGAACTCCTAAACCAGTAACATCGGATGTCTGCTCCGGGGTGTTCCAGCTTTCCCCGACAAAAGATTGAGCCCCAAAATTATAGATCTCGTCAGGGCTTGATTGCCGCAAAACTCTAAGCAAGGAATTTTGGTCCGTGAGATCACCAGTTAAAAAGGTTATGTCACCTTCGAGATGCTTCGTGTTAGCTCTGTTCCTGGCGGAGGCTCTCCTTTCCATCCCATAAACAGTGTACCCCTTTCCCAGAAGAAAGTCAGCCATATAGCTGCCATCCATGCCATTAATACCAGTGATTAACGCCCTCTTGCTCATCTTAAAACTCCTTTAAACATTAAATTTTTACCTATACACAGTGACCCAGAATTCTCTTAAACATATTATTATACTCTTCAACAAGCGTTTTAAGTTTAAAGTTCTCAGAGTTCTCGATCCCAAACGAGATGTCGTTTTCGGTTGGGAAATAAAGAGATTTTGGTATGTCGATGACGCAGTTTTCTGACAAAATATCATTGGCCATGCCGACATCTCTAGATATTACGGGAATTCCCATCGCAGAAGCCTCCAGTAGTGCCTGAGGGCCTCCCTCATGCCTGGAGGAGACAACATATAAGTCACAAGCGGCATACATTTGCCTTAACTTCTCCACGGGTGCTAATTCAATATATTTGTAATCAATACCCTCTTCTTCAAGTCTTTTAATAATATATTGTCGTCGCCATCCACCCAAAAGCACTAACAGATTATCTTTTTTAATTTTCTTAACATGCTCTATAAATAAATCCGGGCCCTTCTCTAGCTTGGGGCTGACCAGGTCCGACCCCTCAGTATCTCTTTGGAAACTGCCTACTACGTAGGCATTCTCAGAAATGCCTATGGATTCCCTAGCTTCTTTTTTCTCCGCCGGAAACCACATCTCGGGATTATACCAGTATCCTATGACATTTATTGGCTTTTTGGTAATTTTAGATATAAAATCTTTTGTTTTCTTACAGGGAACATGGTATTCGTCAACAATCCTGTCCCTTTCCAAAAACGAAGAAAGGGATTCTCTTGTGAACTTCCCAGGCACAATATGATGAATCGTGGCCACGACTTTTTTCTTACGCAGCAAATCTATGGGGATCTGTCTCCAGACCCAGCCGCTTGCCAGCCATATCAGGTCCGCATCGCGTATATCGTGAGTAGACAGATCTTGTGAAGAGTCTCGCCACTCTGCGACAATCCTGTCTACGATCCAGTTTTCTTTAGGACCTACAGCAAAAACTTTCATATCTTTTTGCAACCTCGCGCATGTCATAACCTATGTCGTAGCTATTGTCAATCTTTTTTTCGAAATTCATGGCTGGGGGCTCATACAAAGAAACAGGCTCAAAATCCCATTCCACCTCTTCGATAACGATAGCGTCAAGGCCAGCTATCTCCCTTGTGCCTCCGGCAGAGGAACAAATAATCTGGCATCCGGACGCCCTAGCGTCTACAACAACATTTGGACAATGATCTAGCCACGCTAAATGCAGAAAGTATTTAGAGCGCTTGTACAGGGATATAAGTTTGTCATGCGGTAGACTCCCAACATAAAAAATCCTATCATGCCTCGGACCCTCAGCGTCCTGGCCAGCGACAACAAGACAATCGTTTTTCCCAGAGTGCTCCAAGAAATAACGAACGTTCTCCAACAACCTCTTGTGAGGACGCCAGTGGGCGGCACATGACCAAACATTTTCATATTTGTCTATGATCTCTCCTCTAAGCTCTTGAGTTTGGGCTATCTTGTCCGGGTCTGCCCCATTGTGGATAACCGCATAGTTCCTATGCTCTCCAAAATATTTGGTAATAAGCTGTCTATTAAATTCAGATTGGTAGATAACGCCGTCAGCCAAATCATATATTCTCTTTATGTTGGAGTTTTGGGCGTTATAATCAAATTTATTGTTAAAATAGATTCCGTCTAGCCTCTGGAACATCGGGGCGTCGAAGGATTGCCTATGAGATTCAATAAAACACAGATAAGCGTCCGCGTCTTGAGTCGTGTCAAATGTACACGACTCTCCAGGAGCATACTTAACAAGTTTTTGAGCAAAAGAATTTGGGCCAGAGTTGCTGGCTAGGTTTACATTTTCTAAATGTATGTTCATTCTATTCTTTCATACTGTTTCTTTGACCTTATCTCGCGAGCCAAAGCAACTTGCTTTTCTGTCTTGATCTTGTCCACATTTAGGGGATTTTCTTTGTTGTAGACATGTAAAACCTCAGGCACGTAAGTAGCCTTCCTGCCTGCCATTTCCAACAGGGGAAGCATTATGGCCTGGTCATACGTCATTTCATAGAATTTCCCATCAGTGTCCTTTAGATCCTTTTTATCAATGCGATCCCACAAGTCTTTTCTAAAAGTTCTCAAGTGCGATGCTCTCCAGGAATCCGACCTGTAGGCATTGTTTTCTACGACCTGATCTGGGTATACCGAAGGCTCAACGCCCTTGGCTCCCCAGGGGTGGTAAATATAGCTACCGTAAGTTAACCAAGACCCCTCAGAATAGTAGCGATTCAAGCAACCAAGTGTATTAGTAGAGGAAAGCCAGTCGTCACCATCCAACAAGATTATAACGTCCTCGTTTGAGCTATCGGAACTATCTATGGCATCAACGATATTAGCTAAAGCATATTTCTTTTCAGTGTTCTTTATAAGTGTAAACCGAGGGTCGCCGTCTATAACCTGCTCTGCAAGCTCATGTGACCTATCAGTGGACATGTCGTCTACGAGAATACAATGAAAATTCTCGTACTTTTGCTTCTTTATACTCTCTATGCAGATATGAAGATAATCTTCCGCATTGTAGAAAGGTGTAATTATATAATATTTGTTCCCTTCGTTTAATGTTTTGCTCGGTAAGAAATCTATGTGATTATCAACCTCTCTCCAAAATACACTCGTTCTTTCCCTCAAGTATTTAAATATGGATTGTTTGTCTGTGAACCACCCCTCATCTTTGTGTTGAACATTTTTGTTAAGCACAAGCTGGCAGTCTAACAGCTTTGCTTCAACAACCAATCGCGGGCAAGTATCACCTGCTTTCGGCAAAAAGATCAGCCCCTTAGAAGATGCTAATTTGGCAAGAAGTTCTTCATACTCTAAACCCCAAACCAGTTCATAATCAAGGTTGTTCTCTTTTGCATAATTAACAGAGTCTTCAACACCCTTGATCCAGGAATTGGAATTTAAAATTATCCACTTTTCGTTTTTAGACGAAGTATCAAGAGACTCAATATAATCTAGGGTCTGTTTCGAAAAAACAGAACTCAAAACTTTGCCCTCAACAAACGGGAATTCACTTTTGTATTTTTCCATTTGTTTTTCCGACATCCACCAGTTTATCTTAGCAGATTTTAAAAACATAGCAACAAGTTTAGCTCTAGTTTTATCTCCGCAATCGCAGGAACCCTCCGCTTCGGCGTGCTTACCAGGAGAACGGTAAGAGCAATACTTATAATCATATTCCAAAACACAATAGTTTAGATTTTTTATAGCATATACCAGACACTCTTGCGAAAGATTTGCAAAGTTTGCAAAGACCCAAAACTTTCCGTCCTTGTTTTCTTCCATTGCTTCTTTGGTAAGTGTTTCAGACAGCACTTTGACGCCAGGCAAAAGCTTAGAGTCGATTAGGGCCTCGGTTGTTAATTCGGCTCCGCCTCCATAATGCTCCGCAAAAGCATCTGCGACGAAGATGATCATTCTTCTGTCTCGCTGAACAAATCATCAAACATTTTATCTATTTCTTCGTCAGCAATGATATCATCCACCGGGAATATAGCGTTGGCGAATTCGTCGTGTTGAGACTCAGCTTCAAAGTTCTCTAGAATCCATTCCTGTAACTTTAGGGCTTTGTCTTTCCATTTATCGTAACCCTTTCTCACCTGTCGAAGTCGTATCTTATATGAGCCCTCATGAGGGTAACACCACATACTATCTTCCTGTAAAACGCCGTCCCACACGGCGTCTTTGCCAATAGGGGCCAAATCATAATTAACATCTGCAAACATAGCCTTCATTTTCCCCGGTTTGGTGCCGGGCACGTAGAGGTAGTCACAGTGTCCAGACCAACCAGGCGCTACGATCGGCATTGCATGACATGCAGCGTCAAATAGGGGCAGACCGAATCCTTCGCCATGTGTAAGGCTAACCATTACTTTAATTTTTGGGTGGACGTAGAGAGACTGCATCTCTTGCTCGGTGAGATCTCCGTGAAGTAAATAAACTTTACACTTCATATCCACATTCTTAAACTGAGAAATGAAGGTTTTAAGCTCCTTCTTCAAGTGCTCTCGGTCCATAATTGAGTTGTTCTTAGTGGAAGTCTTCAAAACAAGACCGACTTCCTCATCAAAGTTCTCCTCTATCCACCATTTAACTGCGTTATACATATTCTTTCTAGGGCCCCACTGGGCAACCATTAGATAATTGAAGTCGTAATCAAGCTCCAAGTTTACGCCGGATGGTTCGATGTTTTTAACTGGATAGTGAACAATATCTATGGGGGTCTCACACCGCAATAAAACTTGCTCATTTGTTTCCTGATTCATCCCCTCATACTTGGACATTAAGAAGACCTGCTTCGCGTGATCAGAAATTGTAATCACTTTGTCCATCATATTGGCTTTTTGAATCCATATAGGCGCGACTTTTGTAGTCTCGATCCCCGCAGTGACGCCTACGTTGATAGGTGCCATTCTTTCCCACTCGTTTGGTATCGTAACCTGGACAGATATATCAAATTTAGGGTTTGGTTTTCTCATCTCTTTTTGGGTCTTGACTACAATCTCATCAATCCACCTTCTTTCCTCATTATCCTCGTGAATCCACCCTGTCTGGCCCCAGTTAACCGGCAGAACGTATATGTCGTATTTGTCTTCATACTTTCTAAGAGATCGTAATAGGAATCTAGTGTGCTCCCCATATCCCGATTGCGTTAACGCAGGGCCTCTAACTATAATCCTTTTCATGTTACCTCCGTGAGGGCCCATCTATCATAGCCCTCTCTATTTTCCCAAGAACCATACCTTTCGTGAATATCCAACATAAGGTCAACCCACTTCTTGCCATATTCATCAAAATTGTAATTCTTGTCAACATGGGCTGCTCCCTTGGAGCCAATTTCTTTTCTCTCCTCTCTCGACATATTGTACACCTTTCGAAGAGCCTCTAAGAAGTCCTCTTTCGAGATTCTGTCTTCATGGATATAGGGGACCTGCTGCGAGCCTATGACGACTTTAGAGGCCGGCTCAATACCAATACCAAACCACTCCTCCCCATCTGTTACTTGCTCTTGGAGGCCGCCGGTCATGGTAGCGATTATGGGCGTGCCGCAAGAAAGAGATTCCAACGTTGCTAGCCCAAATCCTTCAGCATCGGCTATGTTTATTGTACAATCAGCCATATTATACATGTCTGCTAGATTCTCCGGAGGCAGTTTATCGGTCGAGAGCATTATTCTTCCGTCAGCCGCATCTATCGCCTGTATCATATGATCAAGTGGTTGCCCGTGCGGGTCTGAGGGGTCTGTGTGCATCACAAGTCTAACATTTTCCGGTCCAACCTCCTCAGCAAACTCATTAAACCACCAGAGAAGAGTGCCGCTTTGCTTTCTTCTAGCATTGCGATTATTCCAGAAAAATATGACCTTGTCCATTCCTATTTTGGGAAAATGTACTTCCCGCAAAGCTTTTATCTGCTCCTCGGGGTAAGGTTTGAACACAACAGACTCTACTGCATGTGGTAAGTAGACATTTTCTACTTCTGGGGCTACCTCGCTGACTATGTCGTGCGTGACTTTCGAAATCGACACAATGACATCATTTGATAAATAAAATGGTCGGTTAAACATTGGGGCAGGATAGTTATCCCAAACATGGTAGTATACCATTGGGATATGTGACCTGACCTCGTTCTCGATAAACCAAAGCCATTCGTAAAAGCGCGGGTCAGTCATAAACCATACAATGTCTGGTTTCTCGGTCCTCATGACAGAGCGAATTTTATCGTCTGATCCGTACCCGTCAATTGGATAAATTACCCAATCATCCTCGTAGGGGCTTATTTTTTGCGGATCATAGTTTGGATGTTTAATAGCCCCTCCCAAACATACAACAGAAAACTTTCCAGTCTTTAAAAGACTCTCTATGATATATTTTGTCTGTGTTCCAACTCCAGAAGGTGAGAGCGGGTGATCCGATATCACTAACACCTTAATTTTCTTACTCATTAAAACCTCAAATGCAATGCTCTGTGCCACTAAAAGGGCAATATTTACAAGACAGCCTATTTTTTATATACTTCTTGTTTGAAATGTTATATAACGCTTTGTCTAAAAAGTCAAGTGAATTTTTTGTTTTTCTTTCTCCACTTGTAACTCTAAATATCTCTACTCTTCCTTTTTTTGCTGTTCTTTTTATCAACCCAAAATGTGTAGAGATTGCTCTAGGGTTTATATCGAATTTCTTAGAATAATAATATTTGTAATAAACAAGTTGCCGGGTAAAGAGTGTGTCGTTCTTCTTTCTAGCGTTCCACCCCCATGAACAGGTTTTCCAGTCTATTATGTGAAAATGACCGTCGCCATCCTTAAGAACAAGGTCTATAAATCCCTTAAACTCATACCCGCTTATCCTAGACTCCGTTATGGGTTCCTTCAACCCCTGCTCAGTCGAAACAAGAGACCAGCCGCCCTTGTCCTCAAAGTAGTCATCTAATGAAGGAACAATTAGCTCAAATGCTCCAATAATTTGTTGCCTCATTTCCGAAGCCAGTGGGGTATCCTCGTTTACACCTATTGAACTTAATTGTTCTGAGAATTTATCATTAAAATACTCGTACAGGTCGCCTTTATACCCTAGCAACATTTTCTCTACCGTTTCGTGAACAGCGGTGCCGAAACAAGTATGCTCGTTTCCTTGGAACACCTTTATTCTATCGACATAAAGAAGTTTATGTTTCCATGTACACTCTGTCCAGTTTTTTAACTCCGAGTATGAAACATGAGCCAAATTACACCTCGCCCATGTGAAGAGATTTAATTTTTTGGTAGGCAACCGGAGAAATCCTCTTTACATATGGCCTATCTCCAAGAAAATACTCCTCAAACGCCGTTGCGAAATACTCTCTCAAATCAGTAGCGGCGTAAGGCCTGACAAAAAGGCCAACACAAAACATATCTAATGTGCTGTAGGTAATCTCTTTGTGCAAGAAGTCGTCGAACTCCTTGGAGTATTCAAGTTCCATGAACGATATATCTTTTCCATCAAGCCACCCGTATTCAGACAACATGTCTCTTAGTCTCGTTCGTTTTCCTAAAAATTCATTTTGAATCTTGTTATCAGAATAAATATCCATGGCAAAGTTGCTTTCGACAGCGTGGGCAATTTCGTGTATTATATCGTCCTCCATGTCGCTCTCATCGTCTTGGTTGTTTGAGACGTAAACGGCACCATCTTTATACATAGCATTTACTTGCTTGTCTTCAAATTCTTGGAAATGCCCAACATAAAAAGCATCTATTCGATCCGTGAACACGGACGGAATCTTTTTTTCCACAAAATCTTTTACTTTTAGAATATCAACGTTACTTGGCAAAGGGTCTTTTATGAAGAAGTCTATTGTCCCGAATATTTTAAAATGCTTTTGATTTTTTTTATTATTATAAGCACTTTCGGAGATAAAAGATTTTATGCCATTTGGCATTATTCTTCACCGAAAGCTTCTAGATCTTGGAGTCCCTGCTCGTAACCGCGTACCCAGTTTTCCTCTGCTACTGCGAGGGCTAACTCTGGGAATTCTTGGGCCAAAACATCAACCACCATCTCCACCGTCACGGCGTCATCTTCTGGGTTTAGTTTCTCCCCCACATATGAAACAATTAACTCTTTCAGTGGGGAGTCTGGGTCTGCGACCACTACGTTAGTTGGTTTATCTATCGGATCATTTGTCCACTTTACATCTAAGCTCATCTCTCGCTCCTATTATAAGTATAACATACAGAGCCAATTTGTCAAATATATCGACTACAGAACTTTAGCCGCAAGGGTGGCAACGTTTGAACGTTCACCCCTTTTCAAAGTAATGTGTCCAGATAAATCATATTCTTTAAGCTTTTCAACTGCATGAGTGAGGCCGGAAGACATCTCATTAATATAAATATTATCTATTTGTTCTATATCTCCAGTGAGAACAATTTTGGTGCCCTCCCCAACTCTGGTGAGAATTGTCTTGATCTCATGGGCTGTGAGATTCTGGGCCTCATCAATAACAATATAGGCATTAGCAATAGACCTTCCTCTAATATATGTTAACGCTTCTATTTCTATGAGCCCTCTCTCCATATAATCATCAAGTGTGGTTTGATCGTCCCCAGTAAGGAACTTAAGATTATCCTGTACCGGTGCAAGCCAGGGAGCCATCTTTTCTTCCATCGAGCCTGGGAGAAACCCAATATCTTTGCCCATTGGCATGACTGGGCGGGAGACCACGAGTCTTTTGTAGGGAGTTCTGCAATAGGTATCATTTTTTAATTTGTTCTTTACATTAATATTGCTAACAACCTGCTCTAAACCCGCAGCTATAGCCATAAGTGTTTTGCCGGAACCTGCCTTTCCTATCAGAGACACAACTTCCACCTTCGGGTCCATCAGGAGATCTAAAGCAAACATTTGCTCTTTATTTCTAGCCTTGACGCCCCAAAGGCCGTCTTTATAGTGCATGACAGCAGATAGTGGCGATTGATATCCAGTAAACCTACAGAGAGCAGTTTTCTTTTCGTTAGAACTGGACACCAACATCGTGAACTGGTTTAAAAGAGCGCCAGGGTGCTCTTCTGGGTCTAAAAAGATTTTATTCCCATCATAAAACTGCTCAACAACCTGATCGTCTACAAGAATTGTAGAAAACCCCGAGTAAAGTTCCGATTCTTTTTTGATTACTTGATTTTCTGTGTAGTCTTCGCACAGGAGACCAATAGAGTCACATATGACTCTCATATTTATATCTCTACTAACCAGAATAGTTTTTCTGCCTGTGTTGCTGTTTTTTTGTTTTAAGGCAGTAGAGATTATAACATGATCAGCAACTTCGGGTGATAAATCCGAAGGCAATTCTTCCACCGAGCGTGTGTCAACTTTTAAAATTCCCTTTCCCTTGGCAATCCTAACACCATCTTGCAGGGAGCCCTTAGTACGTAAATCGTCTAACTCTCTAATTATCATCCTGGCGTTGACACCCACCGTATCTTGACGCTTCTTGTGATTGTCTATTTCCTCAAGAACCTTAAGTGGCAATACTATGTCATTATTTCCATAATTATAAATGCATTTAGAATCTGTCAGACATACACTCGTATCGAACACATATGTTTTTTTAGCCATTAACGGGAACCTCTTTGTACATTAGTAATTAGTCAATAAACCTTTATAGCTTCTGGCTTTATCCATACAATACTAGTTTTATTTCCACTCTCGCACAAATATTCCACAAACCCATTTGGAACAACCACAGCTTGTAGGCCATCGACTCTAACCCAACTTTTTTCTACAATAATTGCATCAGAAACAAATTTACACTCGTTATTTTGGTCAGGATAATAAAAATTATACTGCCCGATCTTTGACGAGTAACACACTGTTCCTTCCTCAACCATCTTAGTCCTGGTCGGATATTTCATTTAAATGTAATTCCATTTCTATGCATTGTTGTATAATCGGCAGCTTAGTATTCTCAAAACCATAAAACTCAAAAGCAATGGAACAAATTAAAGCAGATACAGCAGAGCCGACTATTGTCCCCACCAGCATCCCAAATTCAAATTTAATAAATGTTGATACCACTTCATTTTCCCCCCTCTATAATTACTCATTATCAAGTAAAAAACTCGTTTAATAAGCGATGAGTGTAATGATTTTGGTCTATTGCTGTCTTAACTCTATGACAATTAGCACACCTAACCTCACAATTCTTTGCTTCTTCTAATATTGATTCCCATGAATACTCTTTTTTCAATAAAGTGCTGATATTATATCTTTTTGTGTTAATGTGATCGAAATCTAAAACTCTAGGGTCTGACTGTCCGCAATCGACACATGGATGGATTTTATAAAAATCCATCATTTTTCTTTTAATTCTTTCTCTTCTTTCTGCCCTCTTGGACATGGAATATTCACTCCTCGCACTAAGAATATCATCATCTTTTTTTTCTGTCAAAGTATAGGCCTCTCTTGTTAATATAACTAGTAAGCTAGAAGCCGACAAGTTCTTTGTTGGGCAGTGCCAAGTTTGTGAAGAATGGAGG
>TARA_R110001583_G_scaffold38455_3_pt1 | contig 10408 bp, 7 predicted proteins | sample TARA_R110001583 | Tara Oceans TARA_R110001583 (sample SAMEA4398432) | marine metagenome | biome: Polar Biome; feature: [MES] marine water layer (ENVO:01000295) within the mesopelagic zone...; material: water (ENVO:00002006), including particulate matter (ENVO:01000060) such as...... | reverse complement strand
CCATTTTAGATCATCATTAGTGGTGTTATTAAGTCTGCCAGTGGGCATCTTTGTTGCCTTTATTATTATGTCGTGGCAAGGCATTAACGCTAATATCATGTCGTTAGGTGGGATCGCGATTGCTATTGGAGCCATGGTTGATGGTGCAATCGTAATGATTGAAAACGTCCACAAACATATGGAGAAAGTTGAACTAACTGATGAAAACCGCTGGCAAGTGATCAGTAAAGCGACCCTTGAAGTGGGCCCTGCTCTGTTCTTCTCATTGCTCATCATTACCTTTAGTTTCTTACCTGTTTTTGCCTTAGAGGGACAATCGGGCAAGATGTTCTCACCACTGGCATTTACAAAAACCTATGCCATGGCGGCTTCAGCCGGTTTAGCGATTACTCTGATTCCGGTATTAATGGGCTATTTTATTCGCGGTAAAGTATTACCTGAACATAAAAATCCATTAAACCGTTTTCTGGTGGCTATATATACTCCGGTGCTTGCCGTGAGTTTGCGCTTTCCGAAGTTAGCTATCTGCTTTGCTTTACTGGTGCTATTAGTCGGGTTTTATCCGGTCAGCAAAATCGGCAGTGAGTTTATCCCACCGCTTGATGAAGGCGATTTGATGTATATGCCAACCACCTATCCGGGTATCTCCATCGGTAAGGCGCGCGAGTTATTGCAACAATCTAATAAACTGATTAAAACCTTGCCAGAAGTCAAAACCGTGTGGGGAAAAATTGGTCGCGCTGAAACAGCAACCGATCCCGCACCACTGACCATGATTGAAACCACTATTCAATTCAAACCCAAAGATCAATGGCGAGCTGGCATGACTAAAAAAATGCTGATTGATGAACTCGATAGTCTGATTCAATTTCCAGGACTGACCAATGCTTGGGTAATGCCGATTAAAACGCGTATTGATATGCTCGCAACGGGTATTAAAACACCCATTGGTATAAAAATAGCAGGCGCTGATTTAGGGGAAATTGAAAAAATCGGTAAGCAGATTGAAACCATCTTAAAAGATGTTGAAGGCACGGCATCCGTCTACGCAGAACGAGTCACAGGCGGCCGTTATGTCAAAGTGGATATCGATCGTCAAAAGGCCGGACGCTACGGGCTCAATATTGCCGAAATTCAACAATTGGTCGCGGTGGCTATCGGAGGACAAAATATCACCGAAACCATTGAAGGATTAGAGCGTTATCCAGTGAACTTACGTTACCCGAATGATTACCGCGATTCGATTTCGGCGCTTAAAAGCCTGCCGATTGTCACGCCAAGCCAAATGAATATCAGTTTAGCGGATGTAGCAAATGTTTATATCGAAGCGGGTGCGCCGATGATAAAAACAGAAAATGCACGTCTTAATGGCTGGATTTTTGTGGATATTGAAAACCGCGATTTAGGCTCTTATGTTAAAGATGCCCAGCGCATTGTTAATGAGCAAATAAACTTGCCGGGCGGATATTCACTAGTTTGGTCTGGGCAATATGAATATATGGAAAAAGCTAATGCACGATTAGCAAAAGTCATTCCGGTGACACTGATTATCATCGTTATTCTATTGTATTTAGCTTTCCGTCGAGTGGGAGAAGTACTACTGATTTTAGCCACCTTACCCTTTGCATTAATGGGAGGAATTTGGCTGATGTATCTACTTGGTTTTAATTTCTCAGTGGCCGTTGGAGTGGGCTTTATTGCACTTGCGGGTGTGTCAATCGAGATTGGTGTCATTATGCTTTTATATTTAAACCAATCACTACAAGCTAAAAAAATGCTTCGTCTTGAGCAATTTAATAAAAACGATCTAAAGGAAGCAGTCATGGAAGGAGCAGGACTGCGTGTTCGACCAGTGATGATGACCGTCGCAGTAGTCGTGATGGGTCTCGTGCCAATTATGTATGGAGATGGTACAGGATCATCGGTTATGCAACGCATTGCCACTCCGATGATCGGTGGCATGGTCAGTGCCATTATTTTAACCTTACTTGTTTTACCCGCGGTCTATTTTCAATGGAAAAGAATCAGCTTACGCAAGCAATTTAATATGAAATAACGGCAACAATATGAATCACATTAACTTAACAATATGAAAAAGGATAAAGATATGAATATTAAAAAAAGCAAAATTGCATTACTAATAGGTGCATCATTATTTTTAACAATGCCACTTTCAAGTACATTTGCAGATCAAAAACAGCACCAAACTCATGAGATGCAAATGGGCAACACAATGCAGAACATCAAAGATGAACTGCGCGGTTATGTCAAAGCAGTTAAAAGTGATGATACGCAAACAATGCAACAACATGTTGATAGCTTATTAAAGCTAACTACGATGCCTGCTATGGATCACTCTGCAATGAATCATAGCCAGATGCCGATGGACCATACGGGTATGACTGATGAAGCGATAGCTGCTATGGGTCATTCGAAAATGGGTCACGCTACTATGGATCACAGCAATATGCCAATGGACCATACGGGTATGACTGATGAAGCGATAGCTGCCATGGATCATAGCAATATGCCGATGGACCATACGGGTATGACTGATGAAGCGATAGCTACCATGGATCATAGTACGATGAAGATGGGTCATAGCGACATGAAGATGGATCATGCAAATATGGGCCATGATATGTCGAATATGAAAGGAATGAGTGCTGAGCAACATCAGCATATGATGTATATGCAAGAAATGACTCAGTTTCATGATCTGTTTAAATCCTTAGATAAGGTGACAGATAAAGCTGAAATTTCGGCTACTTTAGGAAAAATTAAAGAGCAGATTAAAAATAGTAAAGGATAACATTGGCCACTAATCTTGTACTTTTTGGCTTACTAATTAATGATAACAATATAAATGGAGAATATAATGAATAAAATTAAAACACTTATGATCAGCCTTAGCCTTTTTACCAGTACGGCATTTGCCGTTGAAATGACCTTATACAAATCACCGAATTGTGGTTGTTGTATCGCCTGGGCTAAACATATTGAAAAAGCAGGCTTTGATGTAGAAGTCATAAATCAAGCTAATAATGATCAACTTCGTAAGGAAAATGGCATAACAGCAGACCTTACAGCCTGCCATACAGCAACAATAGAAGGATATGTGATAGAAGGACATGTCCCCGTTGCTGACATCGAACGCTTATTAAAAGAAAAACCGGCTATTGCTGGCTTAGCCGTTCCGGGCATGCCAGCTTCATCACCCGGCATGGATGTCCCTAATAATAAGTCTCCGTACCAAGTGATTGCGTTTACTAAAAACGGTAAGAAGTCAGTGTATAATGAATATCATGTTAATTAAGAGTAACCTTCTAACACTCTGATTTAATACAAAAACAAAAAAGAGATGTTTTGCGACATCTCTTTTTGTTTTATCTTTTAAAGCTCACTGATTAAAGTTTTTAAGCTTGAACGATTCTGTTTTTTCTCATCATCTTGATAGCAAATGTAAGCGCCATCGACACTGCAATACCGATAACAAAGTAAGCTAACCAAGCCAAAGGTTCACTAATAACAGGAAGCATAAACACCGCACCACCCGCAATTGTACCGATTTGAATTTTAGAGGAAAGAATAAGCGCAGCAGCAACACCACCACCAATCATTTGTGCAGGGATAATACCAATTGGATCTTTAACTGCGTAAGGTATCGCACCTTCTGTAATACCACAGAACCCTAAGATTGCAGTAGAAGGCCCAGCTAATCTGTCCTCTTCATCGAAGAATTTAGGGAATACAAAAGACATAATACCCAAAGACATACCCGGGATACACTTAGCTGCAGTGAAGGCCGCATAGAACTCAGTATTACCATTAGTCCCCGCACCAATACAGAATAGGTAAGCGGCTTTATTAATCGGTCCACCCATATCAAGGTTAGACATACAACCTAGAATAAAACCAAGAATCAATAAATTAGAACCACTCATTGCGTTTAAAAATTCAAATAATGAGGTGTTTAAGAATGCGAAGAACTTACCAGGACCAACAAGCATAAATAAGATCGTTAATATGCCGGCAATCAGTGGGGTTACGATAATCATTTTAACTGAATCAAGTACAGCAGGTACTTTGATTTGGCGGATCAACATAACAAATAGCGCAGCCGCGGCACCAGCAACCAGACCACCAATGAATCCTCCACTAATGATGGTTAACTTACCAAACGTTCCCCCTACTGCCACATACCCCCCCACAAAACCAGGAGCTAAACCAGGTTTACCCACCATACCATAAGCGGTAAAGGCAGCTAATACACAAATAAGTAATGGATTAAATGCTTTTAGGGCAATGTAATAAACATAATGAACGATCCCTTGAAATGAGTTCGCAAAGTCAGCCATGAACTCTTTATCACCCAGCTGATCAGGTGTTAAATTATATAAATGCGTATAATCATAACCGAAGAATAGATTTAATAAACCAACACAAAGTCCACCGATGATAACCAAGGGTATGATGTGAGAAACACCTGACAAAGCACCTGTATACCACTGTTTAAAGAATCCTACGATAAGACCACGATCAGGTTCTTCTGCGAAGGCATTAGGTGTAGTCGATGAAGAAGTGCTGGCTTTTTTTCCAGAACCATTTGCTGCAATTTTCTGCTCTAGTGCATCAATCATTTGATCAGCATTTTTGATTCCATCTTTTACTTTCCCTTGAACAAATGGAAGTCCATCGAAACGTTCCATTTCAGAAACACCGACATCCGTTGCGAAAATAATGCCGTCTGCCTCTTCCACATCCTGTTTAGTAATGCGCCCATCAATACCATTTGCACCTTGTTTCTCAACCTTGATTTCAAAACCACGAGCTTTGGCTTTTTTCTCTAAGTTTTTGGCTGCCATATAAGTATGAGCAACTCCCGCCGTACAAGCGGTTATAGCTAATATTTTCTTCATCTTATGTTCCTTATTTGTCGCTTATATAAATTAATAATTGATATTCATTGCTTAATAAATTTTGGAGTTCCCTCCAAGCTGACAAATACCAATTAAAGATATTTACGAATTAAATTGTATTTATCAAGTGCAAGTATAATGTACGATAAAGAACAACTTGTCTGTGACAAATATCACTAAAACAACACTTTTGTATTAAAAGTTGTATTAAATATAATTAAGATATTTATAGTACAAATAGCAGGAGTACATAAATATCTATAAAATTAAAGTATCATAATGCGGATCTGGCATAGTGTTGGTGTGATACGAATATAAAAATTAACATTAAACACTATAAAAACAATATGTTAATTAAACAAAATATCATTTATACTTTTTGTTGTATCACTTTTCATAAATAAAAATAACATACAAACGGTAAAGTTAAGAGATATAAAGCATTCAATAAAATAACCTAAACCTAAACCTAAAAAAATAATACAAATCATATTTTGTATTGAATAGCTTTTTATAGGCAATAAAAAATGGTGAACCATTGCTGATTCACCATTATCAATTTTTATATAAAGTAACTTTTGTATAAGGTCGCTTTCCAATCACATACTATTTGAAGCCCCCTAATACCTAACGGTAAAAAGCTTCAACCGTGCCTTTTTTAGTTAATAGTAGAGGTTGTCCGCGACGATCTAATGCTTTATGTGCAGAGACTTTTACCCAACCTTCACTAATGCAATATTCCATTACATCGAAGCGTTCTTTGCCGTTAAGGCGAATACCGATTTCATGTTCAAAAACTTCTGCCACATGATATGGACTACGAGAATCACCTGAGAAACGATCAGGTAAAGCGGGTTGGGATTTAGTATCATTCATATTGTAACCTGTTATAAATATAGAAAACGTTATTATAAACAATAGGTAAAACGATAAGCAATAAGAAAACTTAACCCTTTACCTTATAAGTGAGACAACTATCTCATTCTTCGAGAAGTGCCATATTTGCCATTGCCATTGCACTTTCAAAGGATTTTGCTCCGGCGATAAACAAGCCATTATGACAAAACATAGCATCATTAAGGCCAGTGATCTCTTGGAACGCTTCACCGTCTAGGCCAGCCCAATGTTTTGGTAAAGACTTTCTATCTTCAAATGAGCCTAACTCCTTCGGGACAGTTTGAATTTTCCATTGCCCTACTTGTGAAGGATAAACCACAAATAAAGCCTTTTCAGATGAAGAATGGACGGTTCTTTTCCAGGGTGTATATTTATCTAAGACAATAACCCTTGGGTCTTTTGCATCAGCGATTGCTTTCGCTACAATCGCTTTTGCATTAATACCACCTGAAGCAGAAGCAATAAAACGCGCTAAAATGCATGATGCAAATTCCACCGCTTGATTAAAACAGGTATCAAAATTCCCTTCTTCTTGCCAAGTTGGGTTAAACATTGAAATAGTCTGACTCAAGCTAATACCAGACAAAACGCCTTTAACATAACCACAATCAATGGCATCAATGCTCGAGACTAAGCTCGAATCGATAGAGTTTGCGACTTCTTGGCTACCTTGGCATATAGCAACACCATATTCTTTCCAAATTAAACCAAAAGAAGAGTAAGGCGTTCCATCTTCCCGGCCCCCTGCTCCACCGCGTTGATGATGGTCAAAACGACCAGCTTGAGCATCATATTCGCCACCCACATCTAACACAATATCAGCCTTGCTGATGATTTCGGCATTGCGAGTACGTACAAGCTTATAAGCGGGGAAAAGGCATTTAAGAGCCGCGACACTGAATACATCATCAGCATGAAAATTTCCGTCATGGGTTACAATTGTTTTATCATTCATTAGTTTAATTATTTCTTATTTAAGGCGGAGTAAGCGGATGTTTTATGTAAACATTATCCTTCGAGATCTTATTTGTGGAAGGATTCTATCGTAAGCCACGGGCCAACAACAGCTGATTTTTTGAATGTAAAAAATCGAACCGTTAGTTTTGCTTAGCCCGAGCGAGGGTTATTTTAATAGATGTTCAAGAATATAATGAGCAACTGCATCATCATCACAGCCTCCAATCACTTCGATATCTGGTAATGCTAATTTTACTTTATAGTGCGAAGTGCCCATCACTAATCCTTTTCCAGCCATGGAAAGCATTTCAAAGTCATTCATTCCATCACCAAATGCTATACAGTTTTTAAGCTCATAGCCTTTCATTTTAGCAATGGCTTCCAGGGCATGACCTTTCGAAACACCATAACTCATTACCTCTAAACAATAAGGCGCTGAAAAAGACACGTTCAATTTATCAGCAAATTTAGATTTAAGTTTTTCTTCCCACAACACTAATTTGTCATGATCTTGGTCATCTCTGGTAATAAACATTTTGACAATATCATTCTCAGGCGGATTATTGACATCAAATAGTTTATAAGTGAACCCACCATGCGTGTAATCTTCGCTAGTAATTTCTTTGTTTCTTAACCAATCATCGGTTCTATATATATTGATATTTATCTCATCATCATGTTTTATCATGTCAATGACACGAGCAAAAACACTGCCTTCTATATTTTTTTTGAAAATAATTTCATTTTGACAATTATGTACACAAGCCCCATTAGAGGTAATCATATAAGCAGGAATACTTACCTTATCGCGCATCGACGCAACATCAATATGATGTCGACCCGTTGCAAAAATAAAGTCCATACCTTGATAGTGTAATTGCGTTAGTATTTTGCTCGTAAAGTCGGATATTTGATGTTCTGAAGTTAATAGAGTTCCGTCTAGATCAGATGCCACTATGTTATACATGTAATTCCTCTTTTTAGTATTAGGGGCTGTTAATCTTTCCAGCGGTCTTTAATTTCAATGATTTTATCTAATTCTTTCACAAATAAATCAACCAATTCAGGATCAAAATGTTTATTTTTTTGCTCTTCAATAAAATCCACCGCTTTTTCAATACTCCAGGCGCCCTTATAAGGACGAACACTGGTTAAAGCATCAAATACATCAGCCAAAGCAACGATACGCCCTTCAATGGGAATGTCTTCCCCTTTTAATTGCTTTGGATACCCTGTTCCATCCCATTTTTCATGGTGAGTCATGGACACTATTTTTGCCAATTCAATTAAATCCGAATCAGATTCACCTAATATTTCAGCGCCGATTTCAGGATGCTTTTGCATTGCGGCAAATTCTTCATTCGTTAACTTACCAGGTTTGAGCATAATGCTATCTGGAATACCAATTTTACCTATATCATGCATGGGAGCAGCATGAAATAATTCATCTGCGCTTTTTTCTGAATGCCCATAGGCTAATGAAATGACTCTAGAATAATGGCTCATACGCATAACATGCATACCCGTCTCATTATCTTTATATTCAGCAGCTCTACCAAGGCGTTGAATGACTTGTAAACGAGTGAGCCTCAATTCATTAACATCCACCAAAGATAAATGCGTTTTCACTCTCGCTTTGACAACAGCAGGTGTAACAGGTTTAGAAATATAATCGACCGCGCCAATATTCAAACCTTTCGCTTCATCAACCGCATCACTTAAGGCCGTGACAAAAATGATCGGAATACTTTTAAATAAAGCGTTTGCCTTTAAACTTTCACAAACCTCATAACCCGTCATATCAGGCATCATAACATCAAGTAAAATGAGATCAGGTTTATCTTGTTCAACCAAACGTAATGCTTCAAAACCATTCTTTGCAAAAATGAGTTTATAAGTATCTTTTAAGATATTATTTAATACTTTTAAATTAACCGGTTCGTCATCAACAATAAGAACCTTTTGTTTTCTCTCGGGCATCTAATTCACCAGTATATAATTAAAATCTAAGATGTGATTACACTAATAAGCGTTTCAATTCTATCTGACGCTAAATCAAAATCAAAGTCATTACAGGCATCAACTATATGATTAATCTCTTTGTCATAGTCAGAATAGAAAGTCTGTAATAAATCAAGTAAGTCATCATCAAATTCATTATGGGTCACTCGGTCTTTAAGCTTTAGTAACGTTTCAAGTAACACTTCAGTGGAAATAACATGCACTTCCGCCTCTTTGTTTTGATGTTCCTTTTTGCCCGTCTGTTGAGTATATAAAGAGATGTTTACAATTTCAGCTTTAATTTTTTCCAGTATCATTAGTACATCTTTATGTATTTGTTTACGTGACATTTTTTCTAATTCAGCAAATAACAGCATGATTTTACTTAATGCTAAGTTGCCAGTAACACCTTTATTTTTATGAGCAAGGCTGGCTAACGATTTCCAATCATTTGCTTTTAACAATGTCGAAACCGAATTTATGTCGTTGTCTATTTGATTTAAAAAGTGTCTCACTTCTGATCTAAAATCTATTTCAGATCCCCATAATTGAATGCCTTTATTAACATCTACACTTAATTTTTGATGTTCTACGGGATGTGCAGGTGTTATCGATGTTGAAGTAAGATCCAAATCATTTAACTTCAGCACTTTGGCTATTTCGAGCATTAAATGTTTTATATCTATGGGTTTGCTCGCAAAACCGTCCATCCCAGCTTGCTCCGCAGATAACTTGTCTTCTGCTAAGACACTAGCAGTCAAGGCGATAATGGGCAGCCTTGTTAAGCTATGCTCTAATTCATAGGCGCGCCTATTTTTAGATGCAGTGAGACCATCCATAACAGGCATTTGAATGTCCATAAGCACAATATCAAAAACGTCATTTTTCATTTTGAGTAATGCTTGCTCACCATTTCTTGCCACTTTAACAACATGTTGGTTACGTTTTAGAATGATGCTTAATAAATCAATATTTTGCTCTATATCATCAACGATTAATATACTCAGCGAGGGAAGTTTAAAACGCAGTTCACTATGCGCAGCGACTTCGGATGCCTTGGCTTTTTTGATAGGAACAGAGAATTCAAAGGTTGATCCCTCACCGTACTCACTGGTCGCTGAAATTCCCCCCCCCATCAGTTCAACCAATTGTTTACTGATTGTTGTGCCTAAACCAGTACCACCAAAGCGTCGACTCATCGATTCATCTGCTTGTGAAAATGCATCAAATATCGATTCAAGCTGTACCGGTGTCATACCAATACCCGTATCTGAAATGGTAACAGTTAGGTGTCCAGGTGAAGCAATTCTAACTTTAATAGTGACATAGCCTTTCTCAGTAAACTTGATAGCATTTCCAATCAAATTAGTCAGAATCTGTCTTAAACGATCTGGTACTCCGTGGAAAAAACCTTGTGCTTTTTTCTCTATTTCAAGATTAATTTTTAAGTCTTTTTGTTGCGCCTGTAACCACAGTGTTGACACCACGGCATCGACTTCTTCAACTAACGAAAAATCGCGGTATTCAAGTTGAAATTTACCCTTATCTAGTTTCGCACTATCTAAAATATCGTTTAAAATATGCAACAAAGATTTAGCTGATTGGTTAATAGTATTCAATTGTTTTCTTTGATG
>TARA_R110001583_G_scaffold195441_2_pt1 | contig 10408 bp, 6 predicted proteins | sample TARA_R110001583 | Tara Oceans TARA_R110001583 (sample SAMEA4398432) | marine metagenome | biome: Polar Biome; feature: [MES] marine water layer (ENVO:01000295) within the mesopelagic zone...; material: water (ENVO:00002006), including particulate matter (ENVO:01000060) such as...... | reverse complement strand
CGGCTTGCCGCCAACCCGCCGTGTCGGCGAGTCCGGGCTTGCAAGCTCAGGAAACGTCTTTTCGATGCCCTCCAGCTCCTGGAACAGGCGGTCGTACTCAGCATCGGGAATGGTCGGCGCGTCGAGCACATAGTAGGCGTGCTCGTGCCGGGCCAGTTCGGCGCGCAGCCAGGCTGCACGCTCGATCGTCTTGCTGTCAGCCGGCATCATGCAGAAAACAGTCGCCTGGCCAGTGAACCGCCGGCCGGAATACGCTGCTCGGCCATGTGTTCCTGAAACTGCTGGATCTGCGCGCGGATCAGGGCCGCGGCCTCCGGTCCGAAGGGCGCACGATTGTCATCGACCACGACGCCGCCAAGCGTGTTGCCGAGGTGGCCTGCAAACTGCATCATGCGCTCGAACACCACACCACCATTGGCCACCCTCGGCACATCGATCACCAGCGTGACACCGTTGGTCTGAAGGCTGCGCATGCCGTCGGATGTAAACAGGGTGGGCTCGAGGTTGCACAGGGTATACAGGGTGTTCCCTTCCTCATCGCAGGCATGGAAACAGCCGTCACCACGCAACACCACGCCCTCGGCTTCGGCCAGTCCGCGAATCTTGGTACCGTGGAAGGGCTGGCCATTGGCGGAGACGACGTTGATTCCGATCTGCACATCGACATCTGCGCAGAAGCGGTCGAGTTCGGTCGCGCTGCTCAGCACTTCACTGCGTGCAGGCAGCCCGGCCGGCACCGCCAGGAACTGCTCTGCAACCCGTTGCACACCACCCGAGAAGCGGATGTAGTCCCCTTCGCCAATCGAACCCTGCCGGTCGACCAGTTGCAGCGCTACGCAGAACCAGTGGTAACTGCCGGCACTGTGCGGCGTCAGTCGATGCCACAGATTCTCGCTGTCATCGAAACCAAACCAGCGCACGGCCTTGCTCAGGCCATCCAGCGCTTCCTGTTGTGCAGCCCACAGGCGGGACGCATCGAGCGGCTCGATGGCTTCGACGCGGATGATGCAGTCGGCGCGCACATCCAGCGCCTCCGGATAATCCGGCAACACCCGTTTAGGGGCGGGATCGCGGTAAGGACGGGACGGCGCGGCACTCGCCGGCGCGACATCGTCTGCGACAGGTTCGCGGCGTGCCGATGCACCCTCTGCACGTGGCCCTTCGCCCGGCTCCAGCAACACGTCGCGATGATCTGAACGGAACGCCTCCTCGGCCTGCTTGCGGTGCTTTCGCTCCTGCCACTTGTTGTAGGCGACGATGGCGATGAAGCCTGCGACACCCGCACCGATCAACCCAATCTGAAGTTCGCTGTCCATAATTATTCCTGTTGTTACGCTGCGGCCGGCTCAGCCATCCGCAACGCCTCTTCGATATCCACTTCCACCACGCGCGACACGCCCTGCTCCTGCATGGTCACCCCGACCAGTTGCTGCGCGATCTCCATCGTGATCTTGCTGTGACTGATGAAGATGAACTGCGTCTGCGATGACATGCGCTTCACCATCTGTCCATAGCGCTCGGTATTCGTATCGTCCAGTGGTGCGTCGACCTCGTCAAGCATGCAGAAGGGCGCAGGATTGAGCTGGAACATCGCAAACACCAGCGCAATCGCCGTCAGCGCCTTCTCTCCGCCCGAAAGCAGGTGAATGGAGGCATTCTTCTTGCCCGGCGGCTGGGCCACGATCTGGATGCCTGCGTCGAGAATCTCGTCACCCGTCAGCACCAGCTCTGCGCGCCCGCCCCCGAACAGCTGCGGGAACAGGGTGGAGAACTGCATATTGACGGTATTGTAGGTCTCCTGCAGCTGCTCACGCGTGTCGCGGTCGATGCGGCGAATGGCATCCTCCAGCGTAGCGATGGCCTGGAGGAGGTCTTCGGTTTGCGCATCCAGGTATCCCTTGCGCTCGGATGCCGCCCGCAGTTCGTCGAGTGCGGCAAGGTTTACCGCCCCAAGTTCCGCAATTTCACGTCCCAGCCGTGCCACTTCGCGCTGCAGGGTCGTTTCCTTCAGGTCTGACGCCAGCAGCGGCGCCAGCGCGGCTTCGTCCGCCCCCGCTTCGACCAGGCGCTCATCGAACTGCGCTGATGCCAGTTCTGCCGCCTGTACCGCCAGCCTGAGCTCGGAAACCCGGTTGCGCACCGGCGCGGCTTCCTGCTCGGTGCGCATGCGCAATTCCTCGACCTGGCGCAGCTTCATCGTCATCTGCTCCAGCGCGTCACGGCACGAAGCCAGCGCGGCCTCCCTGGTCGTGCGCAGCGCAAGCGCAGACTGCAGTGCATCGGCGCTGCGCACATCGTCGATTGCCTCGAGCTCCTCCCCCCTCGCCTTGCTTTCCCGCGCAATGCGCTCGAGCTGTTCGCTGGCAAGCTGCTCATTGCGGGCGATGTCTTCGAGCTTGCCGGCACACTCGCGTTCCGAAAACCGTGCCTCCTGCAGATCCCGGGCGCAGGCCTGCTCCAGCGCACGCAGTTCGCGCAGGCTCTGCTCGCGCTCCTGCAGTACTTCGCTCGCGGCATCGAGCCGATTGCGCTGCAACTCGGCAAGCTCGGTCGCGCGGGCGTGTTCGAGCTCGGCCCGGGCGTGGTGCTCGCGCTCGGTGGCTTCCAGACGCACCAGATCGTCCAGGTCGCGCTCGAGCTGGCTGCGTCTTTCTTCGGCCCGGCTCAGCGCCTGACTGAGCTTGAGCACGTCCACCTGCTCGGCATGCAGTTGTGCCTGTGCGCCCTGAAGCTCGCGACGCAGCCCGTTGATGCGTTCCTGCAGGTCGGCCGTTGCTGCCTCGGCCGCCAGCAGTGCATCGTGCGCACCACGGGCTTCGTCTTCCAGCATTTGCTGTTGTTCTGCAAGCTGGTCGATCTCGCGCTGACGCTCCATGACGCCATGCGTGCGGCTGTCGGGCACGAAATGAATCAAGGCATGACGGCTCAGCACCTGACCGCGCGCGCCTACCAGACAGACATCCGCATCGAGTTGCCCGCGCCGCGGCAGCCAGTCCTCGATGTGCTCGACCGCGTAACAGCCGCGCAGCCAGTCTTCCAGCAGCGGACGCAGATTTTCATCCAGCAACTGAACGCGCTCGATCAGCGGCGTGGTGCCCGCTGGCGGGGATGAGACTGCTCCGGACATCGGCACACCACCCAGCGCCAGGGCAAGCGACTCGGGCGGCAACTCGTCGAGCATTCCGCGTGCAACCTCGTCGGCGCTTCCCTCGTCGAGCGTAAGGGCGGACAGGCGTTCGCGGAGAATGGCCTCGACCGCGGCCTCCCAGCCTTCGGTCACGCGCAGGCTGCGCCACAGCGGCGGCAGTTCAACGAAACCGTGGCGCTTGAGCCAGTCGCCCAGCTTGCCCTGCGACTGCACCCGTGATTGAAGCTGCACCAGCGCGTCGCGCCGGGCGCGCAATTCGGTCAGCCGGCGTTGAACCATCCGTTCGTGATCCAGCGCCTGCTTCAGCCCGGCCTGCGCATCCGGCAAACGCCCCTGCAGATCGAGGAGCGCCCCCTGCTGTTCCTCGAGCGCGTCCTGCTGCGCCTCGACGCGCGCTTCGCGCTCTGCCAGCTCACGTGCATCCGGCCCCTGAATCGCGCCACGCTCGCTCTCGAGGCGGGCCCGACGCTGCTGCAGGGCGTCCAGCGCCCGCGTCGCACTCGCGCGGTTCGCTTCTTCCACCCGCAACTGCTGCTCGGTCTGGGCGAGTTCGCGACGTGCGGCCGCCACGGTGCCATCAGCCGCCTGTCGGGCAGCGTCCGCATCGGGCAGCCTGTCGGCAATCTCGACATGCCGGCCTTCGGCCTGCTCAGCGCGCATCAAGGCGTTCTCGGCGAGCGCTTCCCAGCGTTCGCGCTCACCACCCATGGTTTCGCGGCGAGCGATCCAGTGCGCATGATCGAGTTCGAGCTGTGCAAGACTGGCCTCAAGACGCTTGCGCGCCTCGGCAAGGTGCTGCAGTTCGGTTTCGAGCCGGGTCACCTCGGCGCTGACAGCGAAGAGATCGCTCTGCGCAAGGTGCACCGCTTCGGAGGCGGAAAAATGTGCTTCGCGACTGGCCTCGATGGCGCTGTCGAGCTCCTGCAGGCGGGCGCTGTCGGTGTCGATCCGCAGGCTGTTCCGGTTCAGCTCCTCCACCAGGCGCTGGTGCTCCGATCGTGCCTCGTTGCGCTTGAGCAGCCACAACAGCTGCTGCTTCTCGATGTGCGAGTTGTTGAGCGCGTTGTATCGCGCGGCAACCTCCGCCTGTGCCTCGAGGTGCCCGATGCGCTCACCGAGCTCGGTGCGGATGTCATCCAGACGGGCGAGGTTGTCGCGCGCATCCGACAGGCGGCCTTCGGTTTCCTTGCGCCGCTCGCGATACTTGGTGACCCCTGCGGCTTCTTCGAGAAAGCCACGGATATCCTCGGGGCGCGCCTCGATGATGCGCGAGATCATGCCCTGCTCGATGATTGCGTATGCCCTCGGCCCCAGCCCGGTGCCGAGAAACACATCGATCACGTCCTTGCGCCGGACATGAACGTTGTTGATGTAGTAGCTCGAATCGCCACTGCGGTCGAGCACTCGCTTGACCGAGATCTCCGCATAGCGGGACCACTGCCCCGACGCCCGGCCCTCGCTGTTGTCGAAGACCATCTCCACGCTTGCGCGCGACACCGCCTTGCGGGTGGTCGAGCCGTTGAAGATGACGTCCTGCATCGACTCGCCGCGCAGCGCGGACGCCCGCGTTTCGCCCAGCACCCAGCGCACCGCATCGATGATGTTCGACTTGCCGCACCCGTTGGGACCGACAACCCCTACCAGGTTGCCCGGCATGATCACGGTCGTCGGATCGACGAAGGTCTTGAAGCCGGCAAGTTTGAGCTTTGAAAGACGCACGATGGGGCGCAGGCAGAGTGGGAAACAGGGTAACAAGACCCGGATTCGGTAATGCCGGGAAGGCGGCGCATGATAACATCTTCGGCCTTTACGACCCGCTCGGTCCGGCCTCAGAACCGGATGAAAAGTGTTCCAAAGTGAATCCGAACCTCACCCGTCTGCACTCCTACCCCTTCGAAAAACTGCGCAACCTGTTCGAGGGTATTACGCCACCCGCCGACCTCAAGCCAATCAGGCTTTCGATTGGTGAGCCCCAGCATGCGACGCCGGGCTTCATCCGTCAGGCATTGGCGGACAACCTCGACGGACTCGCGACTTATCCGACCACTCAGGGGTCGGATGCGTTGCGCGGTGCCATCGCCGGCTGGCTGCAGCGACGTTACGGCTTGCCCACCATCGACGCGGCAAGCCAGGTACTGCCGGTCAATGGGTCGCGTGAGGCGCTGTTCGCCTTCGGTCAGTGCGTCATTGACGGCAGGCGCCCGAACGCCAAGGTGCTGTGTCCGAACCCTTTCTATCAGATCTACGAAGGCGCGGCCTTTCTCGCCGGCGCTGAACCGGTATTTCTGAACAACGTGCCTGACAACGGATTTGCGTCCGACTTCGACAGCATCCCCGACGAGGTCTGGCGCGACGTGCAACTCGTTTTCGTGTGTTCGCCGGGCAATCCGACCGGGCGCGTTCTGAGCCAGGAAGAATGGCAGCGCCTGTTCGACCTCTCCGACCAGCACGATTTCGTGATTGCGGCGGACGAGTGTTATTCGGAGATCTATTTCGACGACGACGCTCGCCCCATCGGGGCACTCGAGGCGGCTCACCGTCTGGGCCGCACCGATTTCCGCAACGTTGTGATGTTCTCCAGCCTGTCCAAGCGCTCCAACGTTCCCGGCCTGCGTTCGGGATTCGTCGCTGGCGACGCGCGCATTCTCAAGGACTTCCTGCGCTACCGCACATACCACGGCTGCGCGATGAGCAATACTGTTCAGGCAACCTCGATTGCGGCCTGGAATGACGAAGCCCATGTTGCGGAAAACCGCCGCCTGTATCGTGAGAAGTTCGCCCTCATCACGCCCATGCTGTCAGCCTGTCTCGAAGTCGAACTGCCCGACGCCGGATTCTACCTGTGGGCGCGCACCCCGCTGCCCGACACCGAATTCGCCCGCCGCCTGCAGGCTGAATATAATGTGACGGTGCTGCCCGGCAGCTACCTCGCCCGCGAGTCCGGCGGAATCAACCCCGGCGCCGGCTTCGTGCGCATTGCGCTCGTGGCCGACACCGCCGAATGTGTGGAAGCGGCGGAACGTATCGTCGCCTTCTGTCAAAAACTGTAAGAGAGCCCCCTCAAATGCAAGAACTGCAAACCATCATCGACACCGCCTTCGAGAACCGCGCCAGCCTGTCGCCCTCCTCCGCTCCGGCCGAGATCCGCAATGCCGTGGAAAGCGTGATTGCAGGCCTCGACGCCGGCACACTGCGCGTTGCCGAAAAGAAGGATGGCCAGTGGGTGGTTAACCAGTGGATCAAGAAGGCGGTTCTGATCTCCTTCCGTCTGCGCGACAACGAAGTCATGCCGGCCGGCAGCCTCAACTTTTTCGACAAGGTCCCCACCAAGTTCGGCGATTACACCCCCGAACAGTTCCGTGAAGGCGGCTTCCGCGTGGTGCCGCCTGCCGTCGCACGCAAGGGCAGCTTCATCGGCAAGAACGTGGTGCTGATGCCCTCCTACGTGAACATCGGCGCCTACGTCGATGAAGGCACCATGGTCGATACCTGGGCGACCGTTGGTTCCTGCGCCCAGATCGGCAAGAACGTGCACCTGTCTGGCGGCGTTGGCATCGGTGGCGTGCTCGAGCCGATTCAGGCCGGTCCCGTGATCATCGAGGACAATGTCTTCGTCGGCGCCCGCTCGGAAGTCGTCGAAGGCGTGATCATCGAAGAGAACGCCGTGCTGTCGATGGGCGTGTACATTGGCCAGAGCACCAAGATCTACGATCGCGAAACCGGCGAAGTGCATTACGGCCGTGTCCCGGCCGGTGCTGTTGTCGTGCCCGGCAGCCTGCCGTCGGCCTGCGGCAAGTACAGCCTGTACTGCGCGGTCATCGTGAAAAAAGTGGACGCACAGACCCGCGCCAAGACCGCCATCAACGATCTGCTGCGCGCCTGATCCGACGTTTCTGCCTTCAACGGGGCTTCGGCCCCGGATTTGATTGACCTGCCCGGGAGTCCGATGCAATGATTTTCGACAAGCTTTTCCAGCTCATGGCCGAAAAACAGGCCTCGGACATCTTCATCACCGCAGGCGCGCCGATCCACATCAAGATTCAGGGTCATACCGTACCGATCAATCAGCAGGTCATGGATCCCGCCATGACCCAGAAGATGATCTACGAGATGATGACACCGGAGCAGATCGAGCACTTCGAGCGCGACAAGGAGCTGAACCTCTCCTTCGGTCGTCGCGATGTCGGCAACTTCCGGGTCAACGTGTTTCTTCAGCGCAATTCGGTTGCCGTGGTCGTGCGATTCATCCAGGGCGATATCCCCACCATCGAGAGCCTCGGCCTGCCTGGCTCGCTCAATGATGTCGTGATGGAAAAGCGCGGCCTGGTACTGGTTGTCGGCGCCACGGGTTCCGGCAAATCGACCACGCTTGCGTCGATGATCGATCACCGCAACCGCAATCGCACCGGGCATATCCTGACGGTGGAAGACCCGATCGAGTATCTGTTCAAGCACCGCAAGTCGGTCGTCAACCAGCGCGAAGTCGGCATCGACACCCATAGCTGGCACGAAGCCCTGCGCAACGCCATGCGTCAGGCGCCCGACTGCATCCTGATCGGTGAAATTCGGGACAAGGAAACCATGCAGGCTGCGCTCGCCTATGCGCAGACCGGGCACCTGTGCCTCGCCACCCTGCATGCCAACAATGCGTATCACGCGCTGAACCGGATCTCCAACTTCTTCCCGATGGAGAACCGCTCCCTCCTTTATCTCGACCTTTCCGTTGCACTGCGCTGCATCATCTCGCAGCGCCTGGTCCGCAAACCCGACGGAAGGCGGATTCCGGCAGTTGAGACCCTGATGAACACCCGTCATGTGGCGGAACTGATCGAACGTGGCGAAATCAATGCGGTGAAGGAAGCCATGGAGCAAAGCCTTGCCCCCGGCTCACAGACCTTCGAGCAGGATCTGTTCCGTCTCTATCACGAAAAGATCATCACCCTCGACGAGGCCCTTGCCAACTCCGATTCGCCAACCAACCTGTCGTGGCTGATCAACAACGCCCAGTTCAACCCCAACGCCAAGACCGACAACGAAAAACCGGCCCCGCAGATCACGGACTTCGAGAGCACCCAGCCCGACGGCGCCTCCTTCCGTGAATTCACCCTGCACCTGGACGGCAACGGCTAGCACCGCACACAATAAAACATGAACATGCCCCTCCCCGACGAACCGACGCTGGCACTTGCCTGCGACCTGATTTCACGCGCCTCGGAAACCCCCGAGGATGCAGGCTGCCTGGACCTGATCCAGGCGCGTCTCGCCCCGCTGGGCTTTCGCTTTGAACGTATCGATGTCGGCGGCGTCTGCAACCTTTGGGCACGCCGCGGAGAACAGGCTCCGGTACTGTGCTTTGCCGGTCACACCGACGTTGTCCCGACCGGCCCGCTCGAGCGCTGGGACAGCCCCCCGTTCGAGCCCACCATTCGCGACGGCATGCTCTATGGCCGTGGCGCGGCCGACATGAAAACCTCGCTCGCCGCCTTCGTGACCTCGATCGAGCAGTTCATTGCCGATCACCCGAACCACAGTGGCAGCATTGCGCTGCTGCTTACGTCAGACGAGGAAGGCATTGCCTCCCACGGCACGGTCAAGGTCGTCGAAGCGCTCGCTGCGCGCGGCGAACGGCTCGACTACTGCATCGTTGGCGAACCCACCTCGGTGAACACCCTGGGTGACACCATCAAGAATGGCCGCCGCGGTTCGCTCTCCGGCACCCTTCGCGTCAAGGGCCAGCAGGGACACGTCGCCTACCCGCAGCTGGCACGCAATCCGATCCACATGCTCGCACCCGCGCTGGCCGAACTCACCACCATCCGCTGGGATGAAGGCAACGAGTTCTTTCCCGCAACCACCTGGCAGGTCTCCAATATCCACGCCGGAACCGGCGCCAACAACGTGATTCCCGGCGAATGCGAAGTGATGTTCAATTTCCGCTTCGCTTCGGTGTCGACCGCAGATGAACTGAAGGCGCGCACGCATGAAGTGCTCGACCGCCACGGACTCGAATACACGATCGACTGGCACCTCTCGGGCAAGCCCTTCATCACCGGTCGTGGCAAGCTGGTCGCCGCACTGTCGGGCGCGATCAGCGAAACGCTCGGCGTCGAAACCGAGCTATCCACCACCGGCGGCACTTCGGACGGTCGTTTCATTGCAGATATCTGCAGCGAAGTCGTCGAGTTCGGCCCCGTAAACGCCACCATCCACAAACTGAACGAGTGTGTCGCAGTTGATGCGATCGCACCGCTTTCCACCGTTTACATGCGCACCCTGCGCACCCTACTGGCTGCCTGACCCTGACATGACCCACGACACCGACGCTCACGAGCACGACGAACACGATCACGACCACGAGCACGAGCACGAAAGTGGCCCGCTTGCCGAACTCGTTACCGTACGCGACTGGCTACGCTACGCCGTCACCCGTTTCAATCGCGGCCAGGTTTTTTGCGGACACGGCGTCACCAGCGTTTTCGACGAAGCCGCATGGCTGATCCTGTCCTCGCTCGCGCTCCCGATCGACCGCCTCGACCCCTTCCTCGACGCCTGCATTCCGTCCGATGAGCGCGTTGCACTGTTCGATAACATCGAGCGCCGCGTCGTCGAACGCGTACCCACGGCCTATCTGGTCAAGGAAGCCTGGCTCGGGGATTTCCGCTTCTACGTCGATGAACGTGTGATCGTGCCGCGCTCCTTCTTTGCCGAACTGCTCGACGAAGGGTTCTCGCCCTGGATCGAGGACCCCGACACGGTCACCAGCGCACTCGACCTGTGCACCGGTTCTGGCTGCCTTGCCATCCTGATGGCACACGTCTTCCCCAACGCCGACATCGCTGCGGTCGACCTTTCCGAAGACGCGCTCGCCGTCGCCCGCCGCAACGTAGACGACTACGGCCTTGGCGATCAGGTCGAACTGATCCGCAGCGACGTGTTCAGCAATGTCGGCGACCGTCGTTTCGACCTGATCCTGAGCAACCCGCCCTACGTCACGGCCGATGCAATGGCAGCCCTGCCCGCCGAATACCGCCACGAGCCCGAAATGGCGCTGGCAGCCGGTAGCGACGGACTCGACATCGTGCGAACATTGATCGCGGAGGCGGCCAGTCATCTCCACCCCGAGGGGATACTCGCGGTGGAAGTCGGGCACAATCGTGAACTGGTGGAAAGTGCATTCCCGGAACTGCCGTTCAACTGGCTCAGCACACGCGGGGGCGAAGACATGGTATTCATTCTGCGACGAGAAGATCTGCCGGGCGC
>TARA_R110001583_G_scaffold16234_7_pt1 | contig 10411 bp, 14 predicted proteins | sample TARA_R110001583 | Tara Oceans TARA_R110001583 (sample SAMEA4398432) | marine metagenome | biome: Polar Biome; feature: [MES] marine water layer (ENVO:01000295) within the mesopelagic zone...; material: water (ENVO:00002006), including particulate matter (ENVO:01000060) such as...... | reverse complement strand
CAGTTAGGGCATACATATCTGGAATTGAGAGCAGACAGGGGGGCAGCATGCTCCTTATGAACGGCTATGCATGGATGGGGGCATCAGGGTCTGGCATATTCGATTCAAGCGGAGACTTTGTCGGAACATTGGTTGCAGTCGATGTTGGAGTCTGGAGACAGCCGCAAATAGTAGAGACGGTAGTCTGGATAAGCCCAGTTTCAAACTTTGATATTCGATCTATAGAGGAGCACATAAGGTATTACAAATCAGAAATACCTGAATATCAAGATAGGTAGGAGTTTTTAGCATGAATCCAATTAAGAAGGTTGAGAGGTTTCTCTTCAGAAAGGGAATAGATCCATATGACCTTATCTATATAGGCATTTCATTTGCATTTTTAATATTCGTTATAAGCATAGGGATTGCTTCACTATTTGCATAGGTGGCAATTATGACTTATTCCTTGATGACTACAGAGCCAAAGATTTGGGCGTCAAGATGCCCTGTTTGTGGATCCAGAATAAAATGGAGTCTAAATAACTCTAAGGCGGGATCTAAGAGTAGAGCATACTGCAGTAAGAGTATTTACGCGTCTACAACTACATTTAAACTAAGTGATCTCAATATCTGCAATTGGAGCGGAACTGTTGTTCGGCAGAAAGATGGTGGCGTACGTTTTAAGAATTTTAATGGAAAATGGTTAAGAGAACCATTATACTGAAAAATATATTTTTTTTCAAATATATATGGTAATCATTCCATATATATTAGGAATTGAGGTATGTCTATTGTTAAGCTTACATTCTTTGCGCTAATTACTTTTCTAGCGACAAGCTGTAGTTCAGATATATCTGTTGTAGACAAATCAGAGACACGTGTAGTTGTTGACTCTTTCGTTCAGGCTGATCAAATGGGTGAATTAGATGTTCTCGTTGTTCTTGATACATCTGGATCTATGAGTGATAATTATGATGATGTTTCCGGCGGAATGGAAATACTCAGATCTGATATAGAGACTCTAACTCTTGATTATCAATTTGGATATATAACAATGGACCCAACTCGCTTAGGGTACTTAGGCCCATATGATTCATCCTCTACTCAAATCGATATGCTGATGGCGCCGAGCCTACTTCCGACAACCTCTCTGGAGGAAGGCTTTGCTGCGACATATGGATTTATATCATCAGAGGAGGGGCTGTATTTTAAGAGGCCGGAGGCAGATCTTCTGTTGTTCCTAATATCTGATGAAAATGAGCAAAGCGCCATAACATCAGATTTATTTTATGACTGGCTACATGATGAGTTTAGAGAAGTAAGACATGATGTCGTTACAATAACGCAGCTTGAGGGTAGTGAGTGTGGGTATACTTATGACGTAGGACACAAGTACGAAGAGCTTGCGCTAATGTATGGAAAGAATCCCATCGATATTTGCGAAGAAGACTGGTCGGTATGGCTTTCTGATTCATCTTATTTAACTCAGCGAAAAGATTTTATAATCCTTAGCGAGAATGACCCAATCCTTGAGTCTATAGTTGTATATGTTAATCAGATTGCAATATATGATTGGGAATACATAGAAGATGGCAACTTAATTCAGTTAGGGTTTGTTCCAGATTATGGCGCAGTAGTTGAGGCTGGTTATAATGTGGAGGCTCACTAACATTGTCTTTAGAGTTTAGATTCACAATGCTTGAGATTCCAGATGATATATCGCCAAAGTATATATCAGATATAAAGAGAAAGTGTTGTGAAATAGATGACGATGTAGTTCTTGCGATATCATCCATTATAGACCTAAAGACAGATGGCATAGATATCTCAGATGACATAGATGAGGATGACTTGTTTCATCTGGGAGAAGATATATTAAAGCTTAGAAGGGCTGCTATCGAACTACTTGAGCAAGCGGTTGATCAGGTACTGTATCCCGCTATGAACAGCATAAGAAGCTCATTAGTCGGCCTAAAGAGAAAAGATCTTGCATACATAGATATAAAAGGCTCTAGGTTCGTTGTAACTGGTATGCAAAAAAGTTATTATTCAAAATCAGACAGTGAGGCGTATGAATATATACTTGCATTAAATATTTCTAAAATATTAGACTAAGCATGTGCAAACTGCTACTTATCGAATAATCTTACAAGAGGAGCCTTCTGAGTGGAACTCATATCTACCCATATATGCAAGGGGCAAAACATAGGGGTTCATGGCAACTTATTCGGTGGAGTCATGTTGGCATGGCTTGACGAAGCGGGAGGAGCTTTCGCGGGCCAGAGCTGTGACACTCCGAGGATGGTAACTGTAAAGCTATCAGAGACTGCGTTTAGAAGGCCGGTTAGACCCGGGCATTTGATAAAAATATATGGTGAGGTTATAAGAATTGGTGACACATCCGTAGTAATAAAATTAGAGGCCAGAAGGCATAGTACGTATAATGGAACTCAAAAGTTAGTTTGTGATACAGAAATAACATTTATAAGAGTGGATGGGGATGGCGAGCCAATACCCATATCCGACAAGGTTAAAGAGAAGTACTCTTATCTAAAAAATACTAATAATAAAGATTAGGAACATGATGAATAACAAAATAAAAACATTATGGATGAAGCTCTCCTCCATGGGATTAGAGCATGAGTCTCTTATGGCTAAACGCCTATATATCAATCTTATCAAATCCTCTTCATTGCCGCCTGGAAATATTGAGGAGACCCCTGAGTTAGCGGCATATGAGCAAGCAGAGGGAGCAATGGAGTATGACGAGCCCATGCAGGATCTCCCCTCTGACCTGGGAGGCTATGAGGATTGGGCGGCGGGCCTTGAGCCTCCAGCGCCTCCAGAGTTGGGTGCTGATTTGCAACAAGAGCAATTGCAGGAGCAAACACAGGATCGGCAAGAGTTGCCCGCGCTACTGGCAGAGATTAAGCAGGGGCTTGACTATACGGAAGCTTTAAAGAGTATGTTCGCACTATTAAGATCTAATAATGATCCAATGGGAATGATTAGAGAGCTACATAATTACTCTCTAAAATCAGATAGGTCTGCAATAATAGATTTATTTGGATCCGATAAGCCTAGTGCCGCAGAGGACTTTATAGCCTTTAATGGATTGGGTAATGATGACTATATACCTGAAGATGACTTTATAGAGGCCTTAGTTCAGGCAGGATATAGCGAGGCGGAAGCTAAAGAGAGGCTTAATAAGTACGAGATGTCTTCTGAGAGTTACGCTGATTATGTTAGAGGGCTGCTTAACATGGGGTTTGACAAAGGCTTGTTTAGAACAAGTAGTGGAAAAAGAAGAAGAGATAAGAATAGGGTACTTGAGCAGTTTGGTTTCTTAGTATATTAAATAGATTGCTAATATACTTGCATACTTGTGCTATGTGGTATCATTTAAAATACGACTACATAAGAAATATACTCCCGCATATTGTTCAGGAGGATCTCTTGGACTGGCACAGAGAGTATATCGATAAAAAATATTCCGTATCAGAAGTTGATTGCGAAGAGGTTACCGAAATTAAATTAGATCCTGGCGGGATAATGCTTCAGGATGGAAACAAGCTGTCAATTGATCTTGATAACGGAAGTGTAGCCATAGCAAACTTAGAGCATGTATTGGGATTAGTCGAGCTTTACTTTTGTGATGAAGAGATGCTGGAGACGAAGGACGAAAATAGAAGCAATATTATGGCCAAGATAGTTGATGGCAATACAGTAAAGGTTTACACTCCGTATGCCTGCTTGGTAATGAGCCTTGATAATTATAATAAAATATACAATGCCTTGTCTGATAATTATGCAAGAGGATTTGACTGTTATATTGATATGCTGGCTAGCCTATCTGGAGCCATAGATATTTCCGCCCCTCCGGTGATCCTTCCCGATGGTATAATTCCAGAGGCTTAGCGCAAGATGAGCTCTTCCGCTAATTCTGAATACCTCCCGTACTTTAGTCCGGTTGAATCCGACCCACCCTTTTGCCAGGTCGGATACATGATATGATAAGATCTGCCTGTATGATTCCATCCAAGCGCGTGCCCGATTTCATGCTCTAGGACGCGCTCCCTGGTAAGGCCATTGGATTGAATTTCTATTTTGGCCTTTATAATAATCCTAAGATCAGGCTCTATATAAGTCTTCGTTTGCCCCAAGTTCGAAAAGTTAAAATCTTGATTAGGCATATCTATTGTAATTTCACCAAATTGTGGTCCATTTACACATGATGGATTATGATCACTTGTAAAAATAGGATCTTCAAAGCTATATCCGAGCCTAGTCCAGTATCTTATGGCAGAACCCAAGTTACCCCTTCTTACTTCGGACCTTTCGCATACAACTATTTGTGGGGGTATTTGCCACCAGGCGCTTAAACTTGGGTACGAGGGGGTTCCGGCAATCTGGGTTATGGTTGGCTCAACTGGATATGACCCAGTAATAAAGAGACACATAAAGATTAAATAAAACTTTTTTATTTTCATAACTTACTATCGATTAGATACCGATAATAAGCCTTAAAAATAATAGATAATGAATTATCATTACACCAAGATAAGCTACTGTCAAAAATAATAATCCAAGCTTAGCAAGAATTCTGTCGTAGTGTTTTGACAGGATCCATAGCCCTGGAAGGGATAGGGCTAACTTTATTATTGTAAACTCTAAAACTGATCTTTCTAAGTATTGAGACAGTATTGGATTTGCCTCTTCCACTCCGAAGAATAGGAACCAGATAGAGGTTGCCATCAAGTCTATGAAGATTAATAGCAGTAATGCTTTAGGCCACTTTTCTTTTAGCATCTAATATAATATTACTTAGTTTTAATGAAATAGTAATAAAAAAACATATAAGCATGAAGCTATTTGGTAAAAGCGATACTAAAATAAGGATTCATCATACCAGCATACTTCTAAATATTATAGTGGCAGCTGTTCTGCTTATTAATTTAGAGCTATACCATGCCGCTTATATTATGTGCATATATATAGGGATTCAGGCGTCTGTCTTTATCCATGAGCTATCACATGCATTTGTAGCATCAATATATAAAATGAAGACAGAAAGCATAACTCTATATCCATTCGGAGGTATGGCTCAAGTCTGTATGGACACACGAATAAAATACTCTGAATTATTCATATCCATAGCTGGACCAGCATCCAATATTCTAATTGCAGGAGCATTAGTTCCATTTATTATTTTTGAGGTGCCGATTTTATATGAGATAGGCGTACTTAACTTTATAACTGCATTCTTTAATATGATTCCAGCATACCCTATGGACGGTGGCCGCGCCCTTAGGTCAATTTTGTCGAGTCGTCTTGGACATATTTATGCAACGAAAATATCTATTACTGTATCTTTGCTCATATCTATTTTAATATTTGGATTAGGAGTAGTAATATCTCCATGGTTATTTTTTATAAGCGCCCCTCTATTATTTATGATCCATTTGGAGTATAAAAATATAAAGTTATTGAATTAAAATAAAATCATGGGTGCATTTAGACAGATATTATGCCTCATGCTAATATTATAACTTAATTGTAATCAATAATTGCTGGAAAAGTTTCGCATGAAAAACAAACTAATTACATTATCCAAGTGGCTTCGTTCGAACGGATTTGTTCGTGAATCAAAGCAGGCATACAATATAATAAATAAGTTCGCCCAAGAGGTCTCGCCCTTGAGCATGGCGTCACTATCCCTGACTAAGGATAGAGTTGTTCCGCTATTTACAAGGTATTCGAAAGATGGCCACTCCGAGGCCCACGGTGACCCTTGGTACTGTGATGGCGAAGCTGGCCCCAGCTGTGATGAGGAAATGCTGAGAGAAGGTGGGTTTAGCTCCGAAGACGAGTGCTTCCGGGCTGGAGAAGAGATTTGCAGGGAAGATCACATAAAATATCTGGAATTTAAAAAAGGAGAGCGGCCATTTGTAGACGATGTTAGCAGAGATATCATAAACCATTGGAGTGGATTTGGAGGCCCAGACCTAAGAGAGGGCCGGATAGACGAAGATGAGGACCCCTATGTTGAGGTATACAAAATAAGCTCAAGTCCAGAGTATTTTTCGACATCATATGTCGCTCATATATACAGAAAGGGAACACCTGAGGAGTCAGCCGGGAAAGCTTTTGATGTAAAAGGAATGTTAGAGGTTGCTATAAATAGAGTAATTGAATATTTAAATCAAGAAAGAACCAGGTATGCGTTTAGGTCAAGAAATAATCGTGATATCAGCGCTAATGATTTAATGTCTGCCTTTAAAAAGATAAGATATATAGTTTTAGACCCCAGGGCTCTTAATGCGGGCGGAGAATCCTGGGCGAGCTCTGGCGTTATATATCTTTCATACAGCGTGAGTCAAGAATCTTTATATGACACATTGTGGCACGAACTTATAGTGCATGCTCTAAACGGACTAACCCCAAGGGATGTGGATGCAATTAATGCGAGCCTGGAAGATAGTGGCGAAAGCCTATCTGGTGCAGCTGCAGTTGCAGCGAGTGCATTTGGGGGCGACATCAACCTAACGGAAGAGGGCGAAGAGCATGCTCAATCTCAAGCTGAGAGCGCGGAGACTGGAGCAGATGTCTTTGAAAATGTAAACATACCTAAGTTTAAGATGGTTTCTCACGAGGGGATGGCGAGCAAGGTTTATGCCGCCGCAGCAAGAGCTGTTGATGGCGAGATTGAAGATTATAGAGATAATTTCAATCAAGAAAATTCTCACCTAAATGATGATCAGCTGACTTTAAGATGGAATAACGAAGGAGTTGCACACGTTCGATCCCTAAGGCAGAGGCAGGAAGGCCACAGGGACAAGCACCTTGGAATGACTGACTACAGAGCAAGAGAGCGGTTCGAGCAGGCTGAGGGCTGGGAGGGAGAATTAGAAGAGAGGTCTACTTATACATATGAAGAGCAGAGGGCGTTTGAAGATGAGTTCTTGGGCGAAAGTGTACGAGATGCATCTTATGATCTTTTTCTATCGATATTTGGAGAAGGGCATCACTTAGAAGAGGTAATGTTCAAAGAAGTTAGGAAGTATAGGTATTTAGACGGGCGGCCTGGCCAAATCAAGGTTACTGTAAAGATGAGTCATCCGCTTATGCGAGCGAATCTCGAAATCATATCGAGAGAGATTGTCTTGGACTTAGATGGCTTCGAGCACTTAATGGACGAAGCACACAGGCTCGGGGCGTTAAGAGTATTGTATTACGCCCTATCCAGAGAAACTGGAAGCTTTCCAATAAAAGAAGCAGACATAAGGAGAGCTATCAACTTAAGGATGCCTAATCATTTTTATAGAAATAATCCAGACTTATTTAGGTCTTTATTTCTCATGGAGCCAGATGCTAATACAATAAAAAGAATATACGACTCTCAGTTCGAAATAGTGAAGTCGGATAGGAACACAGGAGCAGTAACAGTTTAAGATGAATAAGTTAATTACACTATCTAAGTGGCTATATAGTAATGGCCTAAAGAAAGAGGCTATCGCCATTAGGGCAGATCATATATTTCCAGATGATGTCCATGATATGGCAGATGAACATGGTATACTATGGGATAACGACGAAGAATTTATGAGAATTTCTAAAGAATTAACAGATAGAGAGCATTTAGATGATATGAATCAAGAAGAACTTAGTATAATTTTATACGCTATAGAGGGAGGTCTCTTTGACCAGGTGTATCGTTGAGAAGGCATGTTGGGTCCAGAGAAGCCTTTACAAAAGCAATATTTTGGAGGCTCTTTATATCTATACCGGTGAGCTTTGTCTTGGTATTTTTATTTTTTGGAAGCTTATATAAGTCTATAAAGTTTACTATTATTGCAAATATAACAATGACGGTATTGCATTATATCTATGAATTATTTTGGGATAAAATATGGATGAGAATAGAAAAGAAAAACTTATAAAACTGTCTCGAAGAGCTACTTTTCGCGCAGATGATGCGCGAAGAAATGTTGGAGGAGATGTAAGTCGAAACGTTGCACTAAGAAGAAGCTTGAGGAGAACTCCGCTTGCCCACCCTGGCGCCGCTGGAGACTATCGCATGGGGAATCCAGAGGAAATAATAGAGACTCACGAGGAGGAGGTGTCATCTGGAAGGCTGACCCCAGGTGACAGGAGGCGAATTAGGCAAGAGCGCCGTGAAGGCCGAAGGGCTGAAAAGACAACTCTTAGAACGGAAGAGGTAGCCTCTGAGAGGTACCAAGATGCTCCGCGTCTCCTCAGGAGAAGGCAGAGGATTCAGCTTGATCCCAGTGGAGAGCTATCTGGAGAGTTTGGCCGGTGGGAAAGTTCTTTTGCTGCAAAATATTCTTCAGATAATGTAGATCAAACTGGTGAGTTTATCCTTGACCTTGAAAATGTTATATCAGGAATACAGGGCAATTATCAGCACTCTGCAGCCCAAAAGGCTTGGGCGTTTATGCATGTTATGAAGGATAATTCCGACCTCATGAGCAGTGTGAAGCTTGAGCTTGGGAGCACAACGATAAATTCATACCTTAGAATATTTGAACGAATGAATAACTCTATACTGCAACATTATGCAGACAGGAGATCTGAGACTGGAATGAGTGAGCATGCAGTTGTGAATGATATTAGGCGAATGCAGACCCGTGCCGGAAAAGGCCTAAAGCATTGGCGTAATTGAGTATAAATATAGTATACTAATATTTATAAAATACATGAATAAATTGAATTTTTTATAAGGATTTTAATATGATTAAAGAATTAATAAAATTAGCAACACACTTAGATGACAAGGGTCTTTCGAAAGAAGCGGATTACTTGGATGCTGTGATTAGAAAATACTCAGAGCACTCAGAGCACTCAGAGCACTCAGAGCTTTCGGATGATGAGGAGTATGCTATGATTAGAGAGAAGCTTATGCGGGCCTTAACCGAAAGATCTGAAGCTCCGATTAAAACTAAGAAAAAGAAAAAGGGCTGAGGCGAAAATAAACCTCGCGGTCAGCGAGGAGATAGGAAGTAAAATGAAAAATAAATTAATAAAGTTAGCAAATCATCTGGATAGAATGGGGCATAGCGACCTATCTAATAGGTTAGACCGCATTATTGTTGGTATTAAAAAAGAAGCAAGCGATGATACGTGTGGGAAAGATGTATTTAGCGAAAGCGATAAAGATTTTTCATATATATTAGGATGTCCGCACAGGAGGGATGCTGCGAAATTAATATGGACCCCGGTTTCCAATGGAAGACATATTATCGGAAGATGGTATGGGTATCCACACGGAGATCCCTCAAACCACTTTGAGTTAACGCGGGAAGACGCCCTGAAGGAAGGACAGCTTGCCGGTGAGTTTAAAAGCCTAGAGGACCTTATTGAGGCCGGATACAGACTGCATGGCTCTTTTGCCAGCGCGCAATCTGTCCGGGACGCGAAGGATGAGGCTGTAAGATCAGATCGTCGAGATTCCACCATTGCTGAAGTCGATCTTGGGCGGCCACGCGCTGGCCAGTTAGCCCAACCCGGCTTAGAGATAGAGGGTGAGGGGCAGCCAGAACAACGAGCAGAGTCCAAAGACCATCTTTCGTCTGAGGCATCAGCCAGTGATTTATCTGGAATCTTCTCAACCAAGCCAATTGGAATAATAGGAAGATAATATTATGAACTTAAACACATTAAAGAAGCTAGTCTCCGTAGCAAACAGCCTTGATTCCAAAGGGTTTGTGAAAGAAGCGGATCAATTGGATGGAATAATTGTAAAATTTGCAACGCCGTCGCCTCGTGGCGAGTCTGGCACCCCCAAAGAATTACTCCGGGAGGCTCTCGACGAATACTCTGCCTTAGCAGGTAATCTCCTTTTAGACTTATATTCAGAAGGTGATCAAAAGGTTGCTGATGAGGTAGTGTTAAGATTAAAATCTGCTTATAAATATGGACATCAAGAAGTCGGAAAACCAGGCCGGTACACCATCGGCCCGGGTGGGGAGTATCACGGGTACACCTTCCAAGCCGGCCGCTCCTCATCGCAATCGGACGAACGCCGAGCGATGGCCTTCACCCCCTCTGAGTTAATACAGATGGCAACTGATATAGAGCAGAACTACAACCAGGATAACAAGCCTATTTTTAAGATTATTATGACAGGACTAGGAACCACGCATATGTCTGGCCTGAATAACATGAGTGCAAAAAGTAAGTGGAGTGCATTTGTTGATGAGCATCATAAATTCGAAGAAGAGAGGAGCACCTGGATACAAGAGCGCCAGCGTGCAGAACCTCAGGCAGTACGCCAAAGAGAGAGGCGACGGGCTTGGCTCGCGTGTGACCAACAGCTGGAAATAATGAAGCTATATAAGCGATACCTTGATGCCCAGATCGGATCAGACAACATGTCTGACCAAGCCAGGAGCGATTTGGAGTCGGGATTGTA
>TARA_R110001583_G_scaffold3293_15_pt1 | contig 10414 bp, 11 predicted proteins | sample TARA_R110001583 | Tara Oceans TARA_R110001583 (sample SAMEA4398432) | marine metagenome | biome: Polar Biome; feature: [MES] marine water layer (ENVO:01000295) within the mesopelagic zone...; material: water (ENVO:00002006), including particulate matter (ENVO:01000060) such as...... | reverse complement strand
GCAATAAGTAAAATAGCTAAATCACAACAAAGTGGAATATATACACAAACTAATTTAGCTAATGATCCTTGGAAAATGAAAACAGGAACAGGTCAAGATGAAGATTTAACTTGGCTATTAAAATAGGTTATAGGAGAATAAATTATGGCAGATAAAACTTTTTTTGGAAGATTAAGAAAAATATTTTCAAATTCAACAGTTGTTAGAAAAGTTGGAGATGGAGGATTGCGAGTTGTAGATACGGCTAGATTACAATCGTCTGGAAATTTAGCATCAAATACATTAATAGATAGATATAATAGACTACACCATTCCAATTTAGCAAATTCAGTATATAATCCTACTCAAGCTTTTGCCCAAATGAGAAATGAATTATTTTCAGACTATGAATCAATGGACACAGATTCAATAATAGCCTCTGCATTAGATATTTATGCAGATGAATCAACAATGAAAAATGAATATGGTGACGTGCTAGAAATAGTTAGTGGAAAGCAAGAAATAAAAGATATTTTACATAATTTATATTATGATGTATTAAATATAGAATTTAATCTATGGCCATGGATAAGAAACATCTGCAAGTATGGAGATTTTTATCTTAAATTAGATATATTAGAAAAAGTTGGAATAATTAACTGTGAGCCAGTCTCAGCCTATGAAGTACAGAGAGAAGAAGGAATGGACCCTCAAAGACCAGAATATGTTAGATTCCTTCATGACCCAAGCTTTGCTGGAACAAACGCTACAGCTGTAAATTCAACATCTAAAACATATTATGAAAATTACGAGATGGCTCATTTTAGAATGTTAAATGATACAAATTGGTTACCTTATGGGAAATCAATAATTGAATCTGGTAGAAAAACTTGGAAACAATTAACTCTTATGGAAGATGCAATGATGATTCATAGAATTATGAGAGCTCCAGAAAAACGAGTATTCAATATTGATATAGGTAATATACCACCAAGTGAAGTTGATAATTATATGCAACAAGTAATAGGTAGAATGAAGAAAACTCCATATATTGACCAAAACACAGGAGATTATAATCTTAAATTTAATCTTCAAAATATGATGGAAGATTTTTATTTACCAACTAGAGGCGGAAATAGTGGAACAAGTATAGATTCTTTAGCCGGTATGGAATGGACAGGAACAGAAGATATTGAATATCTAAAAAATAGATTATTGGCATCTTTAAGAGTACCAAAAGCTTTCTTAGGTTATGAAGAAGGAGTTGATGGAAAAGCAACACTAGCTGCGCTTGATGTAAGATTTGCAAGAACAATTGAAAGAATACAAAGAATAGTAGTTTCTGAATTAACAAAAATAGGATTAGTACACTTATATTCTCAAGGATATTCAGACGAAGACTTAGTTGATTTTGAACTTAAATTAACTAATCCATCAACCATATATGAACAAGAAAAATTAGAATTATGGTCTACAAAAATATCTCTAGCCGATAGTATAAGAGATAATAAAATGCTTTCAGAAGATTGGATTTATGAAAATATTTTTGGTATAGTAAATGATGAAGTAAAAATTGAAAGAGAAAAAGTTATAGAAGATACTATAAGTGCATTTAGACATTCAACAATAGAACAAGAAGGAACAGACCCTGCTAAAGATGTTCAAGCAGAATCTAAAAAGAAAAATAAAGAAACTCTAAAATCAGCCAATGACACACGAAAAACTAGAGATGGAAAGTCAGATGCAGATGTAGGAAGACCTAAAGAAAATCAATATTATGGAACAGATAACGGTTCTAGAGGCAGAGATCCATTGGGAAAAGAAAAACTTAAGAGAGATTCAAAAAATAAGGATAGGTCAATAAAACATAAGTATAAACATGGCAGTCCTTTAGCACGAGAAATTGCCCAATCAATGGATATGTTCAAAAGAAAGAAATCTACACTAACAGAGGATGCAAGTATGTTAGATGAGTCTAATTTAATAGATACAGATCAAACATAAGATTTATTTTGATATATTTATATATGAATATAAGGTACATGATACCGAGGAGATTATAAGTGGCAAAAAGTATAAAACACTCAAAGTTAAAAAACACTGGAGTACTATTTGAATTGTTAGTTAGACAAATAACGTCTGATACTTTGAATGGGATGAATGTGTCTCCAGCATTAAAAATAGTAAAAGAATATTTTGGGAAATCTACTGTGTTAAAAAAAGAGTTAAATTTATATAATTCGTTAATTAACGAAAAATTTGCAAACATTCTAAAAGCTGAAAAGTTTTTAGATGTTGTACTTAAAGAAAGACAAAAGATTTCTAATTTAATATTAAAGAGAAAAAAATATAATCTTATAAAAGAAATAAATAATAATTATGACCTTGAATCATTTTTCAAAACAAAAATTTCAAATTATAAGCTAAATGCTTCTATATATAAATTATTTGAAACTCAAAAAAATGATAAAATAAACAATCCAAAAATTATTATGGAATGTAAAGATACAGTAATAGACCATATATCAACTTCCTCTCCAAAAACAATACAAGAGAGAGTTCTTAAAGAATATTCAAAACAAGACAAAGGCATTAGATTATTAAGCTATAAATTATTACTTGAAAAATTTAATGAAAAATATGGAACATCTCTAGATAGCCAACAAAGAAATCTTCTAAGAAAATATATAAATGAAGATAGTGGTGTAGTTGTTAACTATATAAATAAAGAAGCAAACACTGAAAGAAAAAAAATAGTGAAAGCTGCAAATAATATTGGTGATAAGGTAACTTCAATAAAATTGAAAGAAGTGGCTAATCAATTAAAAAAAATAGAAAAATCTAAACGGTTAAATGAAAAACATTTAACAACATTGATGAATACATATGAACTTGTTAAGGAGTGCAAACGTGTCAATAAGTAAAAGATTAAAAGAAATAATAGATGAAATAGTAAAGGAAGATGACTTAGACGAAGCATCAACTACAGCAAATGTAGCAGGATACGAAACTCCAAATGCTTTTTCATCAAATAGAAAAAAAGATAAAGAAAAAGAAGAAGATAATGCAACAAATAGTACTGGATATAAAATAGTAAAAGAGCTATATAGCCAAAACTATCCTGCATTTAAGAAAGACGAAACAAAAAATTCTAAACAAAAAGTTAATGGTGCCATACAGGAAATAAACAAGAGGCTTTTTCAACTAGAAAGAATAATCGGTAGAGCATCTAAATTAAAAAAAGAAGCAGGTGTTTCAAGTGATAACTATTGGAAGTCAACCAGGCCAAGGATGACAAAAATAGCTGAACGATTATTAAAGGTATCACATAAATTAAGAGAAATGGCTTCATAAAATTACAGGGGAAATAAAATGGCAAAATTCATTAGACAAAGCGTTTACGATTGGAAACAATTTAGAAACGATATTAAGAAAAAAAATCACATGTTCGAAGGGAAGGAATTCTTAGGATGGGATCTTCCTATGCACGAACAAATTAGGCTTTATAGAATACAAGAAGCAAGAATAGTTGAAGTTGCAAACTTTACAAATTTTGCAGACAATAATCCAACAGCACCACAAGCTTCAGCTGGTAAGGTATTATATAAATGCGCAAAAAAGAAGTCATTCAACTTTGAATCATTTCAATTTGCAGCAGGACTAAATGTAAATGGGTCTTGGACAGGTTCCAATAAAACAGGAGGTCCTGGAATATATGAATCCGGTGCACCTATGACTTCTAGTATTTCACAAAATTATATTGACATATATACTTCAAGAAGAGACCAAGGAGCAGTTAATTCTGGTGATAGAAAAAGTGGATATAAAGTTAGAATATCATTTGAAACAGGCTCTGTCATCCGAACAAATTTAGGATACGGAACAGACTATAGATTAACAGCATCTTATAATGCTGGATCTCCATTTACTACTGAATCTGCAACATCAGCTTCATGGTTGAATGCAATAAGAGACACAATAAACAATGATTACTTCTTGACCAATACAGCACATAATGCTTCTGGGTCTATAACTACAACTAAAGCAAGTACTTTTTTCTCTGCTAGTGTATCTAGCTCTGTCTTATATATTTCTTCTTCTAAAGAAGGAACTACAGAGGCTCCTATGTCAACAAGTTTTGCAGCCGCAACAGCTTCTTGTGCAGTGGTAACAGCTGGAGAAGATGTTCTTTGTGGTGCTGATAAAGGAAGATGGTCAAATTCAGACCTTAAGAGAGCAGACTTTCCAAATGTACGTAGATTGAAAGGCACAAACAAGTAATAGGGATTAACTATGGATAAGAGACTACTAATAGATTATACATCGTTTGAAATTTCCCCTCAAATGATTATGGAATCCGAAAGGAAAAATAACGGTAAAGTTATTGTCTCTGGATGCCTACAAAGAGCTGATGCCAAAAATCAGAATGGAAGAGTATATCCTAAAGATATACTGATGAGAGAAGTTAAAAACTATAAGAAAGTTAATATAGCAGAAAGCAGAGCTTTAGGCGAACTAGACCACCCAGAATCAAGTGTTGTGAATCTTCAAAATGTTTCACATAATGTAAAAGATGTTTGGTGGAAAGGAAAAGATGTTATGGGAACAATTGAAGTTCTTTCAACACCTGCAGGAAATATATTAAAAGAATTACTAAAATGTGGAATAAAATTAGGTATTTCATCTAGAGGTCTTGGAAGCGTTGAAGAATTATATGAAGAAGGAGACGGAGCAGTACAAGTAAAAGATGATTTTGAACTAATATGTTGGGACTTTGTTTCAAACCCTTCAACACATGGAGCTTTTATGGCCCCTACTGGTATGAATGAAAGTGTTAATAAAGATAAAAATAATAAACATAACAAATATAATAATATAAACAACTTAATATCGGATATTCTTTGCGAAATGACAGGTAAATGTGAAATACCTAGCATGGCTAAGAAATCCTGTTGTGGAGGAAAATAATGGCAGGAATGGTAACTGATGACTTAAATAAATTTGGTCCATTTGGAAGATATAATGGCGTAACAACTGTTTCATCTGGAACTTTTGATTTTAGTTCTGGTTCTGGATTAGGAGCAGCAGCATTTATATTGTCTGGATCTGCAGGCGCATCTGGTCAATTAATGGATATAAACGACCCTAAACAAGAAGGTAGCTGGATAGAACTTTCAAGGGGTGGAAAATTAATGATTACCAGTATGAGTGTTGGCAAAGTATATGAAATAGGAATATCAAGAGCATATAGTAATAGTGTAAAAACTCATATATGCGTACTAAGGAGATAACAAAATGAAATTAAAAAAATTTTACGAAGCAAAAATATATCCAAAGATAATTAAAGAATCTAATTTATCTTCAGAACAAAAACAAGCATTTATAGAAGCTGTTTCAAAATTCAATGAATATGGAAAGAGTATTTATAGAGAAAACAAAATAAAAGAAGTTGTTGGAGCAATAAATAAACTTTCTGAAGGTGCAGGTAATTATATTATGTCAGAAACTGAAGATTGGTTTGACGGTGTAACTGTAAAAAGAGACGTTAAAGAAATAAATAATACTTCAAAATTATTTGAAAAGACAGCTCTAGAAATGGAAGCTATTCAACAAAGATTAGAATCTCTTTATGAAGACCTTGGTGGAAAACTTGGTAGATATTATGAATTAAAGGAAGATGAAGATTATATTGATGATAAAGAAGCTGCAACAGATTACGATGACCTAAAAGATAAAGATGTTGATAATGATGGCGACACTGACGACGCAGATGAATACTTAAAACATAAATTAGGTGTTATTGCTAAAAAAACTGAAGGAATATCCCCTAAAGTTGGAGGTCCAGCTGGACAAAGATGGGGAATAGCTACTGGAAAAAAAGCAAACTCAAACAGTACAATATGGAGAAAATGGTAATGAAAAAATCTGAACTTAGAAAATTAGTTAAAGAAACAATAATAAAGGTTTTGACAGAGAAAAAACAAGTCATAACTGAAAAATTTGAATCAAAAACAGCTGCAAAACTAGCTAGTAGATTAAAAGGATCTGATAAACTGTTTTTTCAAGGAATGGCTAAATCATATGATATAGATTGGGCAGCTGCTCCTGAAAGCGCATTTGGTAAAGGCCCAGATACTTCAAAAATAAACTTCTTTTTTGTAAATACAAAACAAAGAAATCCATTTGCTGGATATAGTGATTGGGACGTAACAATATACCCAGGACTTATAGGTGTAACAAGAGGAAAAGAAAAATTACATGTTGTAGGTAGTAGATATAACCTGGAAAAACTTGGTGTTAAAGGCGAAAAGGGTGTATCTAGTAAACAAGATTACAATGCAATGGGTGATGCAAAGGCTAGTAAACTACATAACTACAAGAGATTTATAGAAGTTGCAGACGAGGTAATTACTATAGATACTTCAAAAATTCCATCATCTACAGACTTAAAAGCAAGTAGAGCTAAAGCTAAAGAAGGTGCAACAGCTCTTGTTGCCGCAAAGAAAGTAGCTGGAGATAATAGACAAAGATACGAAGATTTATTAAGAGATAGACTTGCAAATTCAAGTCCAGGCGACCAAATAATTAAAATTTTAGATGCAGTGACAAAAATGTATAAATCAACTATAGATAAGCAAATTGACATGTTAAAGAAGAAACAAGTTTCTTCTGGCTGGAATGATTCAGCTACATATATCCAAAGAGCGTATAGAGATATAACTAAAGAGTTTGAATACTATATGAGAGCAGAAAATAGTGCAATTAATGGTGCTAAAGCAGATAAGAAAAATAAGTTAAAGGCTGGTGATAAAGAAGCTTGGAGTGAAGAAAAGTATTACCAGAAAGAAACACTTAAATACGCAAGAAGTATACAAAAAGAATATAAATCTCTTAAAAATGCTCTTACTAAGGTAGATCAAAGTAAAGACTTTATGCAGATTCGTTAGGCTAACAAATAATGGTGAAATTAAGTGACATATATTTTTATATGTCATTTTTTTTTATTATATTATAGTATATTAAAGTTAAACTAAAAAATTAAGTATGCAAAGAGATTACAAAAAAGACCGTCCTTATAACAATAGAGACGGCAATTTCAAAAAGTCAAACTTCAAACGATATAGAAGAGAAGAGTTTTTTGTTCCAGGCCACGGCCTAGCAGTAAAAGTACCAGATAGCAATCCAGGTACACTAGAAAAAGCCTTACGGTATCTAAAGAGACAATTGAAGGATGATGATACTATGATGAGATTCAGAGCAAAAAAGCATTATGAAAAGCCATCATTAAAGCGTAAAAAGATTAAAGACGAAGCAGTAAGAGAACAACAGTATAGAGAAAGGATTAGAAAAGGATATGAGAAGCATAATCCATCCTGGACTGTTATTTTGAATGGAAAAGCACAATAACACCAGCCGCTAGTATTTTTGTAAATTAAGGGAACATTTTTTGTTCCCTTTTTAATTTAGGTATATCTGTATATATTTATATTAGAACAAAGAGTCGAAAAATACCTTATCAACTATATAAGAGTAAAAGACTGATTTATAATATCTATTAAGATTCTAAATAATCTTATTCCAAAAACATAATTTTAGGAGAAAAAACATGGCAAAATCAAACTTGCTAAAAGAAGCAATTGCTGACGCAAAAGCCGTTAGAGAAACTGCTATTGCAAATGCAAAAATCGCGCTTGAAGAAGCTTTCACTCCAAAACTTCAAAGCATGCTTTCGAGAAAAATCGAGGAAGAAGCTGAAGAAGGTGAAGATGAAGAAACTGTAGAAGAACAAACTGATTCTTCAAACATTGGATCAGGTACAGGAGTAAATGTAGCTGATGGTAATGATGAAGAAAAAGCGGAAACAAAAACATCATCTGCCTCTGCAGGAACTGAAGGCGACGATACTGTCGTTGACAATTTGAAAGAGAACGATGAAGAAATGGAAGACGAAATGGAAGTCCCAATGGACGAAATGGAAGACGAAATGGAAGATGAAGAAGCACCAATCGAAGGTACTTATGAAGGCGAGGAAGAAGAAGACCTTGACTTAGAAGCTATCATTAGAGAACTTGAAGGTGAAGATGAAGAAGAAGTAGCAATGGAAGACGAAGAAGCTCCGGCTGAAGAAGAACCAGTAGCTATGGAAGAAACAGACGTACCAGAAGAAGATGAAGAAATAACTGAAACTGAAGACGAGGAAGAAATTGACCTTGACGAAATCATTAAATCTTTGAAAGAAGAAGATGAAGAAGAAGAAGAAGTTACTGAATCTGAAGACGGTGAAGATGAATCAGAAAAAGTTGATGATTTAACAGAAAGATTAAAAGAAGCTTATGGAACTATCAGATCTTTGAAAGGAACTATAAACGAAGTTAATTTGTTAAATGCTAAACTTTTATTCTCTAACAAGTTATTCAAATCGCATAACTTAACAGAGGGTCAAAAAATGAAAATCATCGAAACTTTTGACAGAGCAAATTCAACTAGAGAAGTTAAATTAGTTTATTCTACTTTAGCAGAATCTTTAAGTGCAGGCGCTAGCAAGAAAACTTCATTAAAAGAAAGTTTCGCTTCAAAAGCAACAAGGTCTACTAAACCATCACGAAAAGTGATTGTTGAAGCAGATCAATTTACGAACAGAATGAAAAAATTAGCAGGTCTATTATAGCCCTGTGATTAAATTAAAAGGAGAAAAAAAAATGGCAAATATTTCAAATTTATTGAATGATGCTGGTAACGCTTACGATAGCCGATTAAACGAAACAAGAGGCTTAGTAAAAAAGTGGAATAAGACAGGACTTCTAGAAGGAATCGATCAAGAATACGATAAGTCAGGAATGGCTGTACTTTTAGAAAACCAAGCTCGTCAGTTAATCGATGAGGCTTCTAACACTTCAAGTGGAACCGCAAGTAAAGAACAATGGTCGGGCGTAGCTCTTCCATTAGTACGTAGAGTCTTCGGCGAAATCGCTGCAAAAGACTTTGTAAGTGTACAACCGATGAACTTACCATCAGGTCTAGTGTTTTTCTTAGACTTCAAATATGGAACAGACACAGATTCAAATTATTCAGGAGCCTTTCAAGGTGACATTATGGGTAATACATCAAAATCTGACTCTGATCCAGTAGGCGGATTATATGGTAATACCCCTGCAGGAGGTGGTAGAGCTGGATATACTACTAAAATGAGATCAGTAACTCTTGGAACTATTACTTCTGCATCAGCTACATGGAAAGATGTTGGCTTTAGTGCTGATCTTTCAGCTTCAGTAGCAGCTTCACAAGTTGTTAAAGCTTATGTTGCAGTAGGTAGTGTAACTGATGGAACATTTGCTATTGATACAAACGCAATTAGAGGTTCATATGTTACTAATGCAGCTGGTGGTGTTGGCGTTAATGCACCAACCGCTCAACAAAACTTAAATGCTTATAATAATTACGATGGAACTAACTGTAATTTCTTTTACTCTTGTTCTGGAATAACTTCCGGTTCATTAGAAGGATTAATTGTTAAATTCCAAGGGTCTCCAACTGCTGATCAAAGAAATGACTTTGAAATGCAAGGTAGTCAAGTTGATTCTGCATTGAATACTCAAGATATTTCAATTCCGCAAATCGATGTTGATTTAAGATCTGAAGCAATTGTTGCTAAGACTAGAAAACTGAAAGCTGCATGGTCTCCTGAGTTCGCTCAAGACTTGAATGCTTATCATTCAATTGATGCTGAAGCTGAATTAACTTCTATGTTATCTGAATATATTTCTATGGAAATCGATTTAGAAATCTTAGATATGTTAATTGCAAACGCTAATACAACTGACTACTGGTCAGCTGCATTAGGAGAAACATACAACGGTTCAGATGCTTTCTTAAGCCCAACAGCTGCAGAAGCTTATACTCAATTTACATGGTTCCAAACTTTAGGTACTAAAATCCAAAAAGTTTCTAACAAGATTCACCAAAAAACTCTTAGAGGTGGTGCAAACTTCTTAGTAACTTCTCCAGAAGTTGCGACAATCCTAGAATCTATTCCTGGATATGCTGCAGATACTGATGGAAATGCAATGTCATTTGCAATGGGTGTACAAAAAGTTGGAGCATTAAACTCTAGATTTACTGTTTACAAAAATCCTTACATGAAAGAAAATACTATCTTGTTAGGATTTAGAGGAACACAATTCTTGGAAACTGGAGCGGTTTACGCACCATATATTCCATTAATTATGACTCCACTGGTATACGATCCTACAAACTTTACTCCACGTAAAGGTGTAATGACTCGTTATGCTAAGAAAATGGTAAGACCAGAATTTTATGGTAAAATCCAAATTGCTGGATTAAATAGAATATAATACTATTTGATACATATATTAATTAAAAGAGAGGCTAAGAAATTAGCCTCTTTTTTTATGCCTTGATATTTATAGTAAAGCAT
>TARA_R110001583_G_scaffold158168_1_pt1 | contig 10416 bp, 6 predicted proteins | sample TARA_R110001583 | Tara Oceans TARA_R110001583 (sample SAMEA4398432) | marine metagenome | biome: Polar Biome; feature: [MES] marine water layer (ENVO:01000295) within the mesopelagic zone...; material: water (ENVO:00002006), including particulate matter (ENVO:01000060) such as...... | reverse complement strand
CAGCGTCTCAAACGATTTTTCCATGCGACCTGGTACCAGCGCCATGCCGGGAAACGAACAATCCCGTTATCCCACTATTTAAGACACGGTTGGAAAAAACAGCTATCACCACACCCGCTGTTTGATCCGCAGTTTTATCTTGAGAGTAACGGCTTACAGGGACTTAACTACTGCCCATTAATCCACTTTCTCGATGTGGGCGCTCGGCTGGGGTACTCCCCCCACCCGCTATTCGACAGCCAATGGTATTTCGCAGAATACCCGGATGTTAAAGAAAGCGGCGTCAATCCGCTGCAGCACTACCTCGACTGTGGCGCGAGCGAAGGGCGAAACCCTTCCCGACGCTTCCATACCGATTGGTACCTGGACACCTATCCGGATGTCAGAGAATCCGGTATGAACCCCCTGTTGCACTTTGCGATGTTTGGTAAAGCCGACGAGCGGATGCAGGGCCCGTACGACCGATGAAACCCATACAGTCAGATTCCACTAACGGCAAACCGGGTTATTGATGGAACAGGTTCTGGTTATTGTTGATCCCGCGCTAGGGGTATCCCAAGGGCATCACGCTGGCTTTGCCGAGATGGTGGCCGAGAGCTACCCAGAAGCGATCAGGCTTAAATATATTTGTCACCGAGCACTGGATAAAAGTGCCGAGCAACGATTAGATTGCGCCGGCATCGCAGTTAGCAAAGTATTTAGCCAGGACTTTTACCAGTATTATCAGAAGACTGCAGACAGAGTAGAGATCAATCGCTATATCCTCACCCTCGCCAAAGAATATTCTGCGGTTTTCAGGCAGCTGATAGCGACCGGAGAGCCACACCTGCTGCTGTATCACACCCTGAACTGGGAGCACGCAAACGCCCTGTCACTGGCACTGCAGACCACGGCTGGTCGAAACGAGAAGCTAGAACACCGGGTATTATTGATGTTCAATCCGGGAATTGATCACCAGGGCAGAATACGCAACGGCAAACTCGGGTTGAATTTCAGGGTTGCGTTAAAGAAACTCCTGCCGTTAGCCAATGTGAAGAGTTTCACCAGCTGTAGTGAGTACGCCAATGCCTATGCGCAGTTATTAGATCTAAACGCGCCCCTAGCCATTCACCCCAACCTATTCGGTACAGCGGTTTCCAAAGCAAAGCCTTCCTCACAGGCGCCCTCGGCGGACAAACAGGCACGGGTAAAACAAACTACGTTGGCCAACGATCGTATTTTACTGTATCTGGGGGATGCCAAAGCCGACAAAGGATTTAGTCGGCTACCGGAACGGATACGCCGGTTGCAAAGCCTCTGTGGCTCAGATGCGCGTTTTGTGGTGCAATACTGCCGCCCGCCGAATTGGCAATCATCCGTGTTGCAACCGATAGCAGAAGAGATTGAAGCCCTTGCAAGGGTTGATGGCAGAATCGAGCTGCATCATGAATTTTGGTCGCAAAGGGTGCTGCACGATCAATTACAAAAAACCGCATTCATGGTGCTCGACTACGACGCCATCGCGTACGCGGATAAAACCTCAGGATTACTCTGGCTGGCTGCGCATTATGATCTGCCTATAGTGACAACCCTTAACACCTGGGCGATGCGTGAAGCAAAAAGATTCGGTCTGGCCGTAACCCACTGGGATGCAGCAGATACTCTTGAGGCGCTGCAGCAGCGCTTGCGCGCAGCACAGCAGCAACAGCCCGAGCAGGATTATACCCAGCAGATCGCCCAACCCTTTTGGGACTGGATCCAGACAACCACCGCGGTGATAAAGAGAACCAACGATGCAAGCTAAGGTCATGACTAACGTAGAAAGCGCTGTCGATACGCACAGCATCGTCCATTTGGGCGCTGGCAAATGCTCTGAGCTAGAGAGCTACCTAGCGACTCAAGCCGTACGCATCGTCTTGGTGGATGCGAATCCAAGCGTCATCCATACCCTCAAGCAAAAGAGCTCAGGTTCCGCTCGTATTGAAATCATCGAAGCGGCCATCTCTGAGCAAACCGGCCCGGCCACCTTGAATCTGTTTAATTTGGTAGATGCCAGTAGCCTGCACGCACCTACAGGGCTGCTGCAACTGTTTCCAGGGCTGAAAATCAGCCAACAGCTCCAGGTTAAAACCCAGACAGCTGCGGCAATAATTCAGCCATTGAAATTGGATGCAGCGCACAACAACCTGTTAGTCATCGATATTCCCGGTGAAGAGCGCTCAACGCTAGAGGCATTGCAAACAGAGGGCCTACTGGATCAGTTCGCACAGATTCAATTGCATTGCGGCATCGCTGAACTCTATGAAGACAGCGGAGATGCCAGCCACATTATTCAGTCACTACAACAGGCTGGTTACGACCTGATACAACAAGACGATCGTGCAGATCCGGACCGCCCCTACTGGTTATTGCAACGTAACGGTCTGAAACTTGAGAATACTCAACTGCTCCAGCAGTTAACGACCCTAGAGAAAGAAAAGTGTTCAACAGCAGATCGCATTGCAGCCTTGAGCATGCAATTAGAGATCGCCAAAAAAGACAGCGCAGAACAGCAAGGACGGGCTGAAGAGCTAACCCAGCAGCTGCAAGCAGCAGAGGCTGCTAAGACCGATCTGTGCCAGCAGCGCGATCAGCAAAAGACCGCCCGCGAGGCTGCCGACAAAGCCAAGGCGGAGCAGCAGACAAGGGCTGAAGAGCTAGCCAAGCAGCTGCAGGCCGCAGAGGCTGCCAAAACGGAACTAACCCAACAGCGCGATCAACAAAAGACCGCTCGCGAAGCTGCCGATAAAGCCAAGGCGGAGCAGCAGGCGCGGGCAGACGATCTAGCCAAGCAGCTACAGGCAGCAGAGGTCGCCAAAACCGAACTGACCCAGCAGCGCGATCAGCTCAAATCACAACTAGACGCCGCCAACACATCCAAGAACGAACAGCAATCGACCTTTCAACATCAAAGTCGGCTGCAACAACAAAAGATCGAAGAGCTGGAACGACAGTTTGAAGAAAAAGACTTCCGCAACCAGCTGATCGATAAAGAGATGATCAAAGCTGAAGCCCAGATTGACCTGATCAAGGATATATTGATTCGTGAAAAAGCTTTCTAAAAAGTCCAACCGGTTAAAAAAAGCTAAACGCGGTCAACGTAAGCTGGACCCTAGTTGCGTGAGCCCTTCTATGGCTGTTGAACAGCAAGCCAGGCCCTTGAAATCGCCCCCCCCTGAGCGAGTTGAGTCCGCGGTGTTGACCCATGCGGCGGACGCTGAAGTCTATACCCTGATCGAAAATCACGATGAAAAAGGACTGTCCCGTGCCAAGGCCCACTGGTTCTTTGGCGAGTGGCAAAAACTCGCGGAGTTGGATGAAACAACTCTGGCGCAGCACCCGGATCGGGACCGAATGGCGTTACTGGTCGCCAGTGCTCACCAGCAATTAGATGACCACGATAAAGCCAAGAAGTTTTCGCGCATGGCGCTGGCCTGGGGCTGTCCGCCTCGCGTTGCCGCACAGGTGCTGATTGCGGGGGTGCATAATACACTTGGAAAAGTTGCTGCACTTAGAGAGGACGCAGCAGGCATCGAAAGACATTTTAAAGACTCGGTTAATATTGGTAGCAGCCGAGATACTGAGCTGGTTGTACACGCCCGCTCTGTTAAAGAGATGGCACAACTAGGTTTATTGCCCCAAGCAGCCTCATTGATCGATGAACATATCGAAACTGCAGTCAGCCTTACGCATGACACCAGTAAACAGGCCGCTGTTTTAAACTTGATTAAAAAAGAGCAACAAACAATAAAAATAGGTCTACAAAAGTCACAACACACATCAAACAAAAATACCTATAAACGGTTAATTGTTATTGCCAGCATGCCTAGAAGCGGCAGCACTTGGCTCTATAACTGTGTAAAGCAAATACTGAGCATCACAAATGAAGAGGTATATGCCTGTTGGGTCGAAGACTATGATCCATCGAATAAGACGGCTGTACACATAGTTAAAGCTCATGATCCGGTACCGGAATTGGCAGATAAGGCCGATATCATTCTTTCCACACGACGTGACATTCGTGAAGTCGCAGCCTCATTGGTACGAATGAAATGGAATAAACAAGGTGATAAATTTATAGATCAATTAAATTGGATAACAGAGACGGTACATCAATTTTGGTTTAAAAGAACAAATTTAGAAATAGAATATAACAATATACTAAACCACAAGAACACTTTAATCGAAGATATTGGTCATTTGCTAAACATTCATTTAAATACCATGCAGATAAAAAATATCGAAGAAAAACTAAACAAAACAATACCATCAGCCATGTATAGTAAAGATACTCAACTGCACCCAAATCACTTGAGTGACCGGAAATACGATCCTATAGACCTATTAGGCTCAGATTTATACTTAAAGATAAACTCCGACTTCAAAGAATGGCTTTTTAACTTTGATTACAAATAAATATATACGGATGCACCATCCTAGAAACTTACGAAGCATAAGGAATTAATCAAATGCAGTCGCAGTTTGCCAATAAACTCAGAACTCTTTATATTAATCGTGATTTAACAAAGTTAGAAAAATTATGCCAAGATAAAATATATAAGAAACTAACCCATTTCTATACTTATAAAATTGCATTAGACACACTTAAAAAATTAGATAGTAGTATATTAATAAAAAAGAAAATAATCACCGTTATTACTGTTAACTACAATAACATAAACGGACTTAGAGAGACTATTTCCTCAGTAACCAACCAAACATCGATCAATGATGTTCAATTTATTGTAGTAGACGGTAATTCTAGTGACGGTTCATTAGATTTAATAACAGAACATCAATCTAATATTGACGTTGCAGTTTTTGGTAAAGACAAGAATGTTTATGATGCAATGAATAGAGGAATATCACTCGCGAATTCAGAATTCACTATTTTTATGAACTCAGGCGATTGCTTTGCATCAAACAACGTGGTAGAGAAAATAATTTCAAAAATCGATAATAGCAGTAATATTGACATCTATTATGGAGCTACTGAGCTAGAAAATAATGTCATATGGAAGCCACTCCCTGCAGAAAATTTATGGAAAGGAATGATCTGTTCACATCAATCTATGTTTTTTAGAACGAACGTACTAAAAAACTGTTTTTACAACACCGAAAACGAGATAGTATCTGATTTCGAATTAATGTACAGACTGTACACAGACAATCATATTTTTAAGACATTAGATTTAACGATAGGAAAAATTGAACCTGTTGGAATAAGTGCAGACTTCAGAACCAGGACGTTGGAAAGGTGGTTAGTTGTCAGGAAATATGTTGGAAGTGATATACGACAACAAGAAGTAGATGCTTTTTACAGCACTTTATTATCTACGAATGGCGAATGGAGCAACCCGCATAATCACCAAATAGATTACTCACAGTATAATCTAATCGCAAACACGGAGAAACGGGTAATATTTCTAATTTCAATGCCAAGATCAGGATCAACATTACTCCAAAAGATATTGGACCGTAGCGATGACATTGCAACGGGCGGAGAACCTTGGTTGATGCTACCATTGCTATCAATGTATGACGATGAATTGATTACTGCTAAGTATGGGCAGGAATTAAACATTATGGCAAGGGATGAATTTCAAGATGACATTGGTGATAAAAACATAACGCTTAACGCACAAAAAACATATGCTAACTCTGTCTATAGCACTGCTCTTAAAAAGTCCAATAAACGTTACTTTTTAGACAAAACTCCACGATATATTTATATTGCTGAAAAACTCGAAAAAATATATCCGAATGCAAAATTTGTAATTCTTCTTAGGAATCCTGCTGCTGTAATCTCTTCATATGTACATACTTGGCTAGGCGGGTCATTCGACCGCTTATTAACTGACGAACATTTTAAATATGATTTTTCTAATGGGTTTAAAAAGCTAGGAAAATTCACTAACTCAAACAGCAAGAACAGGATTATTGTAAGATATGAAAATTTAGTTAAAAATCCAGAAGAAGAAGCTGAGAAGATATTTAAATACTTGCAGCTACCATTTGACAAAAGCTTCTTGAACTACAACACAGATAAAAAAATTAAAAAGTATACATTTGGCGATCCAGGAACAGTATATTCAAAAGAAAGACCCGATTCTAGCAATAGCGACAAGTGGCTTTCTCAAGTAAAAACAAGAAAAGAAGCCAAGCAGCTACTTGGTGCACTTGAATTAATTCCTAACAGTACATTCAATGATTTAGGGTATTCAATCACAGATATAAAATACGATTTGTCTAAAAACAATCAAACTGGTTTGCCGAATTTTAAAGAGATACATGATAAATTCGGAAGCAATGCTAACCTTATAAAACCCAGTGAGAACAACAAGACATTAGGCGTACTTATCACATGTTTTAATAATGAAGAAACAATATACGAAGCAATAAAATCTGTTGCTACGCAGTCTAAAAAAGCTGATTTGATATTGATTGCTGATGACCTTTCAACTGACCTTTCAATTGATGAAATTGAACGAGCAACTAACGATTTCAAAGAAATAAACATTAAAACGCTGATACAAGAAAAAAATGTTGGTGTATCTAAAAATAGAGATATTGCTATAAGAAAAATGACCACAGATTATATATCTACACTTGATGGAGATGATAGTTATTATCCAGGTAAATTAATAGCGGAGTATAACGCCCTGGATTGTAGTATTGATAAAGTATCATTCAGCGATATAGTGATGCTGACAGATAAAGAAAGCGTCAGGCTTGATACCTCAAAATACAACGCGAAGAAAATTACTGAATTAGTTGGAATGCTTACATCAAGATCGGCACCTGTACCACGTGACATGATGTTCCCACGTTCGTTATTCGAGCGCGCCGATGGATTTGATACTGATATGCCTATATATGAAGACTGGTCATTAAAGATGAGAATGATGTCATTAAGTGACGATAATAGCTGGGTCCATTCTGGTGCAATTGGCACGATATATGATAGACGCAGCCCTGGTTTATCAAATAGGCCTGCCGTATTCCATGCTTATGGGCAGCTACTAGCACTGTGTAGAAACATTAATTTTCTCACGGAAAACCCACAGGCACTCAAAGATGGATTAATGACTAGCGCAAGACATCTTGAAGGTGGTGTAAAAATTAGACTTGAGAAATTTGCTGCTGAAATTTCTGAATCAACCATGCGAGAAACATCCCAACGTCTCGAATACTTGTGGAAGGAGCGAGACTGGTCAAACAACTCAAAAATGATAAATGATATTGTATGGGAACTAACCAAACCAATGATTGAAAATATCAGTGGTGCAATTAACAAGGCGTGTAAAGATTTCATAACTATAAATATCTGCACTCCTGTTTATAATGGCAAAGATACTATCGATAAAACCATCAAAAGCATATTAGATCAAAAAGGTGACTTTCATATTAGATATCATATTCAGGATGGCGGCTCCACTGATGGCACTCTTACTATTATTAAAAACTGGATTAAAAAAATTGAAAACCAGGAATTCACAGGAAATGCTAAAAGTATTATCGTGACTTATGAGAGCGCCCCCGATAATGGAATGTACGATGCAATAGCTAAAGCAATAAGCACCCTATCGCCAAATCGCAGCGATTGGATTTCTTGGATTAATGCTGATGATTATTTTGAAGTTAATTCATTCCAAAAAATTTCCGATGTAGAAAAGAGTTTTGGCAATTCAGTAAATTGGATCACAGGTAAATCGTCAGTTATAACAGAAGACGGCAATAAATTGAGATCTTTCAGACCGCTAAATGAGAATTTGGCACGTTATGGATTGTGTGACGGAATACACTGGGAGTTCATCCAACAAGAGGGTACTTTTTTTAGACAAACTCTATGGTCTAAATTAAATTTAAACACAGACTTTATTAATCTTAAATATGCTGGCGATTGGAACATTTGGCGTATATTTGGCGAGCATGAAAAACTATTTTTACACTCAGAAGTTTTAGCTAATTTTTGCAAAAGAAAAGGTCAATTATCAGAAGTGGCAATTATTGATTACATGAATGAAATTGATACTATAATTCCACTACACGAACGAAAAATTCGGTTTGTTAATTTTCCAATATTTAAGACAAAACAACATATATTAGAAAAACAGGAAAATAAACTTTGCATTAAAGAAAGTAATATTCTAGGGCACTTTGAGTATAGATCAAAAAAATACAAAGAAAAACTTTCTCGTGACTTTATTTCTGTTGACTAAAATGAAAAACAGATGAGTAACACCTCATGGACAATTGGGGCTTACAGTGCCCTGCAAGAAACTTGTTAGCGTTTGTGAATTGTTTCACTAATTTATTCAGGACATCAAAGAGATACGAATTATGAATCCATATGAAAACCTACCAGATAAGGCCTTCTGGAAACTAGCTGTTGCCAACAAACATATGTTTAATATATCGGATCTTTGGACTCCAAAATTCAACATACAGCCTAAAAACAAGGTGGCGACTTACGGCTCTTGTTTTGCTCAACATATCGGTAAAGCACTTCAAAACAGAGATTTCAACTGGTTTATTACTGAAAATGCCCCTTTTGCTTGCAGTGTCGCACTCGCAAAAAAATACAATTATGGCGTGTTTAGTGCTAGAACCGGAAACATCTATACAACCTCGTTATTGAAACAATGGACGGAATGGGCTTTAGGAAAAAAGAACATTCCTGAGGAAGTTTGGGAAAAAAATGGACGCTATTTTGACCCATTTCGACCAAGAGTTGAGCCTAATGGGTTTGAGTCAGTTGAAGAGGTCAAACACTCACAATCTCAGACCATTCAATCTTTTAAAGAAAGCATTGAACATTCAGATTACTTTGTATTCACTTTAGGTTTGACAGAAAGCTGGAGTAATATAGACGGTAATTATGAATACCCTATGTGCCCTGGAACTATCGCAGGTGAATTCAACCAGGACAAGCATAAGTTTTCAAACCAACATTTTAACCAGATTATTAATAACTTATCTCAAACGATGGAACTGATGAGAGATGTTAACCCTGATTTGAAATTTATATTGACAGTATCCCCTGTCCCCTTGACCGCAACGAAGTCGGGTAAGCATGTGGCAGTAGCGACTATGGCATCTAAGTCCATTTTACGAGCGGTCGCGGACCAACTCTCAACGAATAGAGGGTATGTCGATTACTTCCCTTCTTATGAAATAATCAACAGTCCTATATTTAAAGGAGTTTTTTTCGAGCCAAATCAAAGAAGTGTTCACCCTTTTGGTGTTAAATTTGTAATGGATAATTTTTTTAATTGCTTAGCCCAGAAATATGGAAGCGAAGCCCACCAAACATTCACTTCAAAGCCAAATAATGAAACAATAATCATCACACAGGAAGGTGACGAGTTTTGTGAAGAAGAGTTGCTTGAAGCTTTTGGGGGTAACAACTAATGAAGAATATATTAGTCGCTGGCGACAGCCATGTAGCCCAATTAAAAATTGCAAATAACAGCATCATCTCAGACCATGTTAGATTTGAGTTCATAGGCGCCCCAGGCCCTATATCTAGGCTATTAAATTTAAGCAATAATTCATTATCTATCAATAGCAGGCCAGTGCGCTGGGGTAATGATTTATATAACTATGACGAGTGGTATGATCACACCCTTAAAAGCATAACATCTATATCAGATTCTAATATTATAGATCTATCTAAATTTGACGCTATCGTCCTATATGGTGGGGGAATGGTAATGTCATCTTGGTGGAAACACGTGCACAACAAATGTCATTTTTCATCGGAATTTAGAATATCACTTTTCAAAGAAATTTTTTGTATTTATCCACATTTTATTTGGTTAAATAATCACAACGTTAAGATTCCATTGTATTCAATGCATGAGCCTCTATTAAATGAAGCGGCTTGGAATGAAGGGGTTGATTCTGCTCAACCAACTGACTTCTTAAAACAAATACCCAAAGGTGCAACATTATCAGATTCGCTTAACGAGGTAGAGTATTGTTTAAAAAACTTTGGTTCTAAATTGATCAGATTGCCAAACGATTTATTTAATGAAAGTGACAATGCAGTCTACAAAAAATTCAAATCAACAAATCCTAGGGATTTTTCTCACTTTAATACAGACGGTGGCGATATCGTTTTGAAGAATTTGATTAAAATATTCGAACAATAAAGCCATATATCAAAAACATAAATGACGCTTCAAACAATTTTTTTAAACAAGGACATATAGGATGAAGAAGGCACTTGTAACCGGAATAACCGGCCAAGACGGATCTTACTTAGCCGAGTTTCTCCTCGAAAAAGGCTATGAGGTGCACGGCATTAAGCGTCGTGCGTCCTCCTTTAATACTCAGCGCGTTGACCATATCTACGAAGACCCGCACACCAATAATCAGCACTTTGTACTGCAT
>TARA_R110001583_G_scaffold25803_2_pt1 | contig 10423 bp, 10 predicted proteins | sample TARA_R110001583 | Tara Oceans TARA_R110001583 (sample SAMEA4398432) | marine metagenome | biome: Polar Biome; feature: [MES] marine water layer (ENVO:01000295) within the mesopelagic zone...; material: water (ENVO:00002006), including particulate matter (ENVO:01000060) such as...... | reverse complement strand
TATTGTTGATATATTAACTGATGTTATCGGCACACAAGGTGGTGTACGTATGACAGGCGGTGGCTTTGGTGGATGTTGTGTCGCATTAATGCCAACGGCAATGGTTGAACAAGCCAAACAAGCCATTGAAACGCATTATGAAGTTAACACTGGTATTAAAGAATCTATTTATATCTGTACGGCACAAGATGGTGCAGGAATAATTTAGTCTTTAAATACCCAGTTCAAAAGATAAACAAAGTAATACTGCTTTCCACTGTAGTATTACTTTCACAACCATTCCCCATCAAAAAAACTTCCTGAATAACACCATATTTTGTCTATTTGAAATAAATGAATGCACTAAAGTAACTTTGAATTTAAATGCTTCGGCAGTATGAAAGAAAAGTAAGATAGTAGTTGATAAAGCTTAGGATAAATTGGATTGGCAGGTATACAATTCAGTAAATGTAGTAATAATAAAGAAGAATGAGCAAACAATGTTATGGCTAATTAACATTTCTTTACTCATCCATTAGAGATATTATTTTTTTTCGTAATCTCTTAACGCTAAACCCTGTGCATCAAAAAGATGTAGATTAGTTTTTTCTATATACAGTGACATGTCATCACCACGGGCAACTTTTTCATCAGAAGGAATATGCACTTTAAAGTCTTTCACGTCGATGTAACTGCCAAATAAATAGGTACTATTTCCTAAACGTTCAACATTTTCTGCATGAAATGAGAAGGTCAGCACACTTGAATCAGTTTGTACTAATTGGATATGTTCAGGGCGAATACCAAGCTTAACAACATCACCTTTTTTACATCCTGAAGGGCGTACGTCAAGTGCGACAGATTGACCGTCAGGTAACTCAATACTGACGACAGACTCTTTGACCTCTATTACCTTTGATTCAATAAAATTCATTTTTGGTGAGCCAATAAATCCTGCAACAAATTCATTACCAGGTTTGTAATAGAGTTCCATTGGTGTTCCAACTTGCTCTACATATCCAGCACGTAATATCACAATCCGATCGGCTAACGTCATTGCCTCAACTTGGTCATGTGTCACGTAAACCATAGTATTAGCGAGTTGAGAATGGAGATTAGCTATCTGCAGGCGCATCTCAACTCTTAATTCAGCATCTAAGTTTGATAATGGCTCATCAAATAAGAACACTTCAGGATTCCGAACAATGGCTCTACCTATTGCAACACGTTGACGTTGCCCCCCTGAAAGCTCTTTAGGTTTGCGTTCTAATAAAGGCCCAAGTTGTAATATATCACTAGCATGCGCGACTTGCTTTTTAACATCTTCCACTGGCACATTTGCCATTTTCAAGCCAAAGCCCATGTTCTCTTCAACAGTCATGTGCGGATAAAGTGCATAAGATTGAAATACCATCGCGACACCGCGATCAGCGGGCTCTACATGGCTCACATCAACATTTCCAATTGATATCTCTCCAGTAGTAATGTCTTCTAGGCCAGCTATTAAGCGTAGTAAAGTAGATTTCCCACAACCAGAAGGGCCAACAAAAACTGTAAACTCACCATCTTTTATTTCTAAATCAATTCCATGGATTATTTCAGTTTCCCCGAAACTTTTGACAACTTTATTTAATGAAATGGCAGCCATTAACAAGATCCTTTTTATAATATTTTAAGATTTAAAGTAATTTACGTTATGAAGAGCGTTACCCCCCCAACCCACAAATGTTTCCACAAACAAAAATGAGCTTGATAAAAAACATCAAACTTCTTACTTTATTTATCATTAAACTTACTTTTTAAAAAGCAAGTCACAGTTTAAATTTTAAGCAAGAATACACTACGAGATGCAGATAAAAAGACTTTAAATGCAAAAATCATTGAGAACGAGTTCAATGTCTCATTTTAAAACTCTATCCAGTAAAACACTTGCAGCTTGTAACATTGATGAACTATTCTTCAAAATTATGATTGCGCAAACAATTGTGTAGTTGGTTATTTGGTAAACAACCATGGAGCAGATATGCAAAACCTCAATACACCCGCATTAAGGGGAAGTCAGTTAAAAAATGAACCGCCAATTGCACCGCGCAGGATCCCTAAACAACTTGTTCCTTGGGTATTTATGGCGCCTGCATTGTTACTATTTAGTGTTTATGTTCTTTATCCAATTGTCAGTAGTTTCATGCTCAGTTTTTATAGCTGGGATGGAATGGGGGATAAAACTTGGATAGGTTTTGATAACTATATTCAGTTATTTGATTCAGAAACATTCTGGACGGCATTAAAAAACAATATTATTTGGATGGCTTTATTTATGTTAGCGCCACCTATTGGGCTCGCGATTGCTTTATTTTTAAATCAAAAAGTAAAAGGTATTCGATTAGTTAAAGCTTTATTCTTTTTTCCTTTTGTTATTTCACAGGTAGTTATTGGTTTAGTTTTTTCATGGTTTTACGATCCTAATTTAGGTTTACTTAATAGCATATTAGATCTATTTGGTATTCCAACCTTAGCGTTATTATCAAGTGAAGAATATGTTACTTATGGGATTATTGTCGCAGGTTTATGGCCACAAATTGCATACTGTATGATTCTTTATCTCACCGGCTTAAATAGTCTTAATCCTGAACAAATTGAAGCAGCACGTTTGGACCGAGCAAAAGGTCTAAAAATGCTACGTTATATTATATTACCTCAATTATCACCAGCGACATTTATCGCAGTCGTCGTCACCGTCATAGGTGCATTACGTTCTTTCGATTTAGTCGCCACAATGACAGCCGGAGGTCCTTGGGGAAGCTCCACAGTACTCGCCTATATGATGTATGAAGAATCTATTTTCAATTATCGTATGGGTTACGGTGCAGCAATTGCCGTCGTTTTATTCCTCATCATGGCAGTCTATATCGCCTACTTCCTGTACAACATGCTAAGGAGTGAAAAGTAATGTATCCAAAACCTATAGAGCATTCATCGCGTCTGACTAATATTCTTTATCGTATATCGCTACCGATCACTATTTTATTATGGCTAATGCCACTGGCAGCAGTAATGATGACATCAGTTCGTTCGATACAAGATATTAACCAAGGTAACTACTGGGGATGGCCAACAAGCTTTAATTTTGTTGAAAATTATATGATGGTATTCCAATCAACAGAAATGGGGCAATACCTTCTTAACTCGATGATCATAACCCTACCAGCAGTGATAGGTGCGGTTGCACTATCGACTCTAGCGGGTTTTGCATTAGCGAAGTATAAATTTAAAGGTAATATTTGGATGCTTGCCCTCTTCATCGGCGGTAACTTTGTACCTTTTCAAATATTAATGATTCCAGTTCGAGATCTCACCATTTCGCTTGGATTATACGATACTCACATGGGATTAATAATGTTCCATGTCGCTTTCCAAACTGGGTTTTGTACCCTATTTATGCGTAACTTTATTGTTGGTTTACCAAATGAATTATTAGAATCAGCTCGCGTTGATGGCGTCAGTGAATTTAAAATATTCTGGTATATCGTGCTACCCCTTGTGCGTCCCGCACTGGCTGCACTTTCAGTTCTTATCTTTACTTTTATCTGGAATGATTATTTCTGGGCATTGGTATTAGTACAAAGCGATACGGTTCGTCCTGTTACGGCAGGATTAAGTGCGCTTCAAGGTCAGTGGCTCGCTTCGTGGAATTTAATTTCAGCAGGTGCGGTAGTGGCTGCATTACCACCTGTTACTTTATTTTTTGCCATGCAACGTCACTTTATTGCAGGCTTAACGTTAGGTGCAACTAAAGGCTAAATACAGGGGCTAATTTGGCTCCACATTAACCCATAAGGAAATAATATGAATAAATTACATAAATTATTGGCAGTAAGTGCGATTTCAGTAACACTGTCATCAATGACCTATGCAGGGGAGCTAATCATCAATTCAGATGCCTCAGATCCTGCACCTAAAGCTGCATTTAGTGAAATTGTAACAGCATTTGAAAAAGAAAATCCTGACATTAAAGTAACTTACAACCTTTATGATCATGAAGGTTATAAAACAACGATCCGTAACTGGTTAGTGACTTCACCACCAGATGTTGTTTTCTGGTATGCAGGTAACCGCATGAAAGCCTTTGTTGACCGCGGGTTATTTGAAGATGTTTCTGATGTTTGGGATGCAAATGAACTGCATCAAGATTTTGCAAGCTCTAAGCCTGCGATGACGATAAACGGCAAACAATGGGGTGTTCCGTATACATACTATCAATGGGGTATTTATTACCGCAAAGATATTTTTGAAAAGTATGGTATCAATGAGCCTAAAACTTGGGAAGAATATCTAGCGGCCTGTGCAACCTTAAAAGCAAATAACATCGCACCTGTTACTATCGGCACTAAATATCTTTGGACAACTGCCGGATGGTTTGATTACCTAAATCTACGTGTTAATGGCTTAGATTTCCACATGCAACTAATGGAAGGTAAAGTCGCTTATACTGACCCACGTGTTAAGAAAACTTTTGAAACATGGAAACAAATGGTTGAACCAGGTTACTACCTAGAAAATCATGCGACTTATTCGTGGCAAGAAGCGCAACCTTTCTTATACCGTGGCGAAGCTGCAATGTACTTGATTGGTAACTTTATCACACCTAATTTCCCACCTGAACTTGATGGTAAAATGGCCTTTATGCAATTCCCTGCAATCAATCCAGAAGTAGGTATGGCAGAAGATGCACCAATGGATACAATCCATATTCCATCTAAAGCTAAAAATAAAGTCGATGCTCGTAAATTCTTAGCATTTATGGCTCGTCCAGAAAACCAAACCTTGGTTAATAAAGCGCTATTACAAATTCCACCGAATAGTAAAGCGTCAGCAGTTGACAACCCGTTCTTGAATAAAGGTGTAGCGCTATTAAATAATGCAGATGGTACCGCACAATTCTTTGACCGTGATACCGATCCAGCAATGGCTAAAGAAGCAATGAAGGGATTCCAAGAGTTCATGGTTAAACCTGAACGTTTAGATGATATTCTTAAACGTTTAGAAAAAGTTCGTCAACGCACTTTTAAATAATAAGCCTCCAATAGTAAGTTTACCTTCAAAGCCCTTACGTTTAAGGGCTTTTTTAACTTTCCAATAGTTATTTCAATACCACTAACAAACTGTTCAACAGAAGCGTCACGAAGGTTTGAATTCATGTATTGTGTCCAGAGGTAGAAATTGTCAACTTATCCAAGCAGGATGATTAAAAGCAATAAAATAACCCTTAACCTAAATTTTGGACACAACTAACCCGTTCCCATTCTCTAAAGGAACGATCGCGGAAAAGGCGATAATGTTTCGCTTGCATTAAATGACGCCCAAAACGAAACAGATTATTTATCACACCATGACAACTCAAAAATCGTTGAGCTTGACCATGGGATTTGAATCGCCGCATTTGCCTTTCTTGTTGCCGAGTGGGCTGATGTGACAATTCACATTTATTGTTTTCATACTGAACGGTCGAGTGTTCGACACTTGGTACTAGTTCTTTTTTAGCTGCAGAATAACTTGCTAATTTATCCGTCACAATCCTTAACGGCATCATCCATTGCCCTTTTAGTAATCGCTTAAAGAAACGCATGGCATCCCTTTTATCCTTGCGCTTTTGCACCAAAATATCTATTTCATCACCGTCTTGATCTACTGCTCGCCAAAGGTAATGCAATACGCCATTAATCTTAATAAAAACTTCATCCAGATACCAAGTATCACCAAGCTGAGCACGACTCTTTTTTATTTGGTTGCAGTAAATTGAGCCATATTTTTTACACCACTGACGAATCGTTTCATAGCTAACAAAAATCCCTCTAGCTGAAAGTAACTCTTCAATATCACGAAAGGTGAGCGTAAAACGATGATAAAGCTAAACTGCTTGGCTTATGATTTGGGCAGGATAACGATAACCTGCATAGATATTTGAATTTTTCATCAGCAGATTATCGCATAATTGGTTGAGGTATTGTTAAGTTGACAATACCGAATTATCACTACCCATTTCCAAACCAGTCTATTAAAAAATCAACAAACACTTGAATACGTTTCGTTTTATAACGGACTTTAGGGTAAATAAGAGATACCGGTATAGAAGGCGTTTGCCACTGATCGAATATAGGAATTAATTTTCCAGATTGTAAATATTTATCAGTATACAAGGCGTTCAAACGGACAATACCCAGCCCCTCGAGAGCAGCTTTACATAATATATGACCGTTGGCCGAAGTAAGTGATCCTGTCACTGCAACATCTTGCGCTATGGGAGAATCTTTATGCTTAAAATGCCATTTACGTATGCTACCGCATAAACAATTATACTGGACTAATTGCTGTGGTTGATTGGGTTTCCCTCGCTTTTTGATATAAGCAGGGCTTGCAACCACATCGGTTTTTATATCCATTAATTTTCGTGCAATCAATGACGAATCATCTAATGCCCCCATGCGTACAACTAAATCAACGTTTTCAGCAATGACATCAACTTGCGCACTACTGAAGTCAAGTACGATATCGATTTCTGGATATTGTTGCATGAAAGCAATAACTGCTGGCGTTAGCATCTTTTCTGAGAATAAACCACCGACTGAATTGAGTCGAATAAGCCCTGCAACGTGATCTTGTTGCTCTGTTAGGTTCTTTTGCGCTTGATCTAAAATATCGGCAGCGCGAGAGCATTCTGCGTAATAAGAATCACCCGCTTCTGTTAATCGTATATTACGGGTTGAGCGGTGTAGCAGAGTTATTCCAAGGGCTTTCTCTAAGCTTGATACCTGTTGTGATACGCGAGATTTAGATGTTTTGGTTAGCTCAGATGCACGCGTAAAACTGCCCGTTTTTACCACCGCCAAAAATGCCAATACCTCTGCTTTTAACATAAATCATTTCCATTATTATTATTGTTTAGCCACATTAAACAGTGAGTTAATTATATCGACAATGGTAAACACCACGTTATTAATTACAATAGAACTTACCATGTTAGATAAATTTATTATGGTTAATATTGAGCTTATGACTTTGTCTTAAGTAATAAGCAAAGAACATTCAAATAAAGGTGACAATGATGGAACAGCGTAAATTAGGTAAAAGCGGATTAACTGCTTCGGTTATTGGTTTGGGATGCTGGCAATTGGGGGGTGATTTTGGCCCCACAGGTGTTGAAAACAGCCAACAAATTTTAAATGCTGCCGATAGTGAATCGATTACTTTTTGGGATACAGCCGATGTCTATGGTGGCGGAGAAAGTGAAAATAAAATTGGTAGTTGGCGACAGGAACACCCAAAACCTCGCACCATTGTCACCAAACTGGGCCGAGATGGTTCTCTTTATCCTGCTCAATATACGCCAGACAATATGTTACGCAGTATTGAAGGATCACTAGCGCGGCTACAAGTAAACTGTATCGACTTAATACAATTGCATTGTATTCCACCAGCTGTATTGCAAGGTGATGCAGTATGGCAAATACTTGAAGACTGTCGAACTCAAGGGCTTATTAAGCATTACGGTGCGAGTGTTGAAAATATCAACGAAGGTTTAATGTGTTTAGATAAGCCGGGTTTAACATCATTACAGATAATTTTTAATCTATTTCGACAAGATGCCATTCAGCAACTATTACCGCAAGCAGCGGCGGCTGATGTGGGCATTATTGCTCGCTTACCACTCGCGAGTGGGTTATTAAGCGGTAAGTTTGCTTTAGACACTGAATTTACTGAAGGCGATCACCGTAACTATAATAAAGATGGTAAATTCTTTAATGTAGGTGAAACTTTCTCTGGCTTGCCTTATGCAAAAGCGATTGAATTAATTAATGAGCTTAAAGGCTTGTTGCCAGCTGATATTCCTCTGGCGCAATTAGCATTACGTTGGATAGTTGATCAGCCACAAATTACCAGTGTTATCACTGGAGCAAGCAGTGCAGAACAAGTTAAACAGAATGCAAAGGTTGCTGACCTGCCTGCTTTGTCAGAAGAATTACACAATATTTTATCTGAATTTTATTATGCAAAAGTTAAAGCGCATGTGCGTGGTGATATTTAATTATCAGAGAGATTATCAATAAATAAGATGGCATAACTATATTAATAGCATAACGATAACTACGATAATTTATGGATACATTCATTAAATTATCGTAGTTATCCGGTGTTTATTTCGATAGCTATTGCTGATTCAGCAAAAATTAATTAGCGCAGTAATTCATCAATTTCAAGGACTTGTTGTGCTGTTAATGCACCTATACTCATCGCATCAGCGAGCTCTCTTACCTGCTCTGGTGAACGAAAACCAGGAATAGGAATAGTTCTCTCACTTTTACCCCATATCCAAGCGAGCGCACCTTGAACAGGCGAGCGACCTTCACTGGTGAGAATGCTTTTTATTGATGCAAATTTTTCTAGCAAGTCTTGTGGTGGCACACCATTTTTAAAATAACTTAACCATTCAGGGCTTATTCGTCTAATGTCACTTTCGCTCAGTTGCTCTGCTCGATCATACTTACCACTGAGAAGCCCCATCGCTAATGGGCCACGATTAACAGCAGAAAGCGCATTATCTTCACAAAATTTTAGCATCGGACTATTATCAAACACATTGAAATTAAATTGAAATCCTAAACAGTTTTTATATTTAGCAAATACTGCTGCGCGATCTGGAAAATCAGTGCTCCAACCAAATTTACGAATCTTACCACTAGCAACTTGTGCCTCTAAAACATCAGCAACGGCAGAGGCCTTATCAACGGCAAAATTGTTGAGGTGGAACCACAACACATCAATGTGATCAGTATTTAAACGTTTTAAGCTATCCTCAATGGCTTGTTGAATATAAGCTGGGCTAGTGTCCTGACCAGTGAGCTGTTTGCTCGCCTCATTGAACGTATTGCCAAACTTTGAGGCTAGTATAACGTCGTCTCGTTTTCCTTTTAATGCTTGACCAATAACGAGTTCACTGTGCCCTGCACCATATAGATCAGCAGTATCCATAAGGTTTATGCCGGCCTCAATGCCTGCATGTATTGCTTTGATTGAGGTCTTATCATCAACTTCGCCCCATCCAAGTGGCACTTTTCCATCCCAAAGCGGGCCACCAATTGCCCAACAACCCATGCCTAACGGACTAACATCCCAATCGCCAAGCTTTCTTGTCTTCATAATAACCTCATTATTTGTTGTGTTTAATTTATTATAGAGTTAACGTTATTGTTTATAAACATACCGTTCATTAAAAGATTGTTTACAGGTGTTAACAATGGATCTTAAAGCAATAGCTGCGTTGGTGGCCGTCACCGATCATGGCAGTTTTTCTTTAGCTGCAGAGCAACTTGGATGCTCAAAAGCCTATTTAAGTAAGCAGATAAAAGCATTAGAAAGTAAATATAAAACCCAACTATTGCTTCGAACTACCCGAAAAATGAGTTTAACACCAACTGGAGAGCGCTTTGTTAATCAATGCCATAGTGCGCTTAGTCAGATACAACAGGCTGAAGATGAACTGTTGTTAGGCCAAGAAACGCTTAATGGAAAAATTCGTATTGCAGCCATTGGCGGTATATTTGGTGAGCAGTATTTAGCACCGGCACTTTTCGAATTTATGAAAGCTTATCCAGACATTTCAGTTGACTTGAGTTTCAGTTCAGAACAGGTTGATCTATTATCGGGCGATTATGATGTGGCCATTCGTTTTGGTGATTTACCTGATTCCAGTTTAGTGATTCGTAAATTAACAGAGTATCGTCCAATATTGGTTGCCAATGCAGACTACATTAAACAATTTGGTTCACCTAAACACCCTGATGAGCTATCGAAGCATCGTTTAATAATGGGCAGTGTGCGACGCTGGACATTTCAACAACAACAGAAGCAAATAAAGATAGAGCCTAATGCCTATTTACACTGTGGCAATGGAGAAGTGATGCTACAAGCTGCTATACAAGGCTTAGGTATTGCTAATTTACCCTCAATGTATGTGGCAAGCGCTATTGATGAAGGATTACTTGAAGTCGTGTTACCGACATGGCAAGACGAAATAAAAGCATGCAATATTATCTACCCACCGAGCCGATTTAGGTTAAAGCGGGTACAAGTTCTGGTTGAATGGTTAATGCAATCGATTACAGTATGATGCCAATCCCCAACATATGTTGTTGGTTAAAATAATAGATAGCTACATTACATTTAATAGCAATCGTTAGTATTACTCAATCATGCGCCTTGCTCTCCATCATTTTTCATTGGTACGTGAACAACATGCCCTAAGACTAAACTATCGGTTAGTTTATATTTCAATAATTAGGCCAATTCTGCTAACTAACTGATTTGGTATTAGGTTAAGCTTGAAGCAGGATCACGTTTTTTAGTGTCCTAGTTTTTTCACTGGGTTGAAAATTTTGTAAAGGGAATA
>TARA_R110001583_G_scaffold1100_1_pt1 | contig 10424 bp, 6 predicted proteins | sample TARA_R110001583 | Tara Oceans TARA_R110001583 (sample SAMEA4398432) | marine metagenome | biome: Polar Biome; feature: [MES] marine water layer (ENVO:01000295) within the mesopelagic zone...; material: water (ENVO:00002006), including particulate matter (ENVO:01000060) such as...... | reverse complement strand
GGAGAATAATAAAAAGGATAAATAGTAATGACAACAGCACCAACAGTAACAGAAAAATTAGAAGAAAAGGTAACTGGACAAGCGGGTCTAGGAACAACTGATGCGTCTTTACCTAAAGATACAGAGGTTACACCTACTAAATTAGTTGAACAAACTGATGAAATTATTAGTCAACAAAATTTAGGAACTGCTCCAACTACATACATCTCTACTGCTTCTACAGCTAATTTAAATGTTGCTACTCCTCCTGCCCCAAATATTCAGACGTATACTGCATATACTTCTCCTAATACAACTCAAGCGGCGGCGGCTCAAGGTACACTAAATTCGCAGGCTATTATAGGAAATATACAAGGTGCTGTTTCTAATGCCTCATTAGCAAATGCCGCTCAAGGAACTGTTAGTAAAGAGGCTACTGTTCAATATCAACTATCAGAATTATTTAAGTCTATAGGAACTGGTACAAACCTACCCGGTTGGGCCTCTCCTGCTGTTACAAAAGTTTCAGCTATTATGGCTCAACGAGGTTTAGGGGCTTCTAGTATGGCTTCTGCGGCAATGACACAAGCTGTAATGGAATCAGCTATACCTATTGCGGCGGCAGATGCAAAAACATATGCGGCTATAGATGTACAAAATCTTTCTAACCAACAGCAAGCTACAATGCAAAATGCGTTAACAGTAGCGGCAATGGATAGAGCTAATCTAGATGCTAGGCTACAGGCAGGAGTAAACAATGCTCGTAACTTTTTATCTATTGATTTAGCTAATCTTACAAACCAACAAAAAACAAACGAAATAAACTACCAAGGAACTTTACAGACACTATTTACTAACCAAGCGGCAACAAATGCGGCATCACAGTTTAACGCTAAAACACAAAATGAAGTTGACATGTTTTTTAGTGAGCTAGGAACGCAAGTAGAAAATGCAAATAAAAATAGAGTAGCGGCACAAACTCAATTTAATTCAGACCAAACAAATGCTCAATCAAGATTTGTATCTCAACTACAAGATTCCCGTGAAAAATTTAATCAGAATATGCAACTACAAATAAATCAAAACAATGCACAGTGGAGAAGAAATATTAACACAGCAAATACAAGTCTCCAGAATGAAACAAACAGAATTAATGCACAAAATTTATTACAGATGAATCAAAACCAACTAAACAATGTGTGGCAAAGGTATCGTGATGAAGCAAGTTGGCTTATGCAAAGTTCAGAAAACGCTAAAGCTAGAGCACATCAAGTAGCTATGTTTGCACAAGAATCAAGTTTTGACCAGAGTATGTACGACACAAAAACAAAAGATATTGCATTAGCAGAGTTAGGGCGTGGCGTTATCAAAGGTATATTCAATTTATTTTAGGAGAAAAATATGGGCTTAAAAAGTTTTTTAGATAATATAATACCTAATGAGTTAAAAGGTAACTTAGGTAAAATTGCGTTAGCCGCAGGTATGGGATATGCAGGATTTAAGTATGCACCAAAAGCATCTGAGTTTTTGTTTGGTGCGGCAGAACAAGGTTTTACTAGAGGAGCTATTCCGGGTACAAAAGGTTTTATACCGGGAACTTCTGGTGGTTTTATGAATACTGTATCTAGTATTGGAAGTACATTTGATAAATACAAAGACAACCCTTTAGTAAAATTTGGTAAAGGAATAGTAGGTACAACAGTTGGAAAAGATGGACAGCCAGATACTAAAGCTGAAAATGATATGTATATGACACAGATGAGAGCATTAGAATCTAGGTACACTTCTAATAAATTTAGTGGTAGCCCTATTAATGCAGGAAATTTTCAAGCTAGTGCAGTAGCTTCTCCCGGCTTTGCTAACAGTAGAGTACAGGAATCACTAGGTAATATGGCTCAGTACATGGCTGACTTACAAGATAACGGAAGAATTGACAGTAGTGCTTTGTATGCAGAAGGCCCTAAAGGCACAACAATAAAAGTTGGTGGTTCAAGATTATCATCACTAAAACAGGCGTAGGTAAAAATGAAAGAAAATATTAACGACCCTAATAATAATTTAGTACAAGGTGCAGATACTGCAAAAGAAGATTCTTTCAATTTTCCTGTTCCCGGACATTCTTTAACAGATGCACCCGACCAATGGGCATGGGATAAACAACCTAGAATGACTGACCCAGAAAGAGTTGTTGATTTTGTTATTGATAAAGTAGACAACAATGCTGATACAAAAGAACATTTTTTACGACTAATGGCAGGTGGAACTACTGTAGAAGAGATAGTTAATACTGTAGCATTAGGAGGATTTACCGCAGGTGAATTTAGCCCAGACGTAGCAGAAGTTATTAAACCACCTTTAGCAGTTTACTTTATTGGGTTAGCTATAGAAAATAAAGTGCCAGTAATGGCGTTTAACAAAGAAGCAATAAAAGAAGAAAATGTTATGATGTCTAAAAGAAATACTTTCGATATGATGAAAGAACGTAACCCAGAAGAATTTGAAAAAATAAAAAGTGCTATGATGAGTAGAGAAAGTAGACCTCCTATGGAAAGCCCAGAACAAGATACTGAGCAAGGGCAAGGATTTATAAATATGGGAGGACAATAAAATGAGTTTTGCAAGTGGACTATTTTCTTTTGCCGGCGGGCTTTCTACAGGACTTAGAGAAGAAATTGATTTAGCTAACAAAAGAAAAGCTGATAAAGCAATATCTGATGCTGAAGAGCGTACAAAACAAGCTGAACTTAATGAAGAGCTAAGACAATTTGATATTACTACTGGTTTAGAAGAAAGAAAAATAACAGTATCAGAATCATTAGCTGATATAAAAAGTAAAGAGCAAAAACAAAAAGAGTATGAGTTTAGACAAACAAATAAACTATCATTAAATAAATTTGAATTTGAAAAAGAAAAATGGCATGACACTTATACATTACAACTTGATGATTATAATTTAAAAAAATCAGATTTAGAAGCAAAATTAGATTTAGCTAAAAATGCTGATGAACGAGCAGAAACAGAACTTTCATTAAAAGTACTAGACCGAAACTGGAATCAAAAACAAGATGAAATACAAAATCAATTTGATATAGATGAATTAGATTTTAAAAAGTACAAAGTAGATGTTGAGAATGACGCAGATATGCAAAAAGCTTTTGACGAAGCAAGTAAGGGTAAAGTTGATTTTAGTAAAGGACTTACTTTTAACAAAGGTTCTTACGAACCTAAAGAACAACCGGCGGCATTTTTAAGTTGGGCTAACTATAATTTAAGTAAAGAAGTAATTGATGGTTTAACAAACGAAGGAAAGCTAGCATTAGTTACTGAATTTAATATTGCTACAGAAAGAATGGTGTTAAATTCAAAACAAACAGATGGTACATTTATTGATTTAGCAGAAGACAAGTATAACAATGCTTTTGCTATGGCACAATATTTACCGGGTGCATTAGATTTAAAAGAAACAATTAAAAAAGTTGAATTAGAAACTGAAGAAAACAAAGATGCAGATACTGTAATAGTAAACGCTGAAAACTCTGGAGATGGTAAAACTAAAATTGTGCCTGTTCCAATAAAATATGAAGATTTAGCGGTAACACATGGTTTTGAATCGGCAGAAGAATTTACAAGTGCATTAGATTCATTAGTTACTATTAGTAAAAAGAAAGCAACAAGTGCTATGTACGAAGATAACCTTAACCCTTTTGAAAGTAGAGAAACACTTATCTCTTCGCTAAACGATAAAAATATAGATTTATCTGTTTTAAAACTATCGCCGTACGTTGATAACATACAAGAAGCAACCTACACTGATATTGGTATAGCTACTGATTATGTAGAACTAGTAGAAAAAGCATTTGAGTTTGGTATATTAACTAGAGATAGTAATGGTCATATACAGGGTGAATCACAACTAATTGATTTTATTTTTATGATGCAACCTAAACAAGAATACGCAACTAAGAGTGGTGTAACAATACAACCATCTAGTTCTAGCCCAGATGCATATGGCTTAAAAGAAACTGTTAATGCAAAAGATGCTAAAGCACAAAATGATTCATCTAAAACAGCTATAGCTACAGCAATAAAATTAAAAAATGTATTAAATGACCCTAGTAGTGATAAAATAGGTTTAGCCTTAAACATAGCGGCTAAAGTATATGGTATTACAACTCAGTATGAACAACTATCAGCATTATGGGGAGGAACTAGAAATAATTTTGGTAGTAATTTACGAATTGGAGATGGAAGTAATAGTAAAGAAACGGGGGGTATTTCTCAATCTAAACAAAATGAAATAAACTCAGAAATTGCTAAAGCACAAAGAACATTAAATAGTGACACTAAAGATGCCGCTAAGAAAAAAGCTAAAATGACATTACTTAAATTTACTTTAGCTTATCAAGTATCTATGGCATTACAAGGCGGTTCTGGTGGTAGAACAATATCTGACCAAGACGTAGATAATATTTTACAATCTTTAGCAATGCCAGATACATTTTTCTCAACAGCTACAAAAGAATCAACTACTGCATCTTTAAATACTTTAACAGAATTTTTAGAAAGTATTGAATTACAAAGTAGATACCTATCACAAAACACAATGAAAGGGTATAGAACTTATGTAGCCGCTAGTGAAGTAATAAGTGCACTAAATAATATTGGTGGTGTTGGTACAGACTTAGAAGATTTTAAAGACCAAATGATTGAACGAACTGGAGTAGGTATGACTTTAACCGAAGAAGGTGGGTTTGATTGGGGAACAGAATATACCAACAACTATCGTAAAACATGGAGTGTTGAATTTACTTCTAATAACGCACCTGTTTATGTTTTATATGAAGGAAAGAAAAAAAATCCAAAAGAATCTTATCTAATGGATAAAACTGAGTGGGATAATTTTTTAAGTACAGCACAAGGTAACAACAATAATATGTTTGATAACTCAGAACCAAATTTTTCAATGGATATTGAGAAAGAAAGTTATGGAGGGTTTAAAGTTAAAGGATTATTTTCAGAATTAGTAGGCCAAGCAGACGATTCACAGTTTACAGGATAGGAGTATATAGTATGCCACATGAACCCGGTCACATTGATTTTAATACAATGGATGAAGCACCTCAAGTAAAAATTCAACCAACAGAAAAACAGATGAAAGATGTGTTAGGTGGGTCTAATGTAATAGAAGGAACAGATTATGATTATCCTAATACAGAGGCTATTCCATTTAAAGATTTACTATCAAAAGAAATAGGTAACTTAGATTTTGAATCTAGCCAATTTTGGAGTAGTCAATCTTCTTTAGGAATTGGAGGCGATGAAAAAGGTCTTGAAGCTTATATACCTATATTTAATAGTACAAAACCCATTGGTTATGATAATAGTATTGGTGGAAAGCCTATATACATACATGAAGCTATAGGAGAAGACGCAAGTAATGCAGAAAAATTAGAGTATATTTATAACACTGTTACTTACAATCGTGATGCTGTATCAGAAGCAAGAGATGTAGACGCTGTAATTGATTACAGAGACAATAAAGGTAAAACATGGAACTCAACAGACGATGGTAAAACATTTTTAATTGATTGGACTAAAGAAGAAGAAATAGGAAAAGTTCAAAATATTTTTGGTAAGTATGTTCCAATTATAAATTTATTTGTAGACAGTCGTGAAGAAGCACAGAATCGTAAAAGAGTTGAATTAGAATTAGAAAATTTAGGACTAAAACCAGAAGAAGCAAAAAACATTCGTGAACAATTAAAAGAATCACATTGGTATGTTAAAGACGGAAAATTACAATACAACGAAGAAACAATGGATTTATCTTATCTTATACCAGATGGAAAATACCAATCTTTTCAATTTCAATTTCGTCAAATATTAGGTAACATGGTAGATGATTTTCCATCGTTGTTAATGAGTGGGTACGCCGCTATTAGTAAAGGCTACCAAACTAGTGACATGGCTCCTAACGAAAATTTACTTAACCCAGAAAAACAAACTAATATTTTTGGGATGGATGTTAAAAAACTAAAAGAAGGTATACTTGAATTTCCTAAAGGAAATAACTTATTAAAAAGTGATGAAGATTTGCGTGCTGATGTAAATTTATATGACCAACAAAAACAAGTAGAATTAGATTTTGTAACAGAACTTACTAGTTATTTTGATGAGAAAAAACAAACTAGTTCTTTATGGGCCCCATTTAAAAACTTACACAAAAATATTGTTTACAACAATACAGGTTTTGAAATGACAGGTAAAATGGTAGAAGCATTTGAAAACCCTACCGATAGTTTTATGTATCATGCTACTGATATTATTGCAGAAGGATTGCCTTACATTGCAACTATTGAGGGAGTTGCAACCGCATATGGTATACGAGGAACGATGGTATACAATGATGCTACAGATTATGTTTTAGCTAATACAGGTCAAGGATTAAAACACAGTAACCCAATAAAAGCATTAAATTACTTTCTTAAAAATCATGTAACAAATGAAAAAATGAAAAGTAATCCAAGTAAGTTTATACAAAAAACAATGAAACGTCTTGATGAAAGACAAGCATCTAAATTTGGAACTACAAAATTAAAAGCTAATTTAGAAAAAGAAATTAACAGTGTTAATAAACAAATTGATGATGCTATGGCTAAAGGAGATTCTACCTTAATAGAAAAACTAAGTGTAGCTAGAGATACTTTAATTAAAAATCAATTGGATTTAACACCTCGATACTGGACAAAAGGAGACAAAAGTTTATTTAAAAACGAAGTATTTGCATCTGTGTTTGGTGGAGTAGGAAGAGATATTTTTGGTGATGGTGGTACAGCCGCATTTCTTGAAATAACCGGTGCTTTTGCAGAGCCTTTTATGTTTACTCAAGGAGTTAAAGGTATTGGTAAAAGTGCGGCCCTTATGACTGCTAGAATTTTAGATAGTGCAAGTTTTATACCCACAGTTCCCGGAGTTAGAGATTATTTATTAGGAAAATCAATAAGTTTAAAACCCGAAGAAATATTAATAACAGATGCCGCTACGGGATTACAAAGAAAACTAACAGTATCTGAAACAAAATCAATAAAAAAGTTTATCAGTATTGTAGATGGTATGCCTAGTGACCAACGATTAGACATTCTTTCTAGTATGAATATGGCTGATGAATCATTAAAAGTTTTACTAAAAGATTTACCAGAAGACCAACAAGACGCAGTTAAATTTACACTCTCACAATATACTGGATTAGCGGCTTTACAAGCAGTTGCTGAAATGTATAACGTACAAAAACTTTCTACAGTTTTTACTAGTAGTGATTTGGTAAAAATAAATAATCAAATGGCTGAGAGCACAAATTTAATAACTGTTATAAACAACAGTATGTCTACCCTTCTTGAAAAAAATCCTAACAATCCACAAGTACAAAATTTTGTTGATAAGATGCAGGAAAACATAAGACTTATAAATGATGATTTAGATTTAAAAGCATCTGAATTTGATGCGGCTTTAGAAGCAATGATTGATTTAGAAAAAGGTTTAAATCTATTTGATAACGCCGGTGCACTAGACAAAAATGTAAAAAGCATGGTAGAAATGCTAGAAGATATTAAAAGTAATGGGTTTAGTGATAGTGCAAAACAAACAGCTAATAACCTTTTACAAAATTTAGACCAAAAAATATTAGACGACATGAAATCCATAGCCGATAATCTTGGTAATGATGGTGAAGATTACAAAATAAATGGTTTTGCTAGTATTATATTTGCTCTTAAACAGGTGGATAAAGTAAAATACAAACAAGCATACAGCAAACTGTACGATACTGATAAAAACTTTACATTAGATTTTACTGAATACTTTGATGATATTATGGGAGGGCTATTTCCCGAAGGTAGATTTGGTAAATTAAAAATAGCTACTGGATTAATATCTAATAAACTACCCTCATCAAGTGAGACTAAAAAATTTGTTGATGTTATACAGGCTTCTGTAGAAAGAAATACATTAGATTGGATAAAAAATAGTGATAATAGAAAAGTTCTTCAAAAATTAATAAGAGATTTGCCTATTGCACAAACAGGAGGAAGATTTGGTGAACCTAAAACTGCACCAGAAATATTTTTTGATGCAGTAGATGATACGAGGGATTTGCTAAATGGTGTATCTGCTAGTAGAACGCTAACAGATGATGAAGCTATAAAAGTTTTTGAAACATTTAAATCTGTTTTAAAGTTTAACAATAAATTTTACAAAGACGTACCAGATTCTGCTATAACGGGTATTGATGTTCGTGATTTCTTTTTAGGTTTTGAAAATGTAAACATACCAATAAAAATGAATTTACAAGAATCTATGGAATTTAAAAGTGGATTAGGAACTTTTGCTTTCTTAGCATCTGAAAAATCTGCACCTAAATCAAAAACATTTATGGAAATGTACAACCAAGTAGAAAATGTTCTATTAACAGCTATGAATAACTCTGGAAATGATGAGCTAATTACAAATTACGCTGAAGCTATAAATTTATTTAGAAATTACATAGGTAAGTATAATAGTAGAAGATTTACAGATTTAAAAAAATGGACAAAGACTACTGACAATGGGGGTCAATTAAAAGTTACACAAGATAAAGGTGCTAACAGTACTAAAAAATTAGAAAAACATGTTGAACAAGATGACTACGCAAATAATATATACAAACAAGTAACAGGTAATGATGATGCTGATGGTATAGCTAGATTTGGAACAGAAAGTAATCCTAGCACTTGGATTCAATATGATAAGTTATTGTATGATAAAGATTACGCCGATGACTTTATGAAAGAAGTTGTTGCTCCTTTAGTTGGTAAACGAGATGTTTCTAAAATTGTTGAGGGGTCAATGGATGACATACCTTACATTATAGATATGACAGACCCAGAAACAATTAAAAGATTAGAAGTTGTTAGAGGATTTTTACAAGAGGGAATGGCTAATCATTTTAGAAGAAGCCCTCAAGGACAATTAATAATAGGCGAAAACGCTACTAAAAAAATACTAGCAGAAGATAAATTAAATTTAACTGGACAACCAGTAAAACTTGATGTTGATAATAAAATGAGAATTAGTGACGAAGCAAGTAGTTGGTATAAATTAACAAGTACAGATGGAAAAGAAATAAACTTATTAAACATTAACAATTTAATAAATACTAATTTATCTTTTGATATGCTGTTAGCAAGAAATACATTTATAGGAGAACTAACAGTAAAAAGCAATAAGTCTTTTTCTAAGGTTTTTAAAAATGCTAAAAAAGAAACTAAAAAACAGTTAGAAGAATACCAGTATGCTAAAACACAATTAGGTGGAAATGCTATCCTTCTAAATTTTTCAAATGATTTAAAAGACAGTAAATTTTTTGTTGATTCAATTATAATAGGTAATGGTGATTTATCTCAGTACAATAAATTAAGAGAAGTTATTGTAGGGACTGGCCCCGGAAAAATAAGTGCAGATGAATTTGATACTATAACAAAAGAGCTATTTGCAAAAGAATTTTTTGAAAGATTTTCAAGACCTGCTCAAGCTAAAAATACTCTAAAAACTGTAAATGATAAGCCTGTTGCTAAATTAAATGTAGCAACTTCATTTTTTGAAAATGCAATAGGTGCAAAAGATTTTCTACAAAAAAACAATAAAAATTTAGTAGGTATATTTGGTAAAGAGCATATTGATAATATAGATGCAATACTTAATGTTGTATTATTAAAGAGTGGTGTAAGCACTAGTGATATAACTAAAGGTAAACTGCCACAATCTTTATCTGTAGAGAGTTTAATAAGTAGATTATACTCAATTAACAGAGGTATTATTTCACCTAAGTATGTAGCAACTGAAGTATCTTTACAAAGATTTAGAAAATCAAAAGCACACATGATGGAAGAACTTATTAAAAGCCCAGAGTTAGCAGGAGTTGTTCGTAAAGTATTAGAAAGTGATAATATTTATAAAGATAATATAAGCAACTCAACGCTTGAAAAATTATTAAATAAAAGTGTTGTAAACGCTATCTTACTTCGTGAATCAGCAGAGTTTGCTGAAGAAAAATATGAAAGTAGTCAAGATGAATTGCTAAACGAACTAAACCAAGAGCTGTCTAATGTACAGGGTGGAATTTAGCATGATAAAAATTTGGTTTATGCTAGTTTTATTTTCTATGCCTAACGCTCCATCAGTTAAGTACAATGGGTTTATATATTCTAGTGAAGAAGAGTGTCAAGTAGCAAGATATGAATTACACGATGCATATAACAACAAATCTACAGAGTATAAATCAGTAACAGCAATGGATTCGTATTGTGTTGAATTTAATAGTTTTCCAATAGCAGGATTAGGTAACACGGGAGTTTAGTATGGCTGAGAACTGGGATAAAGAAAAAATAATGATTGCGGAACTTAAAACAGAC
>TARA_R110001583_G_scaffold8661_9_pt1 | contig 10428 bp, 9 predicted proteins | sample TARA_R110001583 | Tara Oceans TARA_R110001583 (sample SAMEA4398432) | marine metagenome | biome: Polar Biome; feature: [MES] marine water layer (ENVO:01000295) within the mesopelagic zone...; material: water (ENVO:00002006), including particulate matter (ENVO:01000060) such as...... | reverse complement strand
AGTGTGCCGGCACTTTTGGGCTTATAGAAATACGCATCACCGGTGCAGCTGGCGCAAATTGCGTTGGTTTCGGTCATGCCGTAACCAGTGCCAACGTAGGCGTCGCCGAGGTTTTCGCTAATTGTGCTTTTAAAGCTCGGTGGGCAGGCCGTGCCGCCGCCACCAATAGAGAACAAACTGGTGGTATCGGTCGTCTTGAACTTGGGATGGCGCAATAAATCCACGACCATGGACGGCACGGCGCTAAAGATAGTGACACGTTCCTTTTCGATCAAGGCGAGCGCGTCTTCCGCAGACCATTTGTACATCATGACGGTTTTACGACCAGCGCGTAGATTGAGTAAGAAGGCCGCGTAACAACCGGAAACATGGAAGAGGGGTACGCTGAGTAAGGTACAGGGCGCAAAGCCGGTACTGAACATTTTGCGAATGGCCTCTGGGTTGGCCATGGCCGAGCAGGTGCCGTGAAATTCAAAGCTAAAGATGGCTTGGCAGATGTTACCGTGGCTAGACACTGCACCCTTGGGCCGACCGGTCGTGCCAGAGGTGTACATAATCTGCGCAATATCGTCGCTTTCGCAATCCACTTCCGGCATTGCCGCGCCGAGATGGGCGTTAATAATAGCGTCGAAGCTCAAGCATTCTGCCGAGCCGGTGGCGCCAACCAATATAACTTGGCAAGCAAGTTCGCTGGGTGCTGCGGTAATTGTGTCATAGCGTGCTTGGTCGCAAACCACCCATTTGGCCATAGAGTCACCGAGGCCATAAGCCAATTCGTCGGCGCTGCCCCAGGAGTTCAATGGCACCACCACCGCGCCGATACTGACAATTGCGTAGTAGGCAATCATCCACTCGGGGTTATTTCTCATCGCAATAGCAATGCGGTCGCCTTTATGGATATTGAGTTCGGAAACTAAGTAGTGGGATAGTGCGTCGGCGCGGGCGAAAAAATCATCGAAGCTCAGGCGTTGATCCTGATAAACCAAAAACTCCTGGGCGCCAAATCCACGGCCGGGCTCAAGTAGCGCGCGCAGGGTGTTTGGCGCATTTTTATAGAATCGTAGTTCGGTATCACCGCATTGCCGAGTTTCTATTTCAAAGGGGGCGCCGGGCTGGCAAAGCTGTTCGGTGGCGGTGTGTAGGCGTGCGGCAATATCATTCATCTTTAATCACTTATTCGTTTGGTTTACGGCTTTGGCTCAAACATATTGTGCGTAAATGTCAGGGTAGCAGGGATTGGCGCATTTACGGTTTCCATGATTCGCGCGTATTCGGTGTGGCAGATCTTCCATAATCCATCTTCAATACGGTAGTGGTCAGTGTAAATAGCGGTACCAAAGAGCATCCAGTTTTGTTCTTTATTGAATACGAGGTCTTGCAAATACCAGATTCCCTTGGCGTTAGTGGTGCTCTCCAGCTCAATTTCGGGGTGATGACAATTATGCATGGTCAGTACCGACGGCGAGCCCATGTGGCCGCGTAAACCACTGATGAGTTCGTCGCGGTTATCGAAGCTGTATTTACCGTCATCGTATCGCGCGGTGCAATCGGCCGTCAGGGTACTGGCGAGTAGATCCCAGTCGTGGGTGTCGACTGCGCGTAAGTAGGTATATTTGAGTTTTTTGATTTGCTCAATTGCAAGTAGCGCTTCTAGGCCGGATTGACTCATTGTTATTGTCCATCTCTGTTCAGGTATTAGACGCCCATATTAGGGTTAGTAGGCAGGTCTGGGCATGATCCAAATGGATGAATAGGGTCATTAGTAAATAAGTGAACCTGCCTTTGCGGTTTTTGGTAAGCTGAGCACCGAATTTTTTAAGAGGAGTTGCACTGGTGCGTATCATTACTGCGAATACCAATGGTATTCGATCAGCAGGCCGCAAAGGCTTTTTTGAATGGCTGGCTAAGCAAGATGCGGATGTTGTCTGTATTCAGGAAACCAAGGCGCAGCGCGATCAGCTAGAAGATCCCTTGTACCACCCCGAAGGCTATACCACCATTTACTGCGATGCGATCAAAAAAGGCTATAGCGGTACTGCTATGTACTGCAAAAAGCCACCAAACAAAGTGACGACGGCGCTGGGCTGGGACCCGCTAGATAGCGAAGGACGCTATATTCGTGCTGACTACGATAATATCAGCGTTATTTCCATGTACTTGCCCTCGGGCTCTAGTGGAGAGGAAGCGCAGGCCCGAAAGGATGTTTTTCTCGCCAAAATATACCCTCATTTTCTTGAACTCAAAGCCAGCGGTAGGGAGCTAGTGATTTGCGCCGATTGGAATATTTGCCACAAAGAAATTGATTTAAAGAACTGGAAGGCCAATCAAAAGAACTCGGGTTTTCTACCTCACGAGCGCGCCTGGCTGGATAAAGTCTATGAGGAGGGCGGCTTTGTTGATGCCTTTCGTGAGATTAATCAAGAGGCGGTGTATACCTGGTGGTCGAATCGTGGCCAAGCTTATGCCAATAATGTGGGGTGGCGGCTAGACTATCATGTTATTACGCCGGGATTAGTACCCACGATTAAGGCAGCAGACGTCTATACTGACGAGCGTTTCTCAGATCACGCGCCCTTTACCATGGACTACGATTACTCGCTTTGAAGTTTGGCCTTGTGTACTATGGCAGGCGTATTTTCAGTACTGCAGGCGCGTTGCCTGCGGTGTTATTTTTAGCAATAGTTTGATTGAGAAGGACGTGTAATGAGTTTTTTCATCTCCCAAGCCCATGCCCAGACTGCTGGTGCAGCAGGCGCCCCCGCCGGTGCCGATCTATTCCAGATAGGCTTCTTGGTATTAATGTTTGGTCTGTTTTACTTCATTGCTATTCGCCCTCAGCGCAAGCGCCAGAAAGAACACGCCGCTATGGTTGCGGCACTGGCCAAGGGTGACGAAGTTGTGACCACCAGTGGTATTTTGGGTAAGGTCACCAAGATTGACGACAGCTATGTTGCACTGAGTGTTACCGATAATGTTGAATTGAAATTTCAACGCTCATCAATTCACGCCGTTCTGCCCAAAGGCACTCTAAAAGCAATTTAAACATTGCCCGCGCTCTGCGATCGCAGGGCGCTTTTCTTTACAGGTGACAATATGCCTGATAAATCACGTAGCAATACCCCACCGCCAGATTTTGTAAGCGCCACCAATCCGCCTCGTCTGCATTTAGCCCAGCTGCCCACACCTCTGCAACTCCTCAGTCGTCTTAGTGAACGCTATAGTGGGCCGCGCATTTGGGTGAAACGGGATGATCTAAGCGGCAGTGTGCTGTCGGGCAACAAAATCCGGAAATTGGAATTTAATCTCGCCCAAGCCCTTGCCGAAGGCTGTGACACGGTCATTACGTGTGGTGGCATACAGTCGAATCACTGCAGGGCAACGGCCTTGCTCTGCGCGCAATTAGGGCTTAAATGCCATTTATTGTTGCGCGGCCATCGAGCCGATAGCGCCGACGGCAATTTATTGCTAGATCAATTGGCTGGTGCTGAGATTTCTTATTATCCGCCAGCGGAGTTTCAGCGAGAACTTGATTCCTTGCTGCTCGACTGTCAACAAGCCTATGCGAGCAGTGGTCGTAAAGCCTTTATTATTCCCACTGGTGCCTCAGATGCCATTGGCGTGTGGGGCTATGTGCAGGCCTGCGCGGAGTTACAGAAAGATTTTCAGCGTCACGGTATCGATCCAAAGCATATTATTTGCGCAACTGGCTCGGGCGGCACCCAGGCCGGATTGACTGTCGGAGTGGCGGCTTACGGCATTGATGCCCAAGTATGGGGTGTGAATGTTTGTGACGACGAGGCGTGGTTTGTCAATAAAGTGAACAGCGACCTGCAGAGTTGGGAGCGTCGCTACCAAACTGGCATAGACCTTGATTGTTTGTCGGTAAAGGTGATCGACGGTTACGTCGGCCCGGGTTACGCCCAAGCCGACGATGATATTTACCGCTGTATTGCCGACGTGGCTGCGACCGAGGGCTTGGTCCTCGACCCGGTCTATACCGGAAAGGCCTTTTTCGGCATGTTAGATCAACTGCAAAAAGGCCACTTTGGTAGCACCGGTGATATTGTATTTGTTCATACGGGCGGGGTTTACGGCTTGTTTCCCCAGCGCAGCCATTTTGACTTTTTAAATACCTGAGCGCCAATTGCTAACGAATAACAACAAACTTAAGGAATATTAATGGAGCAGATAAGCGCATTTGTCGGTGTTATCAACGGCATCGTTTGGGGGCCGCTGATGCTGGTACTCATTTTAGGTACGGGCGCCTACCTGATGGTGGGCCTGCGCTTGATGCCGATACGGCAAATTGGGCCGGCATTTAAATTAATGCTGGCAGGGCGTAAGAGCGGGCCAGGGGAGGGGGAGATAAGCCCTTTTCAGGCCTTAATGACCTCGCTTTCTGCGACCATTGGCACGGGTAATATTGCGGGGGTGGCGACGGCAATTGCCTTGGGTGGGCCTGGCGCATTGTTTTGGATGTGGTGCACGGCCTTAGTGGGGATGGCCACCAAATACGCTGAGGCAGTCTGCGCCGTGCATTATCGAGAGCAGGACAGCGAAGGTAATTTTAGCGGCGGGCCAATGTACTACATTAAAAATGGCCTTGGTAAGCGCTGGCAGTGGTTGGCAACGTGTTTTGCCGTGTTCGGCGCTATTGCCGGTTTTGGCATAGGCAATACCGTGCAGGCAAACTCGGTCGCTGACGCGATGAACGGTGCCTTCGGCGTGCCCGTGTGGATTAGCGCTCTAGTTATGTTTGTTGGCGTGGGGCTGGTGATATTAGGTGGCGTGAAACGTATTGCGAGCGTGGCCGGTTATTTAGTGCCATTTATGGCAATTGCCTATATGGCGGTTGGAATACTGGCGTTGTTAATGAATTTTTCGGCATTGCCGGGGGTGGTCGAATTAATATTTTACTCGGCATTTAATGGCACTGCTGCGGTGGGCGGTTTTGCGGGTGCGGGCATTGTAGCGGCAATTCGTTTCGGTGTAGCTCGCGGTGTTTTTTCAAACGAAGCGGGACTTGGTAGCGCACCAATAGCCCACGCTGCGGCAAAGACCAATAATTCGGTGCGTCAGGGCATGATCGCAATGCTGGGCACTTTTATTGATACTATTTTGGTGTGCTCGGTGACCGGCTTTGTGATTTTACTGTCGGGGGAATGGCAAACAGGGGAAACCGGCGCGGCCTTGTCTGCCAGTTCATTTGAATCCTTGATACCCGGCGGTCACTATATTGTTGCGGTTGGTTTGGCCATTTTTGCGTTTACCACGATGCTGGGCTGGTCCTATTACGGAGAGCGCTGTGTTGTTTACTTTTTTGGCGAGAAAGGCGTTAAGCCGTTTAGAATCGCGTGGGTTTTAGCGATTCCAATGGGTGCAATGGCGAATCTTGGCTTTATTTGGCTGCTGGCCGATACCCTTAACGCCTTAATGGCCATCCCGAATCTAATTGCCTTGTTATTGCTGAGCCCGGTGGTGTTTCGTCTTACTAAAGAGCGTTTGCCGAGTATTCTTGCGCAATAGGCTTGCTGCGCGCTCAATGTGGGAGCCACCGGCGCGCAATTCACTGGCTACTTATTTCACTTAGCGATAAAAACGGCTGACGCGTTCAGTGATTCGTGTAAACAGCTCATAGCTAATCGTGCCGCAGTGTTTTCCGACTTCCGCAGCGGGGAGCCCCTCGCCCCACAGGCTTACTTCGTCGCCGATGGCGGTATTAGGCAAATGGCTTACATCAATCGTCATTAGATCCATAGATACCCGACCGGCCACACTCGCGCGCTGACCGTTAACCAGAACCGGCGTGCCGTCAGGCGCGTTGCGGGGGTAGCCATCGGCATAGCCAGCGGCCACGGTGGCGATTCTTGCTGCTGATTTTGCGCGCCAGCGGCGGTTGTAGCCTACGCCTTCCGCTTCAGCGACGTCGCGTACAGCGATGACTCTGGCTTTGAAATTCATAACGGGTTTTAAGACCTGCGCACCGGATAAGCGCTGGGTGGGGTCGTCACCGTAGAGCATAATGCCGGGCCGAACCCAGTCGTGATGGGTGTCTGGGTGGGCAATAATCGCCGCTGAATTGGCCATACTAATAGGATACTCACCCAAGCTATTGCTTAGCGTCAGCAGTTTTTGGCTTTGCTGCTGGCTTAGGCTTGGATCAATATCTTCGGCGTCACTGAAATGGCTCATGTGCTGTACGGTGCTGACATGGGCTGTGGCACAGAGCAATTTGTGCGCTTCATTGAATTCTGTGGCCGACATACCTAAGCGGTTCATGCCAATATTGAGCTTCAGCCACACCGCAATAGGCCTTGGTAATGGGGTGTGGGCGAGGCGCTTGGCGGTGGCAAGATCATGCACCACGACATCCAGATTAAGGGTGGCGCATTCAAGCAAAATGTCGGAATCGAGCAGGGTGCCGAGCAGGAGAATGCGGGCTCGCGGATTCGCTGCGCGTAATGGCCTTGCTTCACAGGGCCGCGCCACGGCAAAACCATTGACGGTGTTCTTTAATTGTTCGGCTACCCAGCTAGCGCCATGGCCATAGCCATTGGCTTTAACCATGGCTAGAATGGCGGCTTTGGGGGCGAGCTGACGCACGATGCTGGCATTGTGACGAAGCGCCTCGCTACTGAGTTCTATCCATGTTGTGCTATGCATAAGTACCGACTCAAAACTTTGCTGAATTTTAGCGGGCTTGGCCTGCAGTTAATAGCGCGCCGGTGCGTACTGGGTGTTTTTTTACTGAGCGCCAGTTATTCGAGTGCTGACTGCGAGCGGAGTGTTTTCCCTAAAAGTGCATCGCCGGAATTGCTTGTCGGCGCCGATCTTATTGCTGAATTGCTTGCCGCTGAAAAGAGTACCGCGCGTCTTTGTCCGGTGCGCGCCCAAGATCTAGCGCAGCTGTATTTTTGGGGTGGTCCCAGCGTTAATGTAAATTTAGTCCGTTCGTATGGCTACGCTTTAAAGAGCCGTACGACCGAGCGCTGGGGATATGATTTGCGCTTATTGCATAGCGCTTTTGTACTCGCGGATTTTGATCAGTCCTTTAGCCCAGAAGAAGCGCTTCGACACTTCCAGCGTGAAATAGACAGCGGTGTCGCTCTGCGCAGAGATAAAGCCCTGGCGGTGCTTAATCAATTGTCGAGTTTACTGCCGTATTCTACAGCAGGCGCTGGGGGTGTCTTTAAAGACCGCGATTTTCGCCAGCCCTATGCAGATGTCGATGGTGTGGTGATATTGGCGCAGGGTGAAAATCACCAGCGGGTGTTAGTGAGTGACGCCCAGGGCATGCCGCAACTGGCTTGGATGCCAGTGGGCGGGGGGGATCAGCCGCGTGCACAAGGTGCCATCGATGGCTTATATGTGCAGCGCCGCCCGCCCCCTGGCGCTAGTGGCGCGGAGGATAGCCGTCAACAAGTTTGGCGGGCGCCTCAATCTGCGCCGAGCACGGGGGTGCTGCTTAGCCGTTTTCGGCAGCGAGATGGCAGTTTATTTGAGTCTCGCTGCACGGCAAGTCAATTAAGTGAGCAGTGGTTGATTTCGGCTGCCCATTGTCTGTTCGCCCCGGATGGCTCTCGGCAAATACTGAGCTTGCGCTATATTGCATCGCCCTTCGCGTTGGCAAATTCAATTGCAGTGACTCGTGTTTGGGTGCACCGAGAACACGACTCAGGCGATCAAACCACTGGGAACGTGGCGAGCTATAGTGGCTCGGATATCGCCTTGTTTAAGTTGGCCCAGTCCTTACCGATCAATAAACGACCCATTTTGGCTGCGCCGCTCGCAAATAATCCGGTGAATTGGGTAGACAGTTTTGCCTACCCAAGCGACAAAGCTCGCCATAGCCTGTGGTTTTCACGTTGCCGCGCTAGCTTATGGCAGCGCGGAGAGCAGGCTTTAAGCGATATATACAGCTTGGATTGCTTTAGTCATGAAGGTCAAAGCGGCGCAGCGCTATTGCAAACGATCTCCGGAACCCCCCATATCATCGGGGTTTTATCGTCTAGGATTCACAATGAAAAAATAAATAAGCCGATATTCGCAGCCTTAAATGCCGGGCTTATCGCCGATATTGGCCGAGTAATAGCGGATGAAGCCGAGATACCTGTAAATTTCCGCGCTTATAACGCCGCGACGATACTCGCGGACGTGGCGCCGGAATTGTTGCCTTAACCGAGGCTTCTTGTATAGTGAACCTATCGTCCTTAGAAATACGTTTATGTCCAAAGGTCTAGAGAACAAGCTTGTTGTTGCAATCTCATCCAGAGCGCTATTTGATCTGGATGAAAGCCATTGTGTTTATGAGGCCGAAGGTTTGGCCGCTTACCAGAAATACCAAATTGATCACGAAGACGAGGTGCTTGCACCGGGTGAGGCCTTTGGTATTGTCGAACGCTTACTGCAACTAAATGATTACTTGGATGACGCAAAAGTTGAGGTCATCCTGCTGTCTCGCAACTCAGCGGATACCGGCCTGAGGGTGTTTAATTCGATTAAACATTACGGCCTTAATATTAGCCGGGCAGCGTTTAGTGGCGGTGAAAGTCCCTACCGTTACGTGTCTGCCTTTGGTTGTCATCTGTTTTTATCGACAAATGCGGAAGATGTTCGTCGCGCGCTCGACAGCGGCGTGGCGGCGGCTACCTTGTTGCCGCGCTCTAAAAAAGCGAGCCAACAAAGCAAGCGTGAATTGCGCTTTGCCTTTGACGGTGACGCGGTTATTTTTTCCGACGAAGCCGAGCAAGTTTTCAAGCGCGACGGACTCGATGCCTTTACCGCTAGTGAGGTTGCCGCGGCGAACACGCCGTTGAGTGGCGGGCCGTTTAAAGCTTTCCTTGCGGCGCTAAATACCTTGCAGTCGGAGTTTCCAGATAATGCACCACCAATAAGAATAGCGCTGGTGACAGCGCGATCTGCGCCTGCTCATGAACGGGTCATTAGAACCTTACGTGAATGGAATATTCGTATTGACGAGTCTTTGTTTTTAGGGGGCTTGGAAAAGGGCGAATTCTTGGCCGCCTACGGTGCAGACGTGTTTTTTGACGATCAGCCGGCGCATTGTGAATCGGCTAAAGAGCATGTGTCGACGGGGCATGTGCCTCATGGTATTGCCAATATTATTGATAATTAGTGCGGTTAGCGCGCAATAATAAAAATCGAGTTGGCTCATTTCAGATTGTGTTGTTTTAGGGGGTTTACCTTATGAAGTTGCAACAGCTGCGATATATCTGGGAAGTTGCGCATCATGAAATGAATGTGTCGGCAACTGCGCAAAGCTTGTTTACCTCGCAGCCGGGAATTAGCAAACAAATCCGGATGTTGGAAGATGAGCTGGGTGTGGAAGTGTTCGCCCGCAATGGCAAACATTTAACCCGTATTACCCCTGCGGGGGAGGCGATCTTGAAAACCGCCGGTGAAATTCTCTATAAAACTGAAAGCATAAAGCATATTGCTCAAGAGTTTAAAAACCCCAAAAAAGGCAGTTTATCCATCGCCACCACCCATACGCAGGCGCGCTACGCGCTGCCTAAGGTGATAAAAACCTTTATTGAGCGCTACCCAGAGGTTTCCCTGCATATGCACCAGGGGACGCCGATGCAAATATCTGAGCTCGCCGCCAATTTTGGCGTCGACTTTGCCATCGCTACCGAGGCTCTTGAGCTGTTTAGCGACCTCATTATGATGCCTTGTTATCGCTGGAATAGAACAATTCTGGTACCTAAAGATCACCCGCTAGCAGCCTTAAAAACCCTGCGCATCGAAGACGTAGCGCTCCACCCAATTGTCACTTATGTATTCGGCTTTACTGGACGCTCCAAACTAGATGAGGCCTTTTTAAATAAAGGCCTTGAGCCGCGGGTGGTGTTTACTGCGACCGACGCCGATGTGATTAAAACCTATGTTCGCCTCGGCCTCGGCATCGGTATTGTTGCTGAGATGGCCTACGACCCCGTAACTGACGCAGATCTCGTTGCCCTGGATGCCAGCCATTTATTCGAACCCAGTGTTACCAAAGTTGGCTTCCGCCGGGGCACCTATATGCGCAAATTTATGTATGACTTTGTAGAACTGTTCGCGCCGCATCTAACGCCAGACTTGGTTGATAAGGCCTATCAATGCCACACCAAAATGGAGTTGGATGAGTTGTTTGCGGATATTGAGTTGCCAATGTATTGAGGGAGCGTCGGAAGTCTGATGTCGGACGTCGGACGGAAGTTCAAGCGCGGCGCTCCGAGTCTGGCTTTTCGTCAGACACCAGACGTCCGACATCAGACTTGCCCTAATATTGCTTTCTGATCCCCAAGCCGTTAGATTGACGCGGTTTTTATTGCGCCCAGCGCATCTATTCATTTTCTTAGGAGTATTTTTGTGGAAATTGCGTGTCTTGACCTTGAAGGGGTATTGATCCCTGAAATCTGGATC
>TARA_R110001583_G_scaffold41751_5_pt1 | contig 10428 bp, 10 predicted proteins | sample TARA_R110001583 | Tara Oceans TARA_R110001583 (sample SAMEA4398432) | marine metagenome | biome: Polar Biome; feature: [MES] marine water layer (ENVO:01000295) within the mesopelagic zone...; material: water (ENVO:00002006), including particulate matter (ENVO:01000060) such as...... | reverse complement strand
TTGTGATTCAAATTATTCATTAAGTGCAAACAATTCTGATTACAAAACAGAAACTGCTTTGCTATCTTCTAATAACATTAAAAATGCAATTAACAGTTTAACTATTCTTCTAATTAAAAAAATATGCATTCAAACTGTGACTGGAATTATTAGAGATAAAATAACTAAAAAACCGCTTCCAAACACTACAATTTCACTTTATCAAAACAATAAAGTAATTGAGACTTACATAGTTGGTGATGATGGGGTTTATAAATTTAAACTTAATTGTGCTTCCAATTATAAACTATCTGTTTTTAAAAATAACTATTTAGAATCATTTAATTTTAATACAGCATCGCAAAATAACCGAATTTTAACTTTACATATTGATATTGAACCTTTAATTTGTACTCAATATATTAATGGGAATGTAAAAGAAAATATTTCTGGAAGTCCTATTCCAAATGCAAACGTTATTTTATTTAATAATTCAGAAAAAATAAAAGAAGCCACCACCGATTCTAATGGAACTTTTTATTTTGAAATTGATTGTAATAAAACGTATATGGTACTAGCTGAAAAGTCAAATTATAAAAAAACTAGTCAAAATATAATTTCAAATTCTATAAGTGCATATCCACATAATTTAGTTTTATCCATTGAACCAATAATTCCATTTATAGAAAAAAATGGAATTAAATATATAGAAACTAAACCTATTATTTTTGAATTGGATCAATATGAAATTACCAATGAAGTTAAACTGGAATTAAATAAAGTAGTATTCAATATGAATCAAAACCCATTAATAAAAGTTGAAATAAATTACTATACAGATAGTAAAGGTCCTGATGCATATAATTTACAATTAACCCTAAATAGAGCCAATGCAACAAAAGATTATTTAATTTCAAAAGGGATTAACGGCAACAGAATAAAAGCTAAAGGTTATGGAGAAACCAAATTATTAAACAAATGTAAAAATAATGTAAAATGCTCAGAAGCTGAACATGCATTAAATAGACGCACCGAATTTATAGTTTCTAAAAAATAGGCATAAAGTTACTAGGCAATCCATTTACAAACTGTTCCTTAGCAAGTGTATTCACCTGTTTCAGTGTATGTTTTCCCTTTTTCACAATCTATAAAGCATTGATAAACATTAGTTGATGTCATTTCTTTTTCAACTTGATTAGACACTTTGTGATTTTCTATTTTTACTTCTTCTATTTTAGCTTGTTTACAAACCGCAAATGCTACTGATAATAAGAAAGTTACAGAAACATAAAAATTGATTATTTCAATATTTTATATGAATTTCCACTCATTTATCTTTCACTTTTAATTTTTGATAATAGAAAGCAGGTAATAATATTAGTAAAAATATTGGATGAATTAAAAATCTTCGCACGTAAAAAATAAGCCTGTACCCTTCATTATTGTTGAATTTTAATAGCACAAAAAGAGTTATACACAATAATATGAAAGCAATTGCATACAATTTAACTGAAAACCAAAACACTTTTAAATTGTTATAAACTAAATATATTATAGTTAATGAAATAATAGTATTTAAAGTATATCTATAAAAAATATTCAAAAATAATTGTCCTAAATTTATTTCAGGAATAGCACTATAAAGGTAATCACTTTTAAAAAATTCAATCAATGGATCATACAAATATGGTTGCACAAAAGCTCTAACGGCAATTAGCATTAAAAACAACAGTATTATACATCCAATTTTAGTTGCTTTACTCATTTGTCAAGTTTTGAAAATTTCTTCACCCAAATAAACCACAGTAAAAAAGTAACTCCATAAATTAATAATGGAAATAAAATATCATGAAGCACATATTGGTACTTAGGATATTCATATAAAGCTATTGATATGATAGCAATTCTAAAAATATTTGTAAAATAAATAAGTAAGCTTCCAAATAGTATATATAAAAATGTTGCCTTAAAACTGCTAGAAAAAGCGATAATGAACGAAATAAATAATATAATTATGCTAATTGCATTACATCCTTCAATTATACGAGCAACAAATTTATTGTTTACAAAAAGCTTTATTGAAACCTCCTTTGTATGTTGCTCACTTTCAGCCTCATAACCAAACGTATTTAATAAATATTGGGTTTGTTTTGCAACCGTTTTGGTTATTGGAGCACAAGTAAACAACCCTGATTTTTTTTGAGCTTTGTTTAAATAAACTGAATAAATTAAAAACAATACTATATAAGCACCAAAAAATTTAACTAAAAAAATTACTACCGTTTTATTGCTATTCACTAAAAAAGAATTTTAATTTTGCATAAAATTACAAATTAATATGAACAATTCTCAATTAAAAAAATCTATTGAAAATCTAATTAAAGGTAATAGCACTACTTCAAAAAAACTACAATTAATTTGTAACCTTTTAAAACAAGAAATTGATTACTATGATTGGGTTGGATTTTATTTTAAAAATGGTGCTAAACCGGAATTAAAATTAGCTGAATTTGCAGGTGAACCAACTGAGCATACTATTATACCATTTGGAAAAGGAATTTGCGGACAAGTTGCTGTTAGTAATGAAAATTTTGTAGTACAAAATGTGGAATCTCAAGACAATTATATATCCTGCGGATGGAAGGTTAAGAGTGAAATTGTAATTCCCATATTTGTGAATCATGAAAATATTGGGCAAATTGATATTGATTCTCATACTGTTAACCCATTTACAAAAGAGGATGAATTATTACTAGAATTTGTTTGTGAAAATGTAGCTCAATTATTGCAAAATTAATTTTATATTTGTTTTTTAAAAAAAATCGCTATGAAACTATAAACATTGTTTTATTAATATTTTTTAAAAAATTAAATGCCCGTATTATTCCAAAAAAAGAATCTTGAAAAGAACGGTTTATTCAAAAAAATCCCTTTTGTAAATAAACTTTTAGCTAAAAAACAAAAAGATTTAAATTCACAAAATTATAATGAAATGGTAAAACAGTTTATTATAAAAGTTAAAAATAATTAGTAAAAATTACACTTAATTTGTATTGTTTAAGCTACTGATAATTATTAGCTTTGCAAAAAGCAACAATACAACTTATGAACACTTCTAAAAAAGCAAAAACAGCACTAATTTCAGTATTTTCAAAAGATGGATTAACTCCAATTGTGCAAAAATTAAATAACCTTGGTATTACTATTTACTCTACTGGTGGTACTGAAAAATTCATTAAAGAATTAGGAATTAATGTAATTCCTGTAGAAGATTTAACTTCTTACCCTTCTATTTTAGGTGGAAGAGTAAAAACATTACATCCAAAAGTTTTTGGCGGAATTTTAGCAAGACGTGAAAATGAAAATGACACATCTCAATTGAATGAATTTGAGATACCTGAATTAGACATTGTAATAGTAGATTTATATCCTTTTGAAAAAACTGTTGCTAGTGGTGCTTCAGAACAAGATATTATTGAAAAAATTGATATTGGCGGTATTTCTTTAATAAGAGCTGCAGCAAAAAACTTTAAAGACGTTATATGTGTTTCTTCTATGAACCAATACAACGAGTTTTTACACCTAATTTCAACTACAAATGGTGAAACTACAATTGAACAGCGTAAAAGTTTTGCAGCCAAATCCTTTGCTGTATCTAGCCATTATGATACTGCAATTTTTAATTATTTAAATAAAGATGAATTGTCTTTTAGACAAAGTTTTGATACTGTTTCAACATTACGTTATGGTGAAAATCCACATCAAAAAGGTTACTTTTTTGGAGATTTAGAAGGGCTTTTTAATAAACTCCACGGAAAAGAACTTTCTTACAATAATTTATTAGATGTTGATGCAGCAGTAAATTTAATGGGTGAATTTAAAAACGACATTCCAACATTTGCAATTTTAAAACATAATAACGCTTGTGGTTTAGCGCAAAGAGAAACTTTAAAACAAGCTTATGTGGATGCTTTAGCTGGTGATCCAACTTCAGCCTTTGGAGGTGTTTTAATTTCAAATAAAGAAATTGATGCTGCTACTGCTTCTGAAATTCATAAACTTTTTTGTGAAGTTGTAATTGCGCCAAGTTATAGTACTGAAGCTTTAGAGCTATTAAAAGGCAAAAAAAATAGAATTATTTTAATTCAAAAAAATATTAAATTACCTAATACAACTTACAGAACCGCATTAAACGGAGTTCTTTTTCAAGAAAAGGACAACAAAACAGACAATGCAAGCGTTATAAAAACTTCAACTTTAAAAGAACCAACAAGTACTGAATTAGAAGATTTATTTTTTGCATCAAAAATTTGTAAACATACCAAATCAAATACCATTGTTTTGGTAAAAAACAAACAACTTTTTGCTTGTGGAACAGGCCAAACTAGTCGTGTAGATGCTTTGAATCAATCTATTACCAAAGCCAACCATTTTAACTTTGATTTAAATGGAGCTGTTATGGCAAGTGATGCATTTTTTCCATTTCCTGATTGTGTTGAAATTGCAGATAAAGCAGGAATTAATGCTGTAATTCAACCAGGAGGATCAATTAAAGATCAATTATCTATTGATTATTGTAACGAACATAAAATGTCAATGATATTTACAGGAACACGTCATTTTAAACACTAATTTTAGTAACTTTGTGAGATTCCAATTTAAAAATTAAAAAATAATTAATAAAGTATGGGTTTTTTCGACTTCTTAACTGAAGATATAGCCATTGACTTAGGTACTGCTAATACACTAATTATACATGATGGTAAAGTAGTTATTGATGCTCCATCAATAGTAGCAAGAGACAGAACTACAGGTAAAATAATTGCAACTGGAAGAGATGCCAGTTTAATGCAAGGAAAAACTCATGAAAACATAAAAACAATTAGACCGTTAAAAGATGGTGTAATTGCCGATTTTGAAGCTTCGGAACAAATGATAAAAGAATTTATCAAAAATATTCCAAGTATTAAAAAACGTTTTTTTTCACCATCACTACGCATGGTAATTTGTATTCCTTCAGGAATTACTGAAGTTGAAAAACGTGCAGTAATTGATTCTGCAGAACATATGAATGCTAAAGAAATTTATTTAATTCACGAACCAATGGCTGCTGCAATTGGTATTGGCATTGATATTATGCAACCTAAAGGAAATATGATTATTGACATAGGAGGTGGTACAACTGAGATTGCTGTTATTGCTTTAGGAGGTATTGTTTGCGATAAATCTGTTAAAGTTGCTGGAGATGTATTTACGTCTGATATTGCATATTATATGAGAACTCAGCACAATTTATTTGTTGGGGAACGTACTTCTGAAAGAATTAAAATTCAAATTGGTGCAGCTACAGAAGATTTAGAAACTCCACCAGAAGATATGCTTGTGCAAGGGCGAGATTTATTAAGTGGAAAACCAAAACAAGTTCAAGTTTCTTTTAGAGAAATTTCAAAAGCATTAGACAAATCTATTTTACGAATTGAAGATGCTGTTATGGAAACATTATCTAGAACTCCACCTGAATTAGCTGCCGATATTTACAATACAGGAATATATTTAGCAGGTGGTGGATCTATGCTTCGAGGATTAGACAAGCGTTTATCTAGAAAAACGGATTTACCTGTTTATGTTGCTGAAGATCCTTTAAGAGCAGTTGTAAGAGGTACTGGTATTGCATTGAAAGATCTTGCAAAATATCAAAATGTATTAATGAAATAATTTAACTTTCGTTAATTAATGGTTACTGTATGCGGCAAATAGTTTATTTTATTAGAAAATTTAGATACTTTTTGCTGTTCTTATTATTAGAGGTCATAGCTCTAATTTTCACCATTCAACACCATTCATATCACACAAGTAAGTTTGTGAGTTCAGCCAACACAATTAGTGGAGGATTTTATACTAAAATAAACGCTATCAACGAATTTTTTGTTTTAAAAACTGAAAACAAGCTCTTAATTGAAGAGAATGTTCGTTTAAAAAATTTACTAGAAAAAAAAGAAAATATATTTATTGAAGAAATTTCAAAAGTTATGGATACTTCTAAATATTTTCAAAAATATGACTATTCTGTTGCTAAAGTCATCAATAACAATTTTACAAAAAAAAACAATACTTTAACTATAAATAAAGGAACAAACCACGGTTTATCTGCTGATTTAGGGGTTATTAATAGTACTGGTGTAATTGGAATAATTGAAAATACTTCTTCTAATTATGCAACAGTTATGTCAATATTAAATAACAATTCCAACCTAAATGTTCGTATAAAAAATAGCGATCACTATGGTACATTAATTTGGGATGGAATAACATACACTACAACTCAACTAAGAGACCTACCAAGACAAGCATCTATAAAAGTTGGAGATACCGTAATAACTGGTGGAAAATCAGCTATATTTCCTGAAGGAATTAACATTGGAATCATTAAAGATTTCAAGTTTGAAAACAACCAATATCAACAAATAAATGTGTTGCTTTTTAATGATATGAGCGCTATTGGTTATGTACAAATAGTTAAAAATCTACAAAAGAGTGAACAAAAAAATTTAGAGCAAAAAACAACAAATGAATAATTTAATAATCTCAAATAGTATTCGTTTTATAGGTTTAGTGCTTTTACAGGTATTAGTTTTAAATCACATTGATCTATTTGGGTATTTAAACCCTATAATATACATTGTGTGGGTATTTTTATTTCCTATAAGAAAAAACCAAAGTTTATTTTTAATAGCAAGCTTTTTACTTGGACTTTCTATCGATTTTTTTTCAGATTCAGGAGGAATAAATGCCGCAGCAACACTATTTATTGCATTTGTTAGACTTCCTATATTGAAAGCTATTTTAAGAAAATCTGATTTTGATTATTTACTATTTAATTTAAGAGCTATTTCATTTGATAAAATATTTTTATACATAACAACGTTAACACTTATACATCATTTTATAATTTTTTCTTTAGAATACTTTAGCTTTAATGCTTTTACAATTATTATTTCTACTACTTTTTTTACAAGTGTATTTACCATAATATTAAGTATTTTAGGAATATTATTATTTGTAAAAAAACGTAAATGAAACGATCTGGTTTATTGTCTTTTATTATCATATTTATTGGAATAATTTTTATAGCTCGTCTCTTTTATTTACAAATTATAAACAACTCATATAATAAACCAACGCTAAATAATTCAGCTGTAAAAATAGTTTATGATTACCCTGAAAGAGGTTATATTTATGATAGAAATGGAGTGTTATTAGTTGCAAATCAATTATCATATGATATCATGGTAATTCCACGAGAAGTTAAACTTTTAGATACTCTTGAATTTTGTGCCTTACTTAAAATAAGCAAAGACGAATTTATAAAAAAAATAAATAGAGCTAAAAAATATTCAACAAGAATTCCTTCAACATTTTTAGCACAACTTTCAAAAAATGATTATGCATATTTACAGGAAATGATGCATAAGTTTAAAGGTTTTTATATTCAAAAACGATCACTTAGGGAATACCCTATAAATTCTGCACCAAATGTGTTAGGTTATATCAGTGAAGTGAATGAAAGTCGTATTCAAAAGAATTCATACTACCAATTGGGTGAGTTAATTGGTACTGCTGGGGTTGAAAAAACATATGAAACTATTTTAAGAGGTACTAAAGGCGTTAAACATATTCAAAGAAATAGATTTAACAAAGAAATAGGTCCATTTAAAAATGGCGTTTATGACACGCTATCTACTCCAGGTAAAGATATTACCTTAACTATAGATGCTAAATTACAACAATATGGTGAAGCTTTAATGGCTAACAAACGTGGTGGAATTGTTGCAATTGAACCGGCAACAGGAGAAATTCTTTCTATGATTTCTATGCCAACCTACAATCCAAATTTAATGGTTGGAAGAGAGCGTTCAAAAAATTTCACAAAACTATATCTTGATAGTATAAGCAGACCTTTATTAGACCGTGGTTTACAAGCTCAATATCCACCTGGATCTCCTTTTAAGGTTATGAATGCTTTAGTTGCATTACAAGAAAATGTTATCGACACTAAAACGACTATAAAATGTTTTGGAGGGTATAGATATGGTAATAGAAAAGACGCTTTTATGAAATGCCATGGCGGAACAAATGGGAGTCCTGTTAATTTGAATAAAGCAATTTATAGATCTTGTAATAGTTATTTTGCAAATGCCTATAGAAAGGTCATTGAAAAATACCCAACTTCGTATGAAGGCATGAATGCTTGGAGTACCCATGTAAAAAGTTTTGGATTTGGAAATTATTTAAATAATGATCTTTCCGTAGGTCAAAAAGGATTAATTCCTGATGGTGATTACTACAACAAATGGTATCCAAACACCAACTGGACAGCAACTTATAGTATTTCCAATGCAATTGGACAAGGAGAAATTTTAACAACACCAATTCAGTTAGCTAATATGACTGCCATAGTTGCAAATAAAGGATTCTTTTTCACCCCTCATATTGTAAAAAAAATAAAAAATACTGTATTAGATAAAAAGTACACAACCCCAAAACACACCAGTATTGATAAAAAACACTTTGAGCCTGTAATTGAAGGGTTATTTAATGTATTTGAAAACCCTCAAGGTACTGCACATTGGTCTAAAGTTAAAGGCATTGAAATTTGTGGAAAAACTGGAACTTCTGAAAATCCGCATGGGCAAGACCATTCTATTTTTATTGCTTTTGCACCCAAGGACAATCCAAAAATAGCAATTGCTGTTTTTGTTGAAAATGGCTATTGGGGATCAAGATGGGCTGGTCCAATTGCAACCTTAATGATTGAAAAATACTTAACTGGAGGAACCATTAGACCCTGGGAAGAACAACGTATGTTTAATGGCAGTTTACAGGATGAATATAACAAACAATTATTAGAAACTATAGAAGTTGAGAAGTAGAAAAACAAACATATTTTATGGAATAGATTGGATATTAATCCTATTTTACTTCATCTTAATTTTTTTAGGGTGGCTTAATATTTACTCTGCAACAATTACAGATGAAGCATACAGATTGATCAATTTTTCTACTGAATATGGAAAACAATTAATTTGGATTGGACTTAGCTTACCTATCATTTTACTTATTTTAATGTTTGAAGCTAAATTCTATGAAAAATTTGCTTCTATCATTTATTTAGGAGCTTTACTACTTCTTTTAGGCCTTTTTGTATTTGGCAAAAATATAAACGGTGCCACTTCTTGGTACAATTTAGGCATTTTTAGCTTACAGCCATCAGAATTTGCCAAAGCAGCAACAGCTTTAGCAATTGCAAAATTAATAAGTGATAAACTATTCAATTTAAAAAAGTTAAATACTCAAATACAAGCATTATTAGTTTTATTTTTTCCTGCAATACTTATAACACTTCAACCAGATCCAGGTTCTGCGCTTGTTTATGCCGCATTTATTTTTGTATTGTATAGAGAAGGGCTTCCAATATATTATATTACAGTAGGATTTGTTGCATTATGCCTATTCATAGTCACATTATATTTTGGTTATGTTGTTATCCTTATTAGCTCATTCCTATTATTTCTTATAATTCTTTTAATTTTTAAGATTTACAGAAAAAAAGCGCTAAAAAAAGGTTGGCTTAAAATTTTAGGTATCTATTTAGTATCGGCTTTCTTTATTTTTAGTGTAGATGTTGTGTTTAACCATGTTTTTAAACAAAGACATAGAGATCGGTTTAATATTTTATTAGGTCAAACTGAAGATATCAGCAATAAAGGATATAACACAAATCAATCAATTACAACAATTGCTTCTGGTGGTTTAACAGGAAAAGGCTTTTTAGATGGAGAACGTACACAAGGAAATTTTGTTCCTGAACAGCAAACGGATTATATATTTACAACAGTTGGTGAAGAATGGGGATTTATTGGAAGCACTTTTGTAATACTTATATTTATTTCGTTTATATTACGAATTATTTATATTGCAGAACGTCAGAAATCAAAATTCAGCAGGGTTTATGGTTATAGTATTGCAGCAATATTTTTCACCCATTTTACAATAAATATAGGAATGGTACTAGGTTTATTACCAACAATTGGAATACCATTACCTTTCTTCAGTTATGGAGGCTCAGCACTTTGGGGTTTTACAGTACTTCTTTTTATATTTATTAGGTTAGACGCAAACCGATCTTATGAATGGTAAAATTTTTATTGAACCCTAAGATATTAAATAGTTATATTTAAGTACAATTCATCCCAAAATTCATGCGTGGTGTGTTGCTGTAAAAACTAAATTATACTTTGAAGTTCTCTTTTTTCAATTCAAGTTCAAGGTTAAATTGAAGTCTGTAATAAGTAGATTCCTGCCTGCGCAGGAATGACACTTGGTTGCAGCTTTTTTACCGTCATCACGCACTTGATGCAGGATTTGCTGCTGTAAGAACTAAATTACACT
>TARA_R110001583_G_scaffold41166_8_pt1 | contig 10430 bp, 5 predicted proteins | sample TARA_R110001583 | Tara Oceans TARA_R110001583 (sample SAMEA4398432) | marine metagenome | biome: Polar Biome; feature: [MES] marine water layer (ENVO:01000295) within the mesopelagic zone...; material: water (ENVO:00002006), including particulate matter (ENVO:01000060) such as...... | reverse complement strand
ACGTAACAATTGATCGGTATCTGAATCTGGCAAATACAGCATGGATTCTATCCCAGAACCTTGTTTCAGAGACTGGTTTGTTGCATCAGTCTATGAAGGCCATCAGACTGTAAATCTGAAGCTGCGGCTGTGTGTTTCAGAGGCTGGTTTGTTGCATCAGTCTGTGAAGGTCAGTCCATCAAGCCGAGAGATGGATTACATCGAGTTTCAGAGGCTGGTTTGTTGCATCAGTCTGTGAAGGAGCCATTGCTGAATCTGGGCCCTGGTTACACCAAGTTTCAGAGGCTGGTTTGTTGCATCAGTCTGTGAAGGCGCGATGAGATCCGCGACGGCAATGCTGTTTATTCAGTTTCAGAGGCTGGTTTGTTGCATCAGTCTGTGAAGGCAGCACAATCACCCCGAGAAATCGCGATCAAATCCGTTTCAGAGGCTGGTTTGTTGCATCAGTCTGTGAAGGACACGCGGTTTTTTCGCAGAGCTGTTGCCCTATGGGGTTTCAGAGGCTGGTTTGTTGCATCAGTCTGTGAAGGGCGCTGGACATCGCCGAATCCATCACCCTGACTACCGTTTCAGAGGCTGGTTTGTTGCATCAGTCTGTGAAGGGAAACTCAACGGCACCAACTGGCGGCCAGTGATCTGGTTTCAGAGGCTGGTTTGTTGCATCAGTCTGTGAAGGCAACAGTACATTGCTCGGAGTCTCACTCAAAACCGTTTCAGAGGCTGGTTTGTTGCATCAGTCTGTGAAGGCCAGCACCACCGGCGAACGTTCAGGCACCGAGTTGTTTCAGAGGCTGGTTTGTTGCATCAGTCTGTGAAGGTCAGTATTTCTTCGTAACCCTCTGACCGGCAATTCGTTTCAGAGGCTGGTTTGTTGCATCAGTCTGTGAAGGTTTTCGCGGCGTCGACCGAGAACAGCTGCTGGATTGTTTCAGAGGCTGGTTTGTTGCATCAGTCTGTGAAGGAAAAAAATGCCAGATTGATCCGGTGTCGGGTCGCTGTTTCAGAGGCTGGTTTGTTGCATCAGTCTGTGAAGGGAAGCCGATCACGTAGGCGTTATCCCCAGCAGCGGGTTTCAGAGGCTGGTTTGTTGCATCAGTCTGTGAAGGCAGGATCAGGCCACTGTTCATCAAATATTGGGCCTGTTTCAGAGGCTGGTTTGTTGCATCAGTCTGTGAAGGGCATGAGGCGCAGCCGTGCCGCGCCTCATGCTTTTGTTTCAGAGGCTGGTTTGTTGCATCAGTCTGTGAAGGATCAGAACAGCGCGTTTGTTCTGGATCAATTGCTGTTTCAGAGGCTGGTTTGTTGCATCAGTCTGTGAAGGAAAGCGTTCGCTCGTGTCTTTGTGTCCAGTGCAAGTTTCAGAGGCTGGTTTGTTGCATCAGTCTGTGAAGGTCGGTGGCGGTGCCAGTGGCGGCGGTGCGAGATACGTTTCAGAGGCTGGTTTGTTGCATCAGTCTGTGAAGGGAAGGCAAAACCGACGACAAGAAAGAGCGCCACGGTTTCAGAGGCTGGTTTGTTGCATCAGTCTGTGAAGGATGGTCGTGGCTATCAGATACTCTGGCGCTGGCCGGGTTTCAGAGGCTGGTTTGTTGCATCAGTCTGTGAAGGTCATTAACAACTCCCGCACCGGCACAATCAGGCGTTTCAGAGGCTGGTTTGTTGCATCAGTCTGTGAAGGAGATCCGCCTGATCCTGCTCACTGAGTTTTGCCAGTTTCAGAGGCTGGTTTGTTGCATCAGTCTGTGAAGGACCTTGCGCTAGACGGCCAAACGGTGCCATTTAATGTTTCAGAGGCTGGTTTGTTGCATCAGTCTGTGAAGGCCTGTCAATTTCCCGAGTAAAATCAGGAAATTGCCTGGCCTTCACAGGCTTCTTTTTTCGCAAACGACTTGTCCGTCAGAAATCCGGCCAATTTTGCGAACTAGCGGTCATTGCAGTACCTCAGGTATTCACATTGGTCACACTGGGCCGCCTGGGCACTGGATTCCGGCAGTAAATGACTCTGGCTGTTAGCGCGAATCGCCTGTACAACCTGTTTTATCCGCTCAATATCGTCAGGCCGGATTTCCACCCGGTACTGCTTTTTGCCGCCCCCCTTGTACAAAATGCCCCAGATCTCATGCTGCGGATATTGCTCTCGAAGGCACAATAAATACGCAATCAGCTGCAGTTTTTGCGCCGTTGAGGGCGGTCGTTTGTCGTGCTTGTATTCCACAGCAACCGCCTGTCGGCTGTTATGAAGCACTTCATCGGCATAGCCATAGAGGCCATATTGGCGACTTTCGACCCAGGCATCGGGCTGATGCTGATATGGCGTCTGTAAACCCTTTATCTGGCGTTTTTTCTGCAGTTCGGGCTGTTTCTGGTGCCAGCGTTTCCCCTGTTCAACCCAGGAGGGCATAGGTGGCTCGAACGCTTCGACCATCTTGAACCAGGGTACTCGCGGGCAAAACAGGTATTGCCGCACATAACTGACCGGCACAGCTTCCGGCTCAGAAAATACTGTCGTCATCGTATTCCTCCATTTCCGGTACATAACCATAAAAGCTGGCCTTGTCCTTGATCTGGCCTTTGGTGATCAGGGCACGGTCGGTGCCACTGTCGAGTTCTTCTGCAAACAGACGTTTGACCAGGCTGATTTCGGCAGGCAGCAAACGCCCCCACATAACGGATTTCTGGATAGAGATCAGACCCAGATCCCGCAGCTGGTTGTGCAGCCGTGTGCGTGCGCGGTTATTTTCGACGTCATAGGCCACCAGCACTTCCTGTAAACGATTCGGGTTCATGGCATCACCACTTGAACAGTAAAGGGCGGTATTTGTACTGGTCGGCAAACATGCCGCACAGCCGGTAGCACTGGCGTTGCAGTGCGCTTTCAAGGCGCAGGCGCTTGCCGTGGTAAGGAATGGGGCTTTCGAATGTCGCCAGTACCGACTGGCTGAGTTTCTTGCGGGTTTTGGGTTTCAGCAGACCGTCCGACAGCTCTCCGCGCAGTTTGATAACGTTACGATCAACCACCCATGGCCGATATTCTTCCATCATGTCGAGCACCAGCGAGGGTTTGCCGGGCCTGGGTGTGTGCAGGGCTCCGAGGTAGGGTTCGAGACCAGCATTGATCAGCGCATTCCAGACCACACTCGTCAAAATGCCGTAACCGTAGTTGAGCGCCTGATTGGCGGCGTCCGTCGCCCCGCGACCGACCCGGCCGTGAAACGCATCACCCAGCCATTGTCCTTTGGCGAGTGCCTGCCAATAGGTATGGGCAGCCTGTCCTTCCAGCCCCAGCAGTGTGCTGTGCCAGCGTTCGTTATAACTGAGGTTGCGGATTTGCTCGGATAACTGTCCCAACGCTTCTGCAGCTTGCTGGCTGATGTGCTTGATTGCATCGCTGCAGCGCTGTTTCTGGAAATACAGCAGGGTGGCGCGCTGGTTACGGACCTTGCCGTACACAAAGGCTCGCGCTATCCGATATTTTTGCTGGTCATCAGCGAGAAAGGTGAATTGATGAATACGGTTCTGAACCACGGCATGTTGGGCTACGCCATGCAGGCTGCACATTTCTTCTGCTCGATGGCCGATAAACACCTTGATGCCGTGACGTGCGCAGGCCGTCAGCAGGTTACTGGACAGGCTGATGCCGGGTTTCTGGATGGTGATGGTCGAAATCCGCCGTAGCGGAATTTCTTTTTCCTGCTCGTTGTCGCGAATGACCAGCCGCTCGGAGGTCAGCCCCAGCATGCGGCCGTAGTCCTGAATAATCACGTGTTTCATAAAAGTCCCTTTCTGTGATGGCCGCCCCGGTGGGTTGGCGACCCGGTTTACTGGCGACCCTTGCTGATGGCAGCGCTGCCTTTTCAGGCCGATCAGCAAGGGTTTTATTCTGTATTTTGCTTGTGTAATCGGGATTACTGGGTTAGTTTTGCCCTTGCAACAAACCAGCCTGTTCAAGCTGAAATCACTTGAAAGGTAATTATGAAGCGGGCTCTGTATTGCACACCCCGGAATCAAAAAAAGCGCCGACGGGCGCTTTTTTTGTGTCTGCGATTCAGGCGCTGCTGTCGTCGTCCAGGACAAAGCGGTCGAGCCGGTTTTTGTACTCCAGCGTCAGGCTGACATATTCGCCTTCAAGCCCGATCGCAATAGTTTTGTCTGATCGCGGTGCCATGGCCAGCAAGCGCTTCAGGGCATTTTGATTGATGCCATCACGTTCCGGATCCTTGTGGCTGTAATCCAGGCTTTTACGCTTTTTCCAGTCCGTCCCCTCATGCTCTCGCCGCTCCAGCATATGGTTCTCGAACCATTGCACAGGAAGCCCCTGTAAAGTGAGTTTTACCGGCGTACGTGCAATCGCGATCAACGACAGACAATTCAGACCCATTGCCTCTGCAATGCCTGCATTCAGTAATTTGGCGATGTCCAGCCTTTGGCCACTGATATCCACCAGCTCCTCAATATCCGTGTTGTAGCCCTTGCTCAGAATATCCTTGTCGAGCAAGACCATGTTGGGTGATGTCATCGCCAGAGCCGGGACGTGCGGTTTTGGCACATTGTTGTTATTCATCGGCATGAGCTGATAAATCATTTGGCCGCTGGAGGCTTTACGCGACACCAGTGTGACGGAGCCATTCAGGGTCTGGAGCACTTCCAGCTGCATGTTTTTGTTTTTTGCATGTGACTTGTTCAATGTGCTGCGTTTCAGAAAGCGATTGCACCAGTCTTGCCAGATTGGCTGGGTCGATGGCGTGATAACCAATTCTCCCTTTTCGATAGAATCCGGCACGAGCGCCAGCCAGCCGTCGAGAAAGGCTTGCCACTGTCGTTTTTGCGGAGAGTCCGCCATTTTCTCGATCACCACAGGTGCCGTTGTCAGGCTCTTGCGGCTGGTGCAGTAAAACAGGCCGGACAGTATGAACGTCGCGAGCATCTGATCCGGATGATCCTTGATACTGCCCTTCTTGCGCTCGCCCAGAATCTGGAACAGTGTCGCCGTTATCTGGCTGCTGTTGGCCCGCCAGAAGGACACGCCCATGCGATGGACTGGCCGGTAATAGCCTTGCTCTACCAGTGCCTCAAGTATCGAGGTATCTTTCGACACGGCTGTCCGGGTGAACGCTATAAATTCTCCGGCTTGCCCGCTTTCGTCATACCAGCCTTTAAGCAGTTTGCCGTTCACTAACGACAGGTCGTAGTAGCGCAGGCCGTAGGCGTTTTCAGTATGAATATTCCGGCTCAGCACCTGCCCCGGTGCTTCACCCTCTGCCATTCGTTTGGCTTTCTGATATTGGCTTTGCGGTTTTACCTGTACTGCCGGGCTGACCTGGCTTTCCGGAACCTGTAACAGTCCATAAAGACCCGGTGTTACCTCACCCGTCTGCTGATTAACCCCCCAGGGCGTACAGTGACGCGGCAGCTCAAGGCGTAATGCGCCTTCGCCCTGATGGGCATCAACAGCCAGAGTCATGGCGCACATGGCGTCGATCACATGGGAATATTCTTTCTGGGAGATGCCTGCCTTCTTCTTGTAGGGACGCAAGTCAACGCCGCTGGCAGGATCAACGCATTCCAGTATGCGACGCAGGGCAACGGTGGAGTTTTCATCCGCCGGGTTGCTGCTGATTTCGAAGTAATCGAACTCCAGCTGTTTATCTGCCCCGATCTTGCGGGCTTTTTGCCAGACAATATCCGCCAGCAGCTGCGCCATGTAACGCTGGGTGCCGTTAACCCGAGCTTTTTGCCGGTGCTGGATGGCATCGATGACCTGCTGTCGCAGCGAATGTTCAGCAGGCAGGAACAGGGCATGGCGGAACGCGGTTTGCTGTTCGGCGGTCAGTGCCAGAAACTGGCGGTACTGGCCAAACACAAATTGCTCGCTGCCGCTTTTCCACAGGCAGGACTCAATGCTCTGAGTAATCGCATGCATATCGGCAGTGCCAAATTGCGCTTTCAGGTAGGCCGGATTCAGATCGGCCAGGGTGAGCATACGATTGCCTTTGTTGCGGTTGCCGTTACGAGAGGCGCAGATCAGGTTGGCTTCGTCGTTCAGAACGCCCCAGGGGCCGGTGCGCGGAATAATATGGTCGATTTCGTGCGCTTCCAGGCTGGTGCTGTTACCTCCCGGATACGGGCAAATGCCCTTGCCCTGATTGACGATGCGCTCCTGTTTGGCTTCATAGACATCCGGCATGGCTTTGCCTTCTTTCTTTTTTACCCCTTTGAGGTCTGCCAGGTTTTCCGTGAAGTCGAAGCGGTTTTGTTCCAGAACCAGAGGAACCGATACCCTGTTGCCGTTGGACAGCGAGGGTTCGATGAGCGGCCAGAGACGGTTGGCAATGTGGTGGGCCTGATGGGTCAGCAAGCGTTTCAGGCCACCGTCGATCAGACGCATGGACAAGGTGTTCAGACGGCTGGCGCGGCTGCTGGTGTTGCCTTCTTGCGGTTGCATGCGCTGGGCATTATCAACGCTGCACAACGGGCAGGTTTTGCCAAAACCGCTGCGGTCTTCCCATACCAGTGCGTAGAGTTGGGCAAACTGGTAAAGCGAGCTGTTGCGTTCAACAAATTGCTGTTGCTGTGTTTCACTGTTAAACAGGCGGCTGGCCAGCCGCTTGCTGTCTTCGCGCAGCTTCACCTGCAGATCAATCAGCTTTTTGTCGGTTTGCAGCATGGCCCCCAGATACGGGCCATGTTGCTTCTGCAGAGTCAGTGCCTCCTTGCAGCGGGTTTTCAAGCCTTTGATAGCAAACAGAAACTCATCCAGAGTCTCAATATTCCATTCCCCCGGCAGCAGCGCAGCACGCAGCTGTGCTTCAGCCATTCCCCACAGTGCCAGAATATCCTGCAGCGCCTGATGTTTAAGCTGCCGTGGCCGATGGCTGCACATCACCATCAGATTGCCTTCACGCTGCCAGCGATTTTGCAAAGAGCTGACGCTGTTGTCGTAATGCAGAAAGTAACGGCCATTACGGCTGCGACGACGGGTCTGGTAATAGCGATTGAGCAGATGCCAGAAGCCTCCCAGAGCCTGATCGCCACCCACCGTCAGCGACGATTTCAGGTTTTCGGGCAACGCCGACTCCTGTACCAAGGCTGACAGTTCGGCTTGCTGGCGTTCGATACTGTTGCCATGGCGCTGGTTTTCATGAGCCTTTTTGAGAAGACTCCAGATACTCTTGAGTTTGAGCGGATCATGACTCTGGCTGGCATCCAGAAACACTTGCAGCGTGCGGGCGTCCAGCTCGTCTGTGCTTGCCAATGGGTTGTCATTTTTGCTGAGAGCCGAGTGAAGGGCTTGTTGGTAATTCTGCACCCCGGCGACATCGGTGCTCTGTAATTGTTGGAGCCAGTTGCGCCATTGCGGGTACGCCTGATCGAGAAAACCGGGGTTCAGAATCAGGGTCTGACAGGATGGCGGACGACGGTTGGTGTGATTCTGGTAGGGTGGGATTGTTTGTTCCGGGTCGATCTTGAGCCAGAACTCAAACAGTTTACCGGGTGACGCTTCAGTAAAGGCTTTCCAGATTTCGCGCAGCTGTTTGATCTCGACGATACGTTCCGGCTTGTTTTTGCTGCTGGTTTGCCATTGTTTCAGAATCCAGCGTCCAAAGATTTCAGCCCAGTGTTTTTCCAGCTCTTCAGCAGACCCGGATTCGATACCGGCGGGTAACATGGCATTAAGGGTTTTCAGCTCCAGATTGCTGACGTGGCACAAAATTCGGTGAAACAACGGCATGAAACGGGCGCTGGCCGAATTGGCGGGCTTATGCTGGTGCAGTTCATGGCCCAGCCTGCGTACGGTTTTACTCGGATGCTCGGTATAGTGCTTCAGGTCTTCGGCTATATCGAAAAAAAACTGACAACGGTGTTTGGCACCTCGGGTCTGGGCGTTGGCAAAGTCGAGCAGACCTTTGGCGAACTGTCTTTCAGGCGACTTTCCCTTGCCCTTGTGCCAATCATGGGCATTGATCAACTCTTCAAGCTCAAAAATGACGGCTGGTTCATCTTCGAACAGGGCGTCAATGCTTTGATTCAGGTTCTGAGTATCGAGATCCTGCAGGGCCTCCAGTACATTTTCTGATTCAATCAGGGGTAACCATGCGGAGAAATCCAGACTCTCCGGGGCACCAAAATCTACTTCAGCCTTTTCGACGTAGCTGTAACCCCTTCTGTTCATCAATTCAGCAATGGCTTCCTGATGTTCAGCCGCTGCAAAGCCGTAAATCCGCTCCAGTATCAGCGTAAAAAGCCGCTTGGCCTGACGATCGCGGGTCTGGCAGCGACGGATATGGCGTTTCTGCGTGCGTCCGGTTTGCAGCAGGCTGTAGCCACCAGCCTTGATGGTTGGCACCCTGGCAGTAAAGGCAAGCTTGGTTATGGCTCCGGATTCAATCTGTGTTCCTGCGGGGTATAACAGCGCAAACACACCGGTATTGGCAGCGCCAAGGTCAAAGGCAACCGGGAAAATCATGGATTCAGACATACTCATCCCTGAAAAGTGACTGTTGTAAAGCGGTTATGATGCAGCTTATGCCACCCTCTGGTCGATTAAAAAGGACATTACCAGAGAATCAGGCCGGACCGCGATCTCAGCCCCCTCGGCCGTAGTACCCCGGTATTCCCGAATATCGCCAGCTCCCCGGATTATCATCCGGGCTACGGTTGGCTTTAACAGGAGCGCCCCGCCCGGCTCCCGGACAAACACATTCCCTGTATTAGAACCATGGCCCGTTTCTGTGCGCTTTTTATCCTTGTGTCTTGTGACAGGGCACTCATTGCGGGTGTGATGCTTTCCGTTTGATCGCTGGTGGCACCAATCACCACGTAACCAGCTGTTTTTCTTCGAATAAAGCTTTTATTTATGGCTTCCTGACCGAACGGTCATCATCACGCCAACGCTGATTGTTGGTGGCGTGCTGGGTCTGGGTGTTGACACCTTTATTCAGGCACGTCGTCCGTTTGGTATTGGTACTGGTCTGATCTGTGTACAGGGCACCAGCTTTGCGTTTCTCAGCTCGGTGCTGGCAGCGGGGTTTGTAGCCAAGGGCAAGGATTCTGGCTGCTGCTGAACAGGAGTTCGCCGTGTTCGGGTTCAAGGGTGCCAGCATGCGCGAAATTGCCCGCCGTGCGGATTGCCCAAAGCCAACATTCATTATTACTCCAAGAACAAGCTGGGCCTGTACCTGGCCGTCGTGAGTGACATCATTGATCTCTGGGATGGCACCTTCAGCCAAATAACTTCCGACGACGATCCGGCTGAATCGCTGCGGCACTATATCCGCAAGAAAATTGAATTTTCCCGCCAGCATCCACAAGCCTCGCGTATATTTGCCACCGAAATCATCAGCGGCGGCCCCAATCTGGACGGGTATTTCAGTGAAGGTTACGTGCAGTGGTTCGAGTCACGGGTAGACGTGTTCCGAGAATGGCAACGACGCGGCAAGATGGACTCCAGCATAGAACCGGCTCATCTGATATTCCTGTTATGGTCGAGCACCCAGCACTACGCCGATTTCAATTTCCAGATTGCCTCGGCACTGAACAAGCCGGAGTTACAACCGGCAGATTTTGATACTGTAGCCACAACCCCGACGCATATTATTCCGAAAGGATGCGGGGTGGCGTGAACAAATAGCGGACGTTACCACGCGAGCGCGGGAACCAGGCAGCGCGGATGCGAGTGTGTGCGGGCCGGGCGCCCGCACTCCCGCAAGACGGTGCGTTATAAGGATTATGCTTACTGCTTCAGCCACCGTCCCAGCATTTGTCGTTCTTCATCTGTTATTTTGGTTTTGTTCATAAACGGCATGTCGTGGGTATGGACAGCGCGGGCGAGGATGCGCTCTTTCATGGCTTTTATCTGGTCAAGGTTGTCGAACATCACACCACCGGGTGCGGCTTTGAAGATGTCGTCGCTGGGTGTCGCGCTATGGCAGGCGCTGCAGTGTTTGCCTACGATGCCTAACGCTTGTATATCGGTGACGGGGGAGCCTGCAGCGGCGGCCATGGCTGTCTGGTCGGCTGGCTTGGTAACCCAGGCGACCAGGGCAAAGGCAGCCAGGGCCGAGACCAGGATCATGGGTTTGACGATGCCCTGGTGGCGCAGGTTGAAGAAGTGACGAGCCCAGGCACCAATGAACGCCAGCACACCCAGTATCAGCCAGCCGTATTCGTGGCCGTAGGTCATGGGAAAGTGGTTGCTGAGCATAATAAACAGCACCGGAATGGTGGCGTAGTTGTTGTGGGTCGAGCGTAATTTGGCCTTGTAGCCATAGATGGGGTCTGGTGATTCGCCTTTGGCAGCGGCGGCAACCATGGCCCGCTGGGCAGGCATGATGGTGGTAAAAACGTTGGCAGCCATGCAGGTGCCAATTAACGCACCAACGTGGATATAAGCGGCGCGGTCACCCAGTACCTGGCTCAGTGCCCAGGCCATG
>TARA_R110001583_G_scaffold50469_4_pt1 | contig 10433 bp, 7 predicted proteins | sample TARA_R110001583 | Tara Oceans TARA_R110001583 (sample SAMEA4398432) | marine metagenome | biome: Polar Biome; feature: [MES] marine water layer (ENVO:01000295) within the mesopelagic zone...; material: water (ENVO:00002006), including particulate matter (ENVO:01000060) such as...... | reverse complement strand
GTCTAAATTTAAATTTTCTAAAATTTCTGGTAATTTGGAAAGAAATATTGGCCAAATATTTGAGCATCCACTTCCATCAATTTTACAAGCTAATTTATAAATTTCAAGGAAATCATTTTCTAATTGCTCAATATTTTGAGCTACACAAGCATTTGCATCAAATAAAGTATAAAACAAGTTATTTGTAAATTCTTCAGTTTTATGTTTAATACTAAAATCTAAGTGTGGCTTATTTTTGCTAGCAATTATTTTATGAATGATACTTTCTCTTGCTGTCATGATTATATTTTTAATGTTGGTCGATATTATATCCTAATTATTACCAATGTTTGTAAACTGTTTCAAATGGAATTCTATAACGTTCTCCATAAACTCCGTCTGGTTTTCTAATTCCACATGATATTACCATATTTATTTCACTACTTAATGGTAAATTTAATATTTTTTTAATACGAAGCGAATCTATACCTTCCATAGGGCAAGTATCATATTTTTTAGCGGCCATACTTAGCATAAAAGTTTGAGCGGCTAATCCTGCACTTTTATGTGCAACAATCCTCATATCGGATTTTCTCAACTGGCGATACGTTGGTTTAAAAAGTCCAGCAATCCATGAAAAGCAATATTTTATAATTCCAAAAAGGCCTAAAAATTCACTGTACACAAAAGGCATTATTTTTTTATAATAGTTTGTTGCAAATTTTTCTCTTGAAGAACGTTCACTTTTTGGTTTTACACCATAAAGTTCATTTAAATTTGAAAGATTGGCTTTGGCTCTTTGTTTCCATAAATCTTTTCTAACAACCACTACAACCAACTGTTTCGCTGTTTTAGCAGCACTTTGATTGAAACAGGCCAGCGCTATTTTATTAACTATTTCTATTGAAGTAATATGGTGAAATTCCCATAATTGCATATTGCTACTATTGGGAGCTAATGTTGCTTGTTGGATACATTTTTTAACAATTTCGGTATCAATTTCTTTGTCTTTGTCATACAGCCTAACAGAGCGTCGATAGTTTAAAGCTTCAATAAAAGTTAAATTATTTTCCATTAGAGTAAAGCTACAAAAAAACACACCTAATAAGTTCAAAAAAATCAGGTGTGTTTTTAATTAAAATCTAAATTATATGATTGTTGATTGTCCTAAATCAATATTGTTTTTATTGTAAAAAGTGTTTTCATCATCTAAAATGAAATCGCTTAAAAAATTACCAACATTCGTTGTAGAAAAATGATTGGTTGAATTTAAATCGGGCGTAGTAATATTTAATTCTATAGATTTTTCTACAGCAACTCTTATATCTTCAGCTTCATCATGCAATTTAAAATGTTCTAATAACATAGCAGCAGATAAAACAGCAGCTAAAGGATTTGCAATATTTTTACCTTTTGCCTGAGGAAAAGAACCATGAATTGGTTCAAACATTGCGCTATGCGTTCCAATTGAAGCCGAAGCTAATAATCCAATTGAGCCAGATATTACACTTGCCTCATCCGATAAAATATCTCCAAACATATTTTCTGTTAAGATAACATCAAACTGAGTTGGATTTAAAATTAGCTGCATTGCGGCATTATCAACAAATAGAAAATCGAGTAAAACATTTGGATATTTTTTTGAAATTTCAGTGACTCTTTTTCTCCATAATCGAGAAGTTTCAAGAACATTTGACTTATCAACTAGCGTTAATTTTTTTCTTCTAACTTGTGCAGCTTTAAAGGCTAAATGAGTTATTCTATCTATTTCTTCAATAGTATATTTACAAACATCTGTTGCTTCATTACCGTCTTCACTAAGTGTTTTTTCACCAAAGTAAATACCACTTGTAAGTTCACGGTAAATAACAAAATCAGTTCCTTTTATTACTTCTGGTTTTAAGTTAGATTTATGAATTAAATCATCATAGGTTGTAAGTGGACGAATGTTTGCAAACAGTCCTAAGCTTTTGCGAAGTTTTAGCAAACCTTGTTCAGGTCTAATTTTTGCACTTGGATCGTTATCATATTTCGGATCGCCAATAGCTCCAAATAATATAGCATCTGCACTAGCACAAATATCCAATGTTTTATCGGGTAATGGATTGCCAGTTTCATCAATTGCAATTGCACCAATACTTCCTTTTTGATATTCAAAAGTATGTTCATATTTTTCGGCAATTGCGTCTAATACTTTTACTGCTTGTTGAATTACTTCTGGACCAATACCATCGCCTGGAAGTAAAGCGATTTTTAATTTCATATTATTTTCAGTTAAAAAAATCTGTTAAAGATACTATTAAGCAATTAATATTGTTTGAAATATTTCAAATCTTTACTATTTGTTCAGTTCTATTTAATGTAATGTCTTGATTATCAACATTAATTAAAAATAATGATTTTGGTTTAAATTTTAAAATTTAAATATGAACGTTAGATCTAGCTATGTGATTTAACTCCATTAAATGATGAAGATCTTCATCATTAACTTCTTTATGAAAATCGGCAAACTTTAAAAATTGAGGATACAAATCATCCAATTCAATTTTCGTTAAATCATACCCAACATTTTTAGCTCTATATGCCAAGGCTGCTCTTCCACTTCTTGCTGTTAATACAATTGAAGATTCTGTAACTCCAACATCTGAAGGGTCCATAATTTCGTAAGTTTCACGATTTTTTATAACACCATCCTGATGAATTCCAGAACTATGCGCAAAAGCATTTTCACCAACTACAGCCTTGTTTGGCTGCACAATCATACCCATACTTCTTTGTACTAATAAACTTGTATCGTACAATAATTTTGTGTTAATTCCAGTATCTAAATTCAAATATGGATGTTGTTTCATAATCATCACTACTTCTTCTAAAGCAGTATTACCAGCACGCTCTCCAATTCCATTTATAGTACATTCTATTTGACGAGCTCCATTTTGAATTCCTGCAATTGCGTTAGCGGTAGCTAAACCTAAATCATTGTGACAATGGCAAGATAAAATTACATTATCAATTCCTTTTACATTTTCTTTAAGATATTTTATTTTGGCACCGTATTCATCTGGTAAACAATAACCTGTAGTATCTGGAATATTTAAAACGGTTGCGCCCGCTTTAATAACTTGTTCTAAAACTCTGGCTAAATATTCATTGTCTGTTCTACCAGCATCTTCTGCATAAAATTCTACATCTTCAACAAACTTTTTAGCGTATGCCGTTGCCTCAAATGCACGCTCAATTATTTTTTCTTGAGTTGAATTAAATTTGTATTTAATATGAGATTCAGAAGTTCCTATTCCAGTATGTATTCTTGGTCTTTTCGCATATTTAAGTGCTTGTGCAGCAGTTTCAATATCTTTTTTATTTGCTCTGGTAAGTCCACATACCGTTGCGTTTTTTATTAATTTAGAAATTTGTTCAACAGATGTAAAATCCCCTGGACTAGAAATTGGAAATCCAGCTTCAATAACATCTACTCCTAAAATATCAAGTCGTTCAGCAATTATTAATTTTTGTTCAGTATTTAATTTACAACCTGGCACTTGTTCTCCATCTCTTAACGTTGTGTCAAAAATTTGGACTCTATTTTTACTCATTTCTGATTTTTTTTTATCACTTTTGAATACCAAAAATATGGGTATACCTGTTTAATATAGGATGCAATTTTTAATGTTTACTATATTCAAATGGATATTATTTTTTGTAAATGATTAAATATCAACAAGATAAAAATAAATTAGTTACAATGGCTATTGACCAAAAAGATGCACTTTTTACATTAGTAAAGTCACTTTCTAAATCCGAAAAACGTCAATTTAAACTTTATGTAGGTAGATTGGGTGGAAATGTTAATGCAAACTTTATTTCTTTGTTTAATTTATTGGATAAAGTAAGTGCGTATGATGATGAGCTTATTCTAAAAAAAACCAATATAAAAAAGCAACAAATTTCTAATACGAAAGCACATTTATATCGACAAATTTTAGTGAGTCTGCGGTTTAATCCTGTACACCAAAATGTAAAAACTCAAATTAGAGAGCAATTTGATTTTGCTTCAATTTTATATAATAAAGGTTTATATAAGCAAAGTTTAAAAATATTGGATAAAGCCAAAGATCTGGCATTAAATAGTGGAGAAAACAATTTGGCTTATGAAATTGTTGAATTTGAAAAAGTTATAGAATCTCAATACATTACTAGAAGTATGAGTAATAGAGCCGATGAACTTGCAGAACAAGCCAAAGAATTGAGTTTAAAAAATGTTAGAATTAGTAAATTATCTAACTTGTCTTTGCAGTTGTATAGTTTAATGTTAAAAGCTGGTTATGTAAAAGACACACAAGATTCTAAATTGTTAACAGACTATTTTGAAAAACGGTTGCCAAAATATAAAGGATATGAATTAAGTTTTAAAGAAAAATTATTTTTATATAAAGCTTATTTATGGCATAGTTTAATAAAACAAGATTTTGTTTCTAGCTATAAATATGCTCAAAAATGGGTTGATTTGTTTGAAGAAAACCCAGAAATGAAAAAGCAAAATCCAGTTTTTTATTTAAAAGGAGTAAATTATTTGGCCGAATCTTTATACTTAATTAAGTATCGAAAAAAGTTTAAAAAAGTGCTTGATAATTTGGATTATGATATTAAAAATGAAAATATTGTTTTAAATGAAAACACAAAAACGTTAGCATTTTTATACTTTAACCAACACAAATTAAATTTATATTTTTTAGAAGGGAATTTTACGAAAGGGTTGGAATTTGTAAAAAAATTATTGGAAGAAATAAAAAGGTATGAAGAACATATAGATGCACACCATATTATGGTTTTTTATTACAAAATTGGGTGTATGTATTTTGGGGCTGGAAAAAATGAGCAATGTATTTACTATTTAGAAAAAATAATAAATAATAAAGATCTAAAAATGAGAGAAGATTTATTGTGCTTTTCAAGAGTTTTAAATTTAGTTACACATTATGAGGCTGGTATTGATGCTAATATTGAAAAATTAATAGTATCAACTTATAAGTTTTTATTAAAAATGAACGATTTACACGATGTACAGCGTAAAATGATTTCATTTTTGAAAAATTTAAGTAACATTTATCCTCAAGATCTTAAAAAAGAATTTATAAAATTACACAGCGAATTAAAAAAATATGAAAATCATCCTTTTGAAAGAAGAGCGTTTTTATATTTAGACATTTTATCGTGGTTGGAAAGTAAAATTCAAAATGTTTCGGTTGAATCAATAATTCAAGGGAAAGCAAAAAAACTCTTAAAATAAATTTTAATTAATTGTTAGCTAATTAAAAAATATGTTACATATTTGTAGTTCAATTATGATAAATAACAACATCAATATTATTTCTATAAAAGTCTCTGTGATTATTCACAGCTAATATAGGATTGTATTGTAATTAATAAATTATAAAGCCTTCCTAAATTTTGGGAAGGCTTTTTTATTAGAAAAGAAATGAGGAGAAATATAACAAGTAGCGTCATTTTAATTAAAGTCATTATTAATATTTAATAAATTGATGCAATTTTGTTTTAAAATAATAACAAACCTGTGTCAAAATATTGATTCAGGTTTTTTTATTGTATAATCATTGTAAAAAAAAATACGTTAACTGACATTAAATCAGGAGTATATGTAAAATATTTACTAGGTGGATATTGTAAAAAATCCAATATAAAAATGACAAAAACAAATGTCTAATTTAAATTTGCTCTTCATTGAAGAAAAATTAATAAAAATTAGATTATTTTAATAATAATTTAAAGGAATTTAAAAAGCGTTCAAATAAATGCAATTAAATAAATACAGTAAAAGAGTAACTCAAGATCCAACACAACCAGCAGCACAAGCAATGCTTTATGGAGTTGGTTTGTCTGATAATGATATGAAAAAAGGCCAAGTTGGGATTGCAAGCACAGGGTACGATGGTAATCCTTGTAATATGCACTTGAATGGTTTAGCCGGTTTTATTCAGGAAGAAGTGAATAAACAAGAGCTGGTAGGTTTAAAATTTAATACAATTGGTGTAAGTGATGGTATTTCAATGGGAACTTCAGGGATGAATTATTCATTACCTTCTCGTGATGTTATTGCGGATTCTATTGAAATTGTTATGAATGCCCAAAGTTATGATGGTTTGGTAACCGTTGTAGGTTGTGATAAAAATATGCCAGGAGCAATTATGGCGATGCTGCGTTTAAATAGACCTTCATTAATGGTTTATGGTGGAACAATTGCTTCAGGAAAATATAAAGGAAGAAAACTAAATATTGTTTCAGCGTTTGAGGCTTTAGGTCAAAAAATTGCGGGTGATATTTCTGATGAAGAATATAAAGAAATTATAAAAAATGCAATTCCAGGAGCAGGAGCTTGTGGAGGAATGTATACTGCAAATACAATGGCTTCATCTATTGAAGCATTAGGATTTGCATTGCCTTATAATTCATCTATTCCTGCTGAAAATCCACATAAAGAAAACGAAAGCGAGCATATTGCAGCTGCAATTAAAAATTTGCTGGAATTAGATTTAAAACCATTAGATATTATCACAAAAAAATCGCTAGAAAATGCGGTTGCTTTGGTAAATGCTTTGGGAGGATCTACAAATGCAGTGTTGCATTATTTAGCCATTGCACATGCTGCAGGAATCGAATTTACTTTAGCAGATTTTCAACGAGTTAGTGATAGAACTCCGCTAATTGCAGATTTAAAACCAAGTGGTGAATACTTAATGGAAGATGTACATGGAGTTGGAGGAACACCAGCTGTAATGAAATATTTATTAGTAAAAGGGTTTTTACATGGGGATTGTATGACAATTACAGGAAAAACGTTAGCTGAAAATTTAGCTGATGTAAAACCTTTAACTTTTGAAGAAGATCAAAAAGTTATTCATCCAACAGAAAGAGCGCTAAAATCTTCAGGGAATCTTCAAATTTTATATGGAAACTTAGCAACGGAAGGTTCAGTAGCAAAAATAAGTGGAAATGAAGGGAACTTGTTTGAAGGAAAAGCAGTTGTTTTTGATGGAGAAGATGCTGCAAATGCAGGAATTGGAGCAGGAAAAGTTTCAAAAGGTGATGTTGTTGTAATTCGTTATGTTGGGCCAAAAGGAGGTCCTGGAATGCCAGAAATGTTAAAACCAACTTCTATGATTATGGGCGCTGGTTTAGGGAAAACGGTAGCATTAATTACTGATGGTCGTTTTTCTGGAGGTACGCACGGATTTGTAGTTGGACATATAACTCCAGAGGCTCAAAGTGGTGGTGCAATTGGATTGTTGGAAGATGGTGATGTTATTGTTATTGATGCCGAAAATAAAACAATAAATGTGAAATTAACGGATGATGAGTTGTCTGTTAGAAAAGCAAAATGGGTAGCTCCAGAGTTAAAACACAAAAAAGGAATATTATATAAATACGCAAAAACCGTTTCGTCAGCATCAGAGGGTTGCGTAACGGATAAATTTTAATTTTATGGAAACATTAAATAAAGAAGCTCAACAAAAACAAACTGAAAATGCGGTTAAAATTTCAGGTGCTGAGGCAGTAATCAAATGTTTGTTAGAAGAAGGTGCAGATTTAGCATACGGATACCCAGGAGGTGCAATAATGCCTGTTTATGATGAAATTTATAAATATCAAGAGAAATTTCACCATGTATTAACACGTCATGAACAAGGTGCTATACACGCTGCTCAAGGATTTGCACGCGTAACAGGGAAACCAGGAATTGTATTTGCAACTTCAGGTCCAGGCGCAACAAATTTAGTTACGGGTATTGCAGATGCTCAAATAGATTCAACACCTTTAGTTTGTATTACAGGTCAAGTTGCATCTCATTTGTTAGGGTCAGATGCATTTCAGGAAACTGATATTATAGGAATTTCAACACCAGTTACAAAGTGGAATTATCAAATAACAAAAGCTTCGGAAATTCCTGAAGTTATTGCAAAAGCATTTTATATTGCAAAATCAGGAAGACCAGGTCCTGTTCTAATTGATATAACTAAAGATGCTCAATTTGGTGAAGTGGATTTTTCATATAAAAAATGTGAGAAAATAAGAAGCTATAGAGCAATTCCAAAATTTGATATTGAAAAAATAAAAGAAGCGGCTACGATAATTAATGCAGCAAAAAAACCATTTATTGTTTGGGGACAAGGTGTTATTATTGGAGCGGCTGAACAAGAATTTAAAAACTTTATTGAAAAAACTGATATTCCCTCTGCCTCAACGGTTTTAGGGCTTTCAGCTCTAGAAACCAGTCATCCATTAAATGTTGGTATGGTTGGTATGCACGGTAATTATGCGCCAAATGTATTAACTAATTCTTGTGATGTATTAATTGCAATTGGAATGCGTTTTGATGATCGTGTAACAGGTAATTTACAAACCTATGCAAAACAAGCAAAAGTGATTCATTTTGAAATTGATCCTGCGGAAATTGATAAAAATGTAAAAACGGATGTTGCTATTTTAGGAACTGTTAAACAAACATTGGCTGAAATCATGCAATATGTTGATAAGGCAGCTCATAAAGATTGGATGGGAGAATTTGATAGATTATATCAAATTGAAAAAGACATCGTAATTAACAATCAATTAAACCCTTCAAAATCAGGTTTAACAATGGGTGAAGTTTTGGGAGGTATTAATAAAGAAACAAATGGCGATGCTGTAATTGTTTCAGATGTAGGTCAGCATCAGATGTTTGCATGCCGTTATGCCGATTTTATAAAAACTAGAAGCAGTGTAACTTCAGGAGGTTTAGGTACTATGGGATTTGCTTTACCAGCTTCAATTGGAGCAAAAATGGGAGTTCCAAATCGTGAAGTTATTGCAATTATTGGAGATGGTGGTTATCAAATGACTTGTAATGAGCTTGGTACCATTCTTCAAACAAAAGTAGCAGTTAAAATTGTTGTTTTAAATAATGGTTATTTAGGGATGGTTCGCCAATGGCAAGAATTGTTTTTTGACAGACGTTATGCATCAACAGAAATGGTGAGTCCGGATTTCGTAAAACTTGCTGAAGCTTATGATATAGAAGCTAAAAGAGTTTCTAAACGAGAAGATTTAGCCGATGCAATTAAAACAATGGTAGCTTCAAAAGATGCTTATTTTTTAGAAGTGGTTATAGAGCAAGAAGACAATGTTTTCCCAATGATACCAACAGGTGCAAGTGTTTCAGATATAAGATTAAGTTAAGATGGAAGAAATTAAAAATTTTACATTTTCGGTATATACTGAAAATAACGTAGGAATATTAAATCGCCTTTCGGCAATATTTTTAAAACGGCATATCAATATTGAAAGTATGACGGTTTCAAAATCAGAAATTGAAAACGTTCATAGATTTACATTTGTGGTAAATATTTCAGAAGCTCTAGCACGAAAAGTAGTTGGGCAATTAGAAAAGCAAATAGAAGTGATTGGTGCTTTTTATCATACTGAAGATGAAATTATTTATCACGAAACGGCTTTGTTTAAAATTTCAACAGAATATTTATATAATGAACATATTCAAGAAAAATTAAAATTTAGAAGAGCCCATATTATTTCAATAACTGAACGTTTTTTTGTTATTGAAGCTTCAGGTTTAAAAGAAGATATAGATAATATGTACGAAAAATTAAGGCCTTATAAATTATTGCAATTTGTTCGTTCGGGTCGAATAGCAATTACACGACCAAAAATGGCAATATCAGAATTATTAGCAGAAATTAATTAGGAGTTATTAAGTTGCAAAGTCAAAAAGTCACAAAGTTGTAAGGTTGGCAGGCGGAGTCGAAGCAGAGAAAGCAACAATTAAACGAATTAAAATTAAACAGATTAACAAAAATTATAAAATGGCAAATTATTTTAACACACTTTCATTAAGAGATAAATTAGATCAATTAGGAAAATGTAGATTTATGGATTCTTCGGAATTTAGTGATGGTGTAAATGCATTAAAAGGTAAAAAAATTGTAATTGTAGGTTGTGGAGCACAAGGTTTAAACCAAGGGTTAAATATGAGAGATTCAGGTTTAGACGTAGCTTATACGCTTAGACCAGCAGCGATTTCCGAAAAAAGACAATCTTTTTTAAACGCTTCAGAAAACAAATTTAAAGTTGGAACTTATGAAGAAATGATTCCCACAGCAGATTTGTTAATCAATTTAACTCCAGATAAACAACATACAGCAGTGGTTTCAGCAGTAATGCCTTTAATGAAACAAGGTTCAACGTTATCATATTCTCATGGATTTAATATTGTTGAAGAAGGAATGCAAATTAGAAAAGATATAACTGTTATTATGGTGGCGCCAAAATCACCAGGATCTGAAGTTCGCGAAGAATTTAAGAGAGGATTTGGTGTGCCAACTTTAATTGCTGTACATCCAGAAAATGATCCAGAAGGAAAAGGGTGGGATTACGCAAAAGCA
>TARA_R110001583_G_scaffold48522_2_pt1 | contig 10434 bp, 5 predicted proteins | sample TARA_R110001583 | Tara Oceans TARA_R110001583 (sample SAMEA4398432) | marine metagenome | biome: Polar Biome; feature: [MES] marine water layer (ENVO:01000295) within the mesopelagic zone...; material: water (ENVO:00002006), including particulate matter (ENVO:01000060) such as...... | reverse complement strand
AAGTTTTAAACCAGAAGAAATTATTGGTCAAAAAGTAACTGTTTTGGTGAATTTAGCTCCACGAAAATTAAAAGGTGTAGAAAGCCAAGGAATGATTTTAATGACTGATACGCCTGACGGGAAATTAGCATTTATTGAACCAGAAAATGATTCAGTAGCTAATGGTGAACAGGTGAGTTAAATGGTGTACATTTAGGCTGTAAATGAAGTTGTTAAATTTCCTTTAAAGTTGTTTTTTAAAGATGAAGAACATAGGTTTTTTGTACATTTTTTTGGTTTCTTTTTTAATGAATGCCCAAAACATTCAAGTGGATAGCCAAAAATATACAGCACAACAATTAATTGAAGATATTTTAATTGATAGTGATTGCATTACCAATGTAGTGGTAACTAACTATGTTGGAGGAAATTTTAATAATTCCGACAAAAGTTACGGTTATTTCAATGCTTCTGGAACCTCATTTCCCTTTAGTGAAGGACTTGTTTTAAGCACCGGTAAATTAGCAAATGTTGAAGGGCCTAATAATACGTTAAGTGACGATGATGCTTCTAGTTGGAATGGTGATAGTGATTTAGAAATAGTGTTGAATGAATCTAATACTACCAACGCTACAATTATTGAATTTGAATTTACTTCGGTTGCCAATCAAATTAGTTTCAATTATATTTTTGCTTCTGAAGAATATCAAGAAAATAACTCAAATACGTGTAAATATTCAGATTTATTTGGTTTTTTAATTCGCCCTATTTTAGAGACGAATTATACTAATATTGCTTTAGTACCAAATACAAATACACCTGTAAAAGTAACAACAGTTCATCCAGAAATTCCTAACGGATGTAACGCTATTAACGAATTTTATTTTGAAAGTTGGAATAATTCATCAGCACCCATAAATTTTAATGGTCAAACAAAAGTTTTAACTGCAACTGCTAATGTAATTCCTAATGAAAGATACCATGTGAAATTGGTTATTGCTGATGAACAGAATTACAGATACGATTCTGCTGTATTTTTTGAAGCAGGAAGTTTTCAATCTTCAGTTGATGTAGGTGAAGATAGATTGTTAGCTACAAATAATCCGCTGTGTATTAATGAAACTTTAGAATTAAATGCTTTTACATTAGGAACAACTATAAATTATAAATGGTTTAAAAACGGAAGTGAATTATTTAGTGAAACCAGTAATATTTATACTGTTCAAGATGCTGGAAGTTACAAGGTTGAAGTAACTTTAAATGGAACTTGCATTTCGTATGGAGAAATTACTGTTGAATATGCGAGTGATTATATTACTTACAATGTGTCATTAGATTTAGCGGATAATGATTCTGATGGGTTGTCATTTTTTGATTTAAACTTATCAGAGCAATTTTTCACCTATAATAACCCTTCAACAAAACTTATTGGATACTATTTAATGGAAAATGACGCCATTCAAAATATAAATTCGATTCAAAATCCATCAGTTTTTTTTAATACTTTACCTAATCAGGTACTATTTGCTAGAATTGAAAATGACTACGGATGTTATAAAATAAATGAATTAACTTTAAATGCTAATTATAGAAGTTCAACAATAAATGAGTTTAATGAATGTGATGATGATTTTGATGGCTTAACAATATTTAATTTAAATGATTTAAGGAACTTAATTGAACCAGAAGTTTCTTCAAGTGCAAATATTACTTTTTTTAGTTCGTATAATGATGCAGTTTACCATCTAAATCCATTACCTGATAATTTTCAAAATACAATTTCAAATTCACAAGAAATTTGGGTGAAAGCACAAGATATTTATCGTGAATTGATCGTTAAAATTACTTTAAAAGTTACAGAAAAACCAGAATTGATAGAGAATGAAGATATATTATATTGTTTAAACAATTATCCTGAAACTATAACTTTAAATGCAGGGTTGATAAATGTAAATCCAAGCGATACGTATTTTTTTGAGTGGAAAAAGAATGGTGTTGATTTAGGTTTAAACCAAGAAGAAATTGAGATTAACACTGATGGCACTTATGCTGTTAGCGTAACCAATGCTAATTATTGTTTTTCAGAAAGAACAATTGAAGTTTTTTCTTCGGAGTCTGCAATTATAGATGGCATTGAAGTAAAAGATATTGGATTTGAAAGCGACATCATAATTAAAATTCATGGGATTGGAGATTATGAATTTTCCTTAGATAATGGAACTTTTCAAGCTGAGAATTTTTATACAAATGTATCACCAGGTACGCATTTAATTACCATAAGCGATTTAAATGGTTGTGAATTTTTAGAAGAATCTATTTCAGTTTTTGGATTTCCAAAGTTTTTCACACCCAATAATGATGGCGAAAATGATACTTGGAACCCAATAGGAATGAGTTCAATTAATAATTCAATTGGTAAAATTCTTATATTTAATAGGTTTGGAAAATTATTAGTTGAAGTCAACCCAAATGATGACGGGTGGAATGGTTTTATTAATGGAAAAGCGATGCCAAGTACCGATTATTGGTATAAAATTATTTTTAATGACAGTCAGGTTTTTCAGGGTCATTTTGCCTTGATAAGATAAAAATCTATTCATTTTATTAAAATAGTTTAAGTTTAAGAACTTTATAAAAAACCAAATAACATTTTGTTGCCAGCCTATATATTTTATGTATACATGTTAATTTCTAAACTTTTTATAAAGAAATCTTGTAGAAGTAATTTGTAAATAAAAAAAATAACATTGTCAACCTTTGCACAAATTTTGCGTCTATGTTAATGTAAGACGTTTTTAAAATATGCTTAAAATAATAAAACCACTTTCAAACGATTCAAATTTAATTAAGCAGGCACTTAAAAATGACCGTAGAGCTCAACAGCAATTATATGAAAAACACGCACCTAAAATGTTGAGTTTGTGTAAATACTATATTAAGGATTTTCAACAAGCGGAAGAAATTATGTTGAACGGGTTTTTTAAAGTGTTTACCAAATTATCAACCTTTAAAAATGAAGGAAGTTTTGAAGGATGGATTAAAAGAATAATGACTTGGGAAAGTATTTCTTTTTTAAGGAAGAAAAGCAAATTGGTTTTTATAGATGACATGAGCTATTTTGAGGAAATAGACGAAATACCACCTGAAACACTCATACCTATAGAGGAAATTCAAAGCTATATTGATGAATTACCAGATGCTTCAAAAGTAGTTTTTAATTTGTTTGTAATTGAAGAATATAAACATGCTGAAATTGCAGAATTGTTAAATATTACAGAAGGAACATCCAAAACGCAATTGTTTAGAGCTAGAAAAGCATTGCAAAAAATGCTAAAAACAAATCAAAAGCAGCATCATAATGAAGGACACAAATAAAAATCAATTTCAAAAACGAACTATCCAACCAAAAGAGGATTCTTGGGCTAAATTGGAGAGTAGATTAATCTCTTTTGAGCGTACAAAAAAGAATAATAAATGGACTTTTTTAAAGTATGCAGCTTCCATTTTAATTGTTTTTTCGGCAGGATTTTATTTTAGTCGAACTACAAATCAAATATTTGAAAAGGATGTTGTTGTTCAACCAGTTATAAAAGTTAAAGAGCATAAAATTCAACCAATAATTGAAGAACCTCAAAATGTACTTGTAGCTTCAGAGGTTGAAGAAACTTTAAATAAATCTATTAAAAAATCAAAAATCAAAAATACAATTAGCAATAAGAAAGTTGTTAAAATCACAGCTTTAAAAAAACTAAATAAGCCAAAAATTGTTAATAAGATAGCTATTCCAGAGGCTGCAATTGATTTCCAAATTTCAGGAATTGATTCTTTAGAAAATCAAAAAATAAAAGAGCTAGTTGCTATGGTAAAAAGTATTAAAAAAGAGAAAGGCGAAGTAACTGACTTGGAAATTGAGCAATTGTTAGTTGCTGCACAAAAAAGTTTAGTAGCTGAGCGTAATATAGTTCAAAATAAGAAATTTAATGGTGCAGATTTGTTAGCTGAGGTTGAATACGATTTAGATAAAGATTTTAAAAATCGATTATTTGAAGCTATTGTAAATACTTTAAAAGAACCTAAAAATATATTTGTTAATAGAGACAATTAAAATAAAACTAAAGTGATGAAAAAAGCAATAATTTTTTTATTCCTAATTTGGAATAGTGTAGTATGCCAACAAAGTTTTTCTCAAATAGTAGAATCATTTCAGCATAAATTAGAAGTATTAGAGTTAAAAAAAGATGTTGTAGTAACCAATGAAAAAGAAGCTTTAAAAAAAGAAGTTATTGCAATTAATAAAAAATTGGAGCAAGGAGAACTTTCAGTTGAAGAAGCTGATAAACTTAAAAAAAAGGCAGCACAATTACACGCATTAAACATTGATAATAGATTGGCAATTATAGAGAATTCAATTTCTTTATTGAAAAGAAATAACGAAAATAAACTTGATGAAACGGATATTTATTCTACAGCTTCAATAGAAATTGGAGGTAAAGGAGGATTTCTTACAATAGATAATAAACGAAGTAGGTATCAACACGATATAAAAACATATTCTAATCTTGTGGTGGCTTTTGGGATCAACAATACTATTACTGAAGGGCAAAATTTAAATGATTCTCCATACAAAGTTGGTGGAAGTCGTTTTTTTGAAATAGGTTGGGCTTGGGATACAAGAGTGTTTAAAAATACAAATGCAGTAAGGTTTAAATACGGAATATCGCTTCAATACAATGGCTTAAAACCAAAGAATAATATGTATTTTGTAGAAGATGGAAATCAAATTGTTTTGGAGGAGTTTTCAGAAAATTTAGATAAATCAAAATTTAGAATGACCAATTTAGTTTTTCCAATTCATTTTGAATTTGGACCTTCTAAAAAAATTGAAAAAGAAAATAGTTTTAGATATGCGACTAAAAATAAATTTAAAATTGGCGTTGGTGGTTATGGTGGTTTTAATATTGGAAATCTTCAAAAATTGAAATACAAACAAGATGGTTATAAGGTAAAGGAAAAGTCGAGAAAAGATTACAATACTAATAACTTTGTGTACGGTATTAGTGCTTATGTAGGTAAAGATGATACTTCATTTTATGTTAAATACGATTTAAATCCAATTTTCAAGAATGCTGCAATCAATCAAAATAATATTTCATTTGGAGTACGATTTGATTTGTAGTTGCCAATAATAAATGGAAGTAAAAAACCCAGTGAATTTATTTTCATTGGGTTTTTTTATCTATAAAATAGCAGGAAACAATATCTTTGTGTTTTTCAAACAAAAAGCCAATGCAGTTAATTCAATATATAATTCAAAACACTCAAATTTCTAAAATAAGTATTGAAAACACTATTCAATTACTAAATGAAGACTGTACAATTCCATTTATTTCACGCTACCGAAAAGAGCGTACAGGAAATTTAGATGAAGTTCAAATAGGTGATATTGTAAAATATAAAACCCAATTTGAAGAATTAGAAAAACGAAAAGTTACCATATTAAAAGCGTTGGAAGAACAAGACGTTTTAACTGAAGAATTAAAGCTGAAAATTGAGACCACAACAGATTTAATCACTTTAGAAGATATTTACCTTCCTTATAAGAAAAAACGTAAGACAAAGGCTGAAACTGCTCGTAAAAACGGATTGGAACCGTTAGCTAAAATGATAATGAGCCAACGAGTGAATGATTTGGATTATACAGCTTCAAAATATGTGAACAATGAAGTTGAAACCAAAGATGATGCATTAGAAGGCGCCAGATATATAATTTCTGAATGGATTAATGAACGAACAGATATTAGAAATAATATTCGTTATCAGTTAGAAAAATTTGCCAGTATTACAACTAAAGTTGTAAAAGCAAAAAAAGAGGATGATAAAGCACAAAAATTTAGAAATTATTTTGAATGGTCAGAAAGCTTAAATCGTTGTCCATCACATCGTTTTTTAGCAATTTTAAGAGCAGAAAAAGAAGGCTTTATTAGAGTGAAAGTTGAAATAGACAATGATCGCGCTTTGGAGAAAATGGAGGCCAGCATTATTCGTTCTAATAATGATTGTTCTTTTCAAATTAAATTGGCTATTCAAGATGCTTATAAACGTTTGTTATTTCCGGCCTTATCCAACGAAATATTAAATACTTCAAAAGAAAAAGCAGATGAAGGCGCAATCAATGTTTTTGCTAAAAATTTGAAACAATTATTGTTAGGCGCTCCTTTAGGTGAAAAAACAATATTGGCTATAGATCCTGGGTTTAGATCTGGGTGTAAAATAGTTTGTTTAAATGCACAAGGTGGATTAGAGTATAACGAAACTATTTATCCTCACGCACCTCAAAATGATTCCATTGGCGCCATGAAAAAGATAAATTCACTAGTTGATGCTTATAAAATTGAAGCAATTGCTATTGGAAATGGAACAGCATCTCGTGAAACGGAACAATTAATTAGGAAAATGAGATTTAATAAAGACGTTGAAGTTTTTGTGGTGAGCGAAGCGGGAGCAAGTATTTATTCAGCTTCAAAAATTGCTCGTGACGAATTCCCTAATTATGATGTAACTGTTAGAGGTTCTGTTTCAATTGGTAGAAGATTGGCTGATCCGTTAGCAGAATTGGTTAAAATTGATGCAAAATCTATTGGAGTTGGGCAATATCAACATGATGTTGATCAAACGAAATTAAAAACTTCGTTAGATACGGTTGTAGAAAGTTGTGTAAATTCTATAGGGGTTAATATCAATACGGCAAGTGTTTCCTTGTTAAGTTATGTTTCAGGTATTGGACCGAAATTGGCGGAGAACATTGTAAATTATAGAGATGAAAATGGAGCATTTTCTTCAAGAAATGATATAAAGAAAGTACCACGTTTAGGTAATAAAGCTTTTGAACAAGGTGCAGGGTTTTTACGAATAAAAAATGGGGAGAATCCGTTAGATGATTCAGCAGTGCATCCTGAAAGTTATGCAGTTATTGCGAAAATGGCAAAAGATGAAAAATGTGCTGTTTCAGATTTAATTGGAAATAAAGAATTGCTTCAAAAAGTAGAACTGCAAAAATATTGTACTGAAACTATAGGTTTACCAACGTTAAAAGATATTATTTCGGAACTAGAAAAACCAGGGTTAGATCCTCGTGAAAAGGCTAAAGTATTTACGTTTAACCAAAATATTAGAACAATAAACGATTTACACGAAGGTCAATTATTACCGGGAATTGTAAATAATATTACCAATTTTGGTTGTTTTGTCGATATAGGAATTAAAGAAAGTGGTTTGGTACACGTTTCAAATTTAGCTGATAAATTTGTAAGTGATGTAAGTTCAATAGTTACATTGCATCAACAAGTAATTGTAAAAGTATTGGAAGTAGATGTCGCTCGAAAACGAATACAATTATCGATGAAAATTAAATAGCTATTCATAAAAAATGGAAAACCTTTTTTTTGAATTCTTTTGATTCAAATAAGCATATTTTTTGAAAAATACTAAAATCTATTTTAAGTTTAGAATCAATTGTAAAACGAACATTTTAAATAAAAACCGCCAATTGGCGGTTTTTGTTTTCATAACAATTTTCCTAAGAATTTTTGAATCCTAGTAGTAGTAATTCACTTATAATAACTTCAGTCATATACTTTTTCACACCATCTTTGTCGTCATAACTTCTAGTTGTAAGTTTACCTTCTATGGCAACTTCCCGTCCTTTTTCTAAGTATTTTTCAGCAATTTCAGCAGTTTTATTCCAAGCTACTACGTTATGGCATGTATCAAGGACTACCTTTTCGCCTTTGTATTTAAGTAAGTCGTACTTCTAATGCATTTTTCCATTTATAAAATCCTTGTAGGTCTTCACTATAATCATGAATAATTTTACTAAAGTTTTCATTTTTAGTCTCCAAAAATGATTGACGGCCATTATTACGAATCCAATTCAATTTCTGATTAATCTGGCCTAACCCCTCTTTGAATTGAATATTCTCTTTAGAAAGATGCCAGACATAAGTCGCTTCCTTAGTATCTAAAGTTTCTAAAATGATGTGATATTTTTGCTGTCCTTCGAGCAAAAAAACAAATGAAAATGGATATAAAACAAACCTAATTTTTAATGTTTTATAGTTATGTCGTTTTGCCAAGTATAGAAGCTGTTTATGATGAACATAACTATTATTTTTTAAAAGAACATCTATTAAATTCGCTTCAGAATTAAAGAAAGCACCAATCTTCTTAGAGGTTTCTTCTAATACTTCTTCTTTTTTAGATTTCCCGCTTTTTATAAAGTGATGCTCAACGAATTCAAACTTCACACTATCTATTGTTTCTTTATTGATAAGGTCAATATCTTTTGATATAGCTAATTGAGAAGCTATAATATTATCATCAAAACCAACTTGGATACGAACAGTAATAAATTTAGAATTCAGGATTTTTGAAAAATAAGGTTTCAAAACCTCAAACTCTGGTTGTAAATCCTCATTTTCGATTTCAAATTGAAGTGATGTTTGGTGTGATACCTTGTATGAAAAGCAAATCATTCCGTAATGAAAATCCAAATCATTAATCGGTACTTTTATAACTTTATCAATATCTAGATGTTTTTTTAAGTTTACTTCAATAGTTTCTTTTAAATCATCGAATAATGTGGCTTGCCTATCTAAATTTCGATAATATGTATTCCGTTTTAAAAATAGTTTATTGAGATAAGGGATTTGCTTATCTCGATAATCATAAATAACGGGAGTCAATTCAGAGCGTTGTACACGTCCAATATATTGAATTAGTTTTCCTTTAAAAGCAAAGGGGTACACTAAAAAAAGACCTGAAATATCTTTAATATCAATACCTTCTCCAAAAAACTGACCAGTGGTTATAATTGCCTGATAATTGCTTTGCTGTATGCTTTTCCATTTTGAATTTCGAGAAGCAATTGTATCTTCTCCAGAAATAGGAATGACCTCGTACTTATTTTTCAAATACTGATATAAAACCTGAATATGTTCTTTTCGTTCAGTAATAATTACAATTTTTCGACCCTTATTTAATTCATAATATACATCTTTCAATATTAGTTTATTTCTTTCTGAATCGTGAATGAGCACTTTTGAAAGTGTTTCAAAATGGTCAGTTTTTGAATTAAAAGGAATGTTTAGACTTGTATCTCGAACAGTTAGTCTAGCTTTTTTATAAGTTTCTATTTGATGAGGTTTTATATCAGAGATTATATCACCTAAATATATGAATAATAGCTTTTCATCATTGTTTTTACGAAATGGAGTTGCTGTCAATCCATATTGGTAATATGGAGATAAGTGATGTATTGCTTCTCGAAAAGACTTTGCAGGAATATGATGGCATTCATCAATAATCACTATTCCAAAAGCAGATTTTAATTCTTTCGGATCATTTTCTATTTTTCTTACTAGTGTTTGAATCAATGCAACTGTTATTTGCTTTCCGATTTTCATTTTACCTTGCCCAATCTTTCCAATTTCTTTTTTTGGAATACCAAAAAATGTTTCTATTCGGTCTACCCATTGTTCCGCGATTTGTTTACGATGTGTAATGATAAGGGCAGGTTGCTTCTTTAGTTCAATAAGTTTGAGCCCTATTATCGTTTTCCCTGATCCTGGAGGAGCTACAATAATTCCAAAATCCTTTTTCAAGGCAACTTCAAGAGGTGCGTTTTGATGCTTTAATAATTGTATTTTTGACGTTATTTCAATATTTTTTGCTTTTTTTCTTTGATCCAAAAACTCATAATCAATTCCATTTTTAATACAAAATCGAATTAATTTTCCTATAAAACCTTTTGGTATCTCAATAATATTTTCAGTTTCATCAATAAGTTTAAAAAAACGATTGGTTTTCCAAGTACTTCTTCCTGCTTTCTTTTTTACAAAAAAATCAGAATTATAAAAATTAAGATTCTCTTTTAGAAAATCAATAATAGGAGTTGTTAACCCATTACGATTTATTACAATGCTATTACTTAATTTAATAACTAGTTTTCCTGTATTTGAAACCACGTTAATGGGGATTCCCATTACTTTATTTTCATGAAATTCTTCACCAAATGATTTTAAAACGGTATCTAAATGATTTATCGAAACTCTTTTAATCTCTCTTACAAATTTCCACTGATCTTCAAAAGAGATAAATGATTCACTCTCGATAAAACAAGAATTACCTTGTTGTAATGTAACACCCTGAAAGGGAAGAGCAATGAGGTTGCCAAAACCTTTTCCAGATAAATAATCTTGATTAGGAAATAATCTATCAAAACTTGTATTCTTATCAAAAATTGAAAAAACATTAGTCTTTTCGAATAAGGATAATATTATTCTTCTACTTTTAATAGCCGGATAGGGCTTGTCAAAAAATATCCAAACATGTCCGCCATTCCCCGAGCGAGAACGCTCCAAATAAGCAGGAATATCGAATTTTTCACATGCATTTACG
>TARA_R110001583_G_scaffold77491_1_pt1 | contig 10459 bp, 9 predicted proteins | sample TARA_R110001583 | Tara Oceans TARA_R110001583 (sample SAMEA4398432) | marine metagenome | biome: Polar Biome; feature: [MES] marine water layer (ENVO:01000295) within the mesopelagic zone...; material: water (ENVO:00002006), including particulate matter (ENVO:01000060) such as...... | reverse complement strand
ATATCTCTAAAAGGAATATTAAACCAATCTGCAACCGTTTTATTGGTTAAAATTCCGTGGTAAAAGTACATCCCTTTTTGTAAACTTTTATCAAATCTTACAGCATTTTCAAACCCACCTTCTTCTGCAATGTTTGAAAGGTAAGGTGTAAAGATGTTACTAATTGAAACTGAGGCAGTTCTTGAGTATCTCGATGGAATATTAGGAACACAATAGTGTATCACACCAAATTTTTCTACGGTCGGATTTTTATGAGTTGTAACTTCAGAAGTTTCAAAACAGCCACCTCTATCAATACTAACATCAACAATAACAGAGCCTGGCTTCATTCGTTGCACCATTTCTTCAGTAACTAAAATGGGTGATCTGGAATTTCCTCTAACCGCACCAATTGCTATATCACAGCGCATTAATGCTTTTTTAAGAGTTTTAGGCTGAATGGTAGATGTATATATTGGTCTTCCTAAGTTATGTTGTAAGCTTCTTAGTTTTGTTAAAGAATTGTCGAATACTTTTACGTTTGCACCTAATCCAATTGCTGAACGAGCAGCAAATTCTGCAACTGTACCAGCACCCAAGATAACGACTTCAGTTGGAGGTACTCCACTAATATTTCCTAAAAGCAAACCGTTACCTTTATTGTCTTTGCTCATCATTTCGGCAGCAATTAGAATGGATGCTGTTCCGGCAATTTCGCTTAATGATTTAACAATAGAATAAACTCCATGTTCATCTCTAATATAGTCAAATGCAACAGCTGTAATTCGTTTATTTGCTAATGCTTCAAAATATTTTTTAGTTTGTGTTTTTAATTGTAATGCAGAAAATAGAATACTTTGTGGATTAATTAATTTAATTTCATCAATAGAAGGAGGTTCAACTTTTAAAATTATATGACAGCCAAATGCTTCCTTAACATCGTATGAAATTTTTGCTCCAGCTTCAGAATATTCTTTATCAGAAAAATTAGCGCCATCACCAGCTCCAGTTTCTATAACAAATTTATGACCTTGATTGGTTAATGCACCAACAGCATCTGGGGTTAAACAAACTCTTTTTTCCTGATAATGCGTTTCTTTAGGTATTCCAATAACAAGTTCACCTTTTCTTTTAATAATTTCTAAAGTTTCCTCTAATGGAATCAACTCTTGTTTACTAAACGGTGAAATAATACTTTTACTCATTATTTTTAAGGGTTATAGTTCGTTGTTGGTTATTATTTGATGTAATTGTAATACTACAAGACTTTAAAGGTAATAAATTTTCGACTTTATTTGGCCATTCAACCAAACACCAATTATTACTGTAAAAATATTCCTCAATTCCCATATCTAATGCCTCTACTTCATTATTAATTCTATAAAAATCAAAATGATAAACGCTACTATTATCATTTGTTTTGTATTCATTTACCAATGAAAACGTAGGTGAACTTACATTATCTTTTACACCAAGCTGTTTCACAATTTCTTTAATAAGTGTTGTTTTACCAACGCCCATTTCACCATAAAAAAGTAAAATTTTATGATTTGAATGTTCAATAACTACTTTTGCAATTTCACTTAAATCGTCTAGAGTGTAATTTTTTTTCATAAGTTAATTTATATAGAAATTTAAAAGTTAAAGGTCAAGAAAGAATATTATAATTCAAAATGAAGAATTTACAATTTTTAATTGAGAATAAAACACACCCCCTAACCCCTCTCAAGAGGGGAATCAAACTTCGACCTTTCTTTATGCTATGAAATTGCTCAATTAGTGAAAACTTTAAACTTTGCAACTTTCAACTAAAATCTTATTTGGGTGTAAATATAGCACAAGGAATTATCATTTCCTCCAAAGAAATACCACCATGTTGGTACGTATTTTTATAATATTTTACAAAATGATTAAAATTATTTGGATAAGCGAAAAAATAATCTTCTTTGGCAAAAATAAATGAACTATTCATACTTAATGAAGGCAATAATACATCTTTTGGATTTTTAACAGCAAAAACTTCTTTATCTTCAAAACTTAGACTTTTTCCAGTTTTGTACCTTAAATTAGAGCTAATATTTTTATCTCCAATAACTTTTGAAGGATTTTTGCAGTTAATTGTACCGTGGTCTGTAGTTATAATTAATTTTAATCCCATTTTTTGAGCTTTTTGAATCATATCTAATAAGGGAGAATTTTGAAACCAGCTGTTTGTAAGTGATCTATAGGCTTTGTCATCACTTGCCAACTCCTTAATAACCTCCATTTCAGTTTTTGCATGTGATAGCATATCAACAAAATTATAAACAACTACTGTTAAATCGTTTTCTTTTATTGAATTAAAACTGTCTGCCAGTTGTTTGCCAGATTTTAGGTTAGTTATTTTATAATATTCAAATTTTAAGGATTCTCTTAATCTTTGTAATTGTGCTTTTAAAAAATCTTCTTCATACAAGTTTTTACCTCCATCTTCAATATCATTTTTCCAAAGATCTGGATGTTTTTGTTCCATTTCTAAAGGCATTAGTCCTGAAAAAATTGCATTTCTAGCATACTGGGTTGCAGTAGGTAATATGCATACATACGGAATTTCTTGTTGTTTTTTGTAATACTTATTTATGGTTTTTTCTAAAATATTAAACTGGTCGTATCTTAAATTATCTAAAACAACTAAGAGCGTTCCTTTGGAATCTTTAATTTCAGGTAATAGTATTTTTTTAAATAAAGTATGTGATAAAACAGGAGCATCTTCATCGTCATTAATCCAATCTGTATAATTTTTTTTTACAAATTTAAAAAATAGCGAATTTGCTTCCTGCTTTTGACTTTCAAGAATTTCAACCATACCAGAGTCGCTAATGGTTTCAAGCTCTAATTCCCAGTAAATCAGTTTTTTATAAACAGTAATCCATTCTTCATATGAATTTACCATTGCCAAATCCATTGCAATTTTTCTAAATTCTTGTTGGTAATTAGAGGTCGTTTTTTCTGAAACCAATCTTGAAGAATCTAAATTCTTTTTTAAACTATGTAATATTTGATGTGGATTTACAGGTTTTATTAAATAATCTGCAATTTTATTTCCAATTGCATCTTCCATAATATATTCCTCTTCACTTTTAGTAATCATAACTATAGGAAGATTGGCTTGCTTACTTTTAATTTCTGCCAATGTTTCTAAACCACTTAAACCAGGCATATTTTCATCTAAAAAAACAATATCAAAATTAGTTTCATCACACAAGTCTATAGCATCTGCACCATTGTTACAGGTTGTTACTTTATATCCTTTTTTTTCTAAAAAAATAATGTGTGGTTTTAAAATATCAATTTCATCATCAACCCATAAAATGCTTATATCGCCCATATTGTTATCTTTGTAGTATAATTATAAATTAATTATTTTGAACGAGAAAAAAACGAACAAACTAAAAATATTAAACGATCCAATTTACGGTTTTATTACAATACCAAATGCTTTAATTTATGATTTAATAGAACATCCTTATTTTCAAAGACTAAGAAGGATTTCTCAAATGGGTTTATCTCATTTAGTATATCCAGGAGCACACCATACTAGATTTCATCATGCACTAGGAAGTATGCATTTAATGCAAAAAGCAGTGCGAATTTTAAGGTTTAAAGGAGTTGACATTTCTGATGAAGAAGCAAATGCACTTTATATTGCAATATTATTACATGATATTGGCCACGGTCCATTTTCACATGCATTGGAGCAAAGTATTGCAACTGGTGTGCATCATGAATCTATATCATTAAAATTTATGGAGGCCTTGAACCAAGAATTTGAAGAAAAACTATCTTTAGCTATAACTATTTTTAAAGGAGAATATCATAGAAAATTTTTATATCAATTAATTGCAAGTCAGTTAGATATGGATCGATTAGATTATTTAAAACGCGATAGTTTTTATACAGGAGTATCAGAAGGAAATATTAATTCGGAACGTTTAATTACGATGTTAAATGTAAAAGATGATTATTTGGTAGTTGAAGAAAAAGGAATTTACTCTGTTGAAAAATTTATAGTTGCTAGACGGCTAATGTATTGGCAAGTTTATTTGCATAAAACTAGTTTAGTTGCAGAAAAATTATTGGAAAAAATACTTGTTAGAGCAAAAGAACTTGTTTCAGATGGTCAAAAATTACCCACTAGTAAAGCTTTTGAATATTTTTTGAATAATCAAATAAGTGAAGAAAATTTTTCAGAAAAAACCTTAAAAACCTTTGCTAAATTAGATGATTATGATGTATTGGCTTCCATAAAAGAATGGATTTCAAATGAAGATGTAATTCTTTCAAAATTATCAGAAAGCTTGATTAATAGAAGATTACCTAAAGTTGAATTAAGAAAAGAAGCTTTTTCAAAAGAACAACTTTTTGAAACAAGAGAAGAAATAAAAAAAGCATATCATTTAAATGATTCGGAGGTAGATTACTTTGTGTACAGTGGAAAGGTAAGTAATCAAGCCTATGATTCAACTAAAAACATTATTAAATTGCTATTTAAAGATGGAGAAGTGAAAGATGTTATGGAGGCCTCAGATCAATTAAATATTCAAGCACTTTCAAATCCAGTTTGCAAGTATTATATGTGTTATCCAAAGAATAGGTATAGTTGATCTTTTTTTTTACTTTTGCACTTAATGAAATTTAAAGCAAATCAAATAGCAGAAATTTTAGGAGGCGAAATTGTTGGTGATGGCGATATTGAAGTTTTTAAACTTTCTAAAATTGAGGAGGGAGAAGAAGGTTCGTTAACTTTTTTGTCCAATCCAAAATATACCCCCTATCTTTATTCAACAAAAGCTTCGATTACTATTGTAGGGAAACATTTTATTCCAGAAAAAGAATTTGAAACAACACTTATTAAAGTTGACGATGCTTATGAAGCATTTGCTTTAATATTAGAGTATTACAGTCAAGTTAAATTAAATAAAGTTGGTATTGAAAGCCCTTCTTTTGTAAATGAAACGGCAACGATTGGTGATGCTGTTTATTTAGGAGCCTTTTCATATATAGGAGGTGAAGTTATAATAGGAAACAATGTAAAAATATATCCAAATGTATTTATTGGAGATAATGTTACTATTGGAGATAATACTATTTTATTTTCAGGAGCAAAAATTTATTCTGAAACTGAAATAGGAAAAAATTGCGTTATTAATTCAGGAGCAATTATTGCTGCTGATGGATTTGGATTTGCTCCAAATAAAGATGGTATTTATGCTAAAATTCCTCAAATTGGAAACGTAATTATTGAAGATTTTGTGGATATTGGGGCTGCTACAACAATAGATAGAGCAACTATGGGCTCAACAATTATAAGAAAAGGTGTAAAATTAGACAATCAAATTCAAGTTGGACATAACGTAGAAATTGGTAAAAACACGGTAATAGCCGCGCAAACGGGTATTGCTGGATCTACTAAAATTGGTGAAAGTTGTATGATTGGGGGGCAAGTAGGTATAGCCGGCCATTTAATTATTGGAGACAATGTTAGAATACAAGCACAATCGGGTATAGGTAGAAATATAAAAGATAATGAAATTATTCAAGGAACACCAGCATTTGGGTATAATGATTTTAACAAATCATATGTATATTTTAAAAAATTACCAGATCTTGTTGCTAAAATAAATTCATTAGAAAAAGAAATTAAAGCTTTAAAGGAAAAATAATGAGTATTAAACAAAAAACAATAAAAAAAGAAGTAACACTTTCTGGAGTTGGTTTACATACAGGAAATAAAGTTACTATGACATTTAAGCCAGCTCCAATAAATCATGGATATGCTTTTATTAGAGTTGATTTGGAGGGAGAGCCTATTATTGAAGCAAGTGCCGAATATGTTGTAAATACACAACGAGGTACAAATTTAGAAAAAAGAGGTGTTTTTGTAAATACCTGTGAACATGTTTTAGCGGCTGTAGTAGCATTAGGAATAGATAATATTTGTATTGAAATAAATAATCCTGAACCACCAATTATGGATGGTTCTTCAAAACATTTTGTTGAAGCTTTGGAAAAAGCTGGGATTCAAGAACAAGAGGCGTTAAGAGAAGAATATGTTGTTAAAGAAATAATTTCATATAAAGATGAAGCCACAGGAAGTGAAATTATATTAATGCCTTCTGATGAATATCAAATAACTGCAATGGTTGATTTTGGGACTAAAGTTTTAGGAACACAAAACGCAACACTAAATTCATTAGCAGATTTTAAAGATGAAATTTCAGATGCCCGTACTTTTAGTTTTTTACATGAATTAGAAATGCTATTAGATAATAATTTAATAAAAGGGGGAGATTTAAATAATGCCATAGTTTATGTAGATAAAGAAATATCTGCAGCAACTATGGATAAATTAAAAAAAGCTTTCAATAAAAAAAGTTTAACTGTTAAACCAAATGGAATTTTAGATAATTTAACATTGCGTTGGGCAAATGAAGCTGCACGACATAAATTGTTAGATGTTATAGGTGATTTAGCATTGGTTGGTACTAGAATTAGAGGTAAAGTAATTGCAAATAAACCAGGACATTTAATAAACACGGTTTTTGCAAAAAAGCTTCAAAAAATTATTAAGTACGAGAAAAGAAACAAAGTACCTACATTTGATTTAAATTTACCTCCATTGATGGATATTCATAAAATAATGAGTATTCTACCTCACAGACCTCCATTTTTATTGATAGATAGAATTATAGAACTTTCTGATAAACACGTGGTTGGAATGAAAAATGTAACCATGAATGAAGATTACTTTGTTGGTCATTTCCCAGGAGCACCTGTAATGCCAGGAGTTTTACAAGTAGAAGCAATGGCACAATGTGGTGGTATTTTAGTTTTAAGTACAGTACCAGATCCTGAAAATTATTTAACTTATTTTATGAAAATGGATAATGTTAAATTTAAACAAAAAGTGTTACCAGGAGACACTTTAATTTTTAAAGCAGAATTAATTTCTCCAATAAGAAGAGGAATTTGTCATATGCAATCTTATGGGTATGCTAATGGTAAATTAGTTGTTGAAGCAGAATTAATGGCTCAAATAGCAAAAAAACCTAAAGAACAATGAACCAACCTTTAGCATATATACATCCCGGGGCAAAAATTGCTACCAATGTTGTAGTAGAACCATTTACTACAATTCATAACAACGTAATAATTGGATCAGGAACCTGGATAGGATCAAATGTAACAATTATGGAAGGTGCCAGAATTGGTAAGAATTGTAGAATTTTTCCTGGAGCAGTAATTTCTGCAATCCCTCAAGATTTAAAATTTGATGGAGAAGATTCATTAGCTGTAATTGGTGATAATACTACAATTAGAGAATGTGTTACCGTAAATAGAGGAACAAAAGCGTTGGGAAAAACGCAAATAGGAGATAATTGTTTAATAATGGCTACTTCGCATATTGCACATGATTGTGTAATAGGCGATAACTGTATTTTAGCCAATGGATCTGTAATTGCAGGTCATGTTACAATTGGTGATTTTGCAATATTGAGTGGTTTAGTTGCGGTACATCAATTTATTCATATTGGAGAACATGCAATGGTTTCTGGTGGGTCTTTAGTTAGAAAAGATGTGCCTCCTTTTGCTAAAGCAGGGAAAGAGCCACTTTCATATATCGGAATTAATTCAATAGGATTAAGAAGAAGAGGGTTTACTACAGAAAAAATAAGAGAAATTCAGAATATATTTAGGCTTTTATATCAAAAAAATTACAATACTACTCAGGCAGTAGAGATTATTGAAGCAGAAATGGAAGCAACAAGTGAAAGAGATCAAATAATACTTTTTATTAAAAATTCTCAAAGAGGAATTATGAAAGGATACACTGGAAGCTAAAAAAATATAAGAAATAAGAAAAAATAAAACATGGCAACAACATCAGATATTAGAAATGGATTATGTATTAGACATAATAACGATATTTTTAAAGTAATAGAATTTTTACATGTGAAACCTGGAAAAGGACCCGCATTTGTAAGAACAAAATTAAAAAGTCTAACATCAGGAAAAGTATTAGATAATACATTTCCGGCTGGAAGAAAAATTGAAGATATTAGAGTAGAAACAAGAAAATATCAATTCTTATATCCTGAAGGAGATACATTTCACTTTATGAATACGGATGATTACAATCAAATTTCTTTACAGAAAGAAACACTTGATTCACCAGATCTATTAAAAGAAGGTGAAATTGTAACTATTGTTTTTAATACTGAAGACAGTATGCCACTTTCAGTTGATATGCCTGCTAGTGTAGTTTTAGAAATAACACATACAGAACCAGGAGTAAAGGGGAACACAGCAACAAATGCAACAAAACCTGCAACAGTTGAAACAGGCGCTCAAGTTAACGTTCCTTTATTTATTAATGAAGGAGATAAAATAAAAATTGACACTGCAAAAGGAGCTTATTTAGAACGCGTTAAAGAATAAGTATATGAAATTTCCTCGTGAATTTAGTTTACAAGAAATTGCTGATTTATTAAAAATTGATTTTGTTGGCTCTCCTAATTTCCCCGTTTTTGGAACAAATGAAATTCATGTAGTTGAGGAAGGTGATATTGTTTTTGTAGATCATCCAAAATATTACGAAAAAGCTTTAAAATCAAAAGCTTCTGTTGTTTTAATAAATAAAAGAGTTGAATGTCCAGAGGGAAAAGGATTGTTAATATCGAAAGATCCTTTTACCGATTTTAACAAGCTTACGAAGTATTTTAATCCCTTTAAAGCTTCAAATTTATTAATTTCCGATTCTGCAAAAATAGGAATTGATTGTACTATCCAACCAAATGTATTTATTGGTAATAATGTATTAATTGGTAATAATTGTACCATACATCCAAATGTTACAATTTACGATAATATTAAAATTGGAAATAACGTAACTATTCATGCGGGTACAATAATAGGTGCGGATGCGTTTTATTATAAAAAACGTAAAAGTGGTTATGATAAGTTAATAAGTGGAGGCACAGTATTAATTGAAGATAATGTTGATATTGGTGCTTTATGTACTATAGATAGAGGCGTGTCTGGAAATACAACAATTAAAAAAGGAACAAAAATAGACAACCAAGTTCAAATTGGGCATGATACTGTTATTGGAAATAATTGTTTAATTGCCGCTCAAGCAGGTATTGCAGGGTGCGTAATTGTTGAGGATAATGTTACAATTTGGGGACAAGTTGGTACAAATAGTGGAATTACAATTGGAGAAGGAGCAGTTATTTTAGGGCAAACTGGAGTAACTAAATCTGTAAAAGGGGCACAATCTTATTTTGGTACTCCTATTGAAGAATCAAGAAAAAAATTAAAAGAAATTGTTGAATTGAAAAGATTAATAAAAGATAAAAAATAATTAATAATATTTTATCAAAAACATATAAATAAATTTACTTTTGTATTAGCATAAGTATTTAATATAAATCATACATAAATGAGCGTTTTAGTAAATAAAAATTCAAAAATAATAGTTCAAGGATTTACAGGTAGTGAAGGAACTTTTCATGCTACTCAAATGATTGAATATGGTACAAATGTTGTTGGTGGTGTAACTCCTGGTAAAGGGGGTCAATTTCACTTAGACAAACCAGTTTTTAATACAGTACAAGATGCTGTTAATAAAGTTGATGCAGACACTTCTATTATTTTTGTACCACCAGCATTTGCTGCTGACGCAATTATGGAAGCCGCTGCGGCAGGAATTAAAGTGATTATTTGTATTACTGAAGGAATTCCAATTGCAGATATGGTAAAAGTGAAAGCATATATTTCTTCTAAAGATTGCAGATTGGTTGGTCCAAATTGCCCTGGTGTTATAACTCCAGAAGAAGCTAAAGTTGGAATTATGCCAGGTTTTATTTTTAGAAAAGGAAATGTTGGAATTGTTTCAAAATCAGGAACGTTAACGTATGAAGCTGCAGATCAAGTAGTTAAAAAGGGTTACGGAATTTCAACTGCCATAGGAATTGGTGGAGATCCTATAATAGGAACAACTACAAAAGACGCTGTTGAATTATTGATGAATGATGATGAAACAGCCTGTATTGTAATGATTGGTGAGATTGGTGGTCAATTAGAAGCTGAAGCTGCTGAATGGATAAAAGCTTCTGGAAATAAAAAACCTGTTGTAGGGTTTATTGCTGGCCAAACGGCTCCTAAAGGAAGAACAATGGGGCACGCAGGGGCAATTGTAGGAGGAAAGGATGATACAGCTCAGGCAAAAATGGAAATCTTGAGAAAAAACGGAATTCATGTAGTAGAATCACCTGCAAAAATAGGAGAAAAAGTTGCAGAGATTTTAGGTTAATAAATAGCAAGTAAAAAGTTAGTTTTTAATAAAAAATAGAGGCTGTCTAAAGAGCGAAATTTTCGTCAACCTGAATTTATATCAGGTTCTCATAGTGATTGATTATCATTATGATGAGATTCTGAA
>TARA_R110001583_G_scaffold52092_1_pt1 | contig 10469 bp, 11 predicted proteins | sample TARA_R110001583 | Tara Oceans TARA_R110001583 (sample SAMEA4398432) | marine metagenome | biome: Polar Biome; feature: [MES] marine water layer (ENVO:01000295) within the mesopelagic zone...; material: water (ENVO:00002006), including particulate matter (ENVO:01000060) such as...... | reverse complement strand
TTTTCATCACGCAAAAGTGCTGTTTCTAAAACATTTAAAACTTTACATCTACCATAAAGTTCTAATATCTGTATAATTTTTTTGCACTCTTTATGATAATCTGAGTTAAATCCTAAATATTCTCCACAGTAACAATAAGCCATTTATGTTCGGTATATAATAAACATTTAAAATAATTATCCGTTATATATTTATAAATAAATTATAAATAATATATAAAAAAAAAATGATTATTTGTATTCCCGCGTGTTCTAAATTTTATTTAAGTTTACGACAATGTTTAAATGTTCTTCAACCTCTACTAAGACCAAAAGATAAAGTTATAGTTGTTAATTTAGGTATGTATAATCAACAAATAGAATTTTTAAAATCTAGAAAATATAAACAAATTGAATATTGCAATATTGATTGGAATTTAATAAAAGAAGATTGGAAAAAAGATTTACAAACTTATTGGTTTAAAAGTGCTATTTGGTGTGGTTTATTAAATAACCAAGTAAAAGATATAGTTTTAGTTATAGATTCTGCGTGTATTATTTATAATGATTTATATGCAATTGAAAAATTAATTGAAACAAATATTATATATACACCTTATTCAGCAGAAGATATTGAAACATATGTTCATCCAAAAAGTAGAGAAACTATTGGTTTTACATTACCTACAACTCTTCATATGGTTTCTGGTGGATGTTTAGGTATAAATTTAAAAGATAAAGTTGGTGATGCTTTTATTCAAGATTTTATAAAATGTTGTAATTGTAAAGATGTATTATGTCCGGAAGGTTCAAATAAATTAAATCATAGACAAGACCAGTCAGCTTTAACTTTGTTATATCATTTATATCATTTAAAATATAAATTTAAAATGGTGAAAGAATGGGTAAATATAGATTTTCATAAAGGTATATGGCAGTATGAATTAAATTATTTTTGAATTTGTGATAAATTTGCTCCAACAGATGCTTGGACTACCGGTGCTGCTGGTGGCGGGGTTGGTGCTTTTGGTTTGCTTTCAAATAATCCAGCAATTGTAGAACCAAGAGATATTAAACCACCGACAGCACCAGTTATTAAACCTGCAGGGCCAAGTTCTGGGGCAGATGCTAATAAACCGGTTGCAGTAGCATTTAACGCTTCTTCTCCTACATCTTCTCCAACACTTGCTCCAACTTTTGCCGCTGTTGCTAATCCAGTTTGAACATCATTACTTACACCTTGAACAGCATTACCTGCTCCTTGAACGGCCGCCTGTGCTCCATTCGCAAGACTTTTTGCCTGTGCAAGAATACCAGGAGCATTACCAGGTAATAATTGACTTGCGTCTTGTCCTACACCAGCAACAGATTTTAGTCCAGTAACCGCACTACCCCCTCCTTGTCTTAATGCTCCTGCTAAATCAGAAGCATCATTACCTAATGCGGCCGATTGTTGAGCCGGTGTTTGGGCTGCACCAATAGCATTTTTAGCATCATTAGCTGCATTATCTACATCTGTGCTTACATTTTGTGCTTGTGCTGGGGCGTTCGCCTGTCCTGGATTACTTGCTGCCCCCTGTGGTGCTTGTGCAGGGGCGGGTGCTTGACCTCCTGCTGCTCCTTGTGCTCCTTGTCCTGCTGGTGAAGGTAACTGTTTTACATTTTGGTCTATAATATTATTTCTAGCATCAAATATATCTTGTTTATCACTCGCCGATAAACCATCAATATTTGGATTTTTACCTGCTATGGGGTCACTTGCTATTTGAGATTTAATATCACTAGCATTAGAAAGACTTTTAACCCTTCCGGCTTGACTTGAAAATGCACTATTATCTAATTCTGGAACTTGTTGTGCGGCTGCTCCTGGATTAGATGGTGCAGTAGAACCTGGCAATTTAGCTTTTGCTTGGTCTAATAAATTTTGTTTAACATCTAATAAATCTTTTTGGGTTGACCAATTAGTTAATTTGGCGTGTTTATATGAAGTATATAAACCTGCCAAAGAACTTGTAGTTCCTGCTGTTGTATTAACAACAGAGTTTACTTTACTAAATAAATCAGCGGATGGGTCTTGCATTTTTTCTTTTAAACCCTGGGCGTATTCTGCCGCCTGTGAAGCGGTTTCATTTGCTCTATTTACGGTTTCGTTAAAATTACTTAATCGTTCTGCATAAGCCATACTTTATATATTAATTAAATATATTTTTTTAATTTTTAATATTTGATTCTTCGCCGGTTAATTCATTTTCTTGCGAATACATCAATTTGTCTAAATTTTTATATATTTTTTGTTTTCTCATATCCATCATTATAAAATCATATTTACCGGATTTTGATTCATTCCATATTTCATGAAATTTATTTTCATCTCCATCTGTTAAATATGATAATTCTTCGGCGTATTGTTTGCGGTTCTTTTGTGAATGTTTGCCCAAAAACATCATGTAACTAGTATTAACTCGTAATGTAGTTAATAATGATTTATAATGCTGGATAAAAAACATAATACTTATTTGTCCTTCTCTACATATACCAGCACCATGCCTATAAGTTGAAACAAACTGTTGCAAAAATTTAGAGTCTTTACCCATAATATTATTTGAAATATTTTTCATACCCAATATATCGTCAAATATTATTAAATATTTACTTTTAGGATCGGGGTCTTCTCCAATAACTTTTAAAATTCTTTGTAAAGTTTCATTAGAAAAACTTTCAAAATATTGTAATATTAAATCATCCTCCATTAATTTATTCATTATAGGGTCATTGGTAAATGTTGGAGAAAATATAATTACATTGTCACCAAATACTGGTTGTAGTATTCTAATTAAATTAAATAATAATGTTGATTTACCTGATGCAACTGAACCAATACCAACCATACATGAAGGAAAAATAAAAGGGTCTAATTCTTCTAGATTTAAATCATCTTCATCTACATCAACAGGTTTTATTTTTAATGAATTATTCATGCTATATTATTATAATATATTTAATTAAAATTTAAAACCAATTCTCCCTCATTTAATTTAGTTTTAATATCACTATGAATGTCTTTAACATATGCTCTATTTACTTTGTGATTTTTAATATCTTTTATTCTTAAAATATCATTACCAATAACATTATAATTTTGCGAAATATAAAATAATCTAGAACTTAATTTATTTCTAATTTTATTAACATTGTTTTTTATTTCTATGGTTTCATCTAATATTAATTCTAACAATTCTATAATTCGTTTTTTATCATCCATTTATTTATAATATAAGATTATATAATGAGTAATACAAGCGAACCACCGGCAAAGCCAAAGGTTAAAAAAGTTTTATCTGATGAACAAAAAGCTAAAATGTTAGAAGGCAGAAGAAGAGCAGCTGCAATAAAAAAAGAACAAAAAGAAAAGAATAAACAAGAAAAAGTAGAATTAAAAGAAAATGAAAAAAAACAAAAAATAAAAGATAGAGAATTAGAATTACAAGCTATACAACAACAGAAGGATAGAATAGATGTATTAAATATAAGTAAAAAAAAGAAATCAGAAATGAGAGGTAAATTAAGATTTTGCAAAAATAATCCAAATTTAATAGATGAAGTTGAGCAAATGATACAAGAAATAGAAAATAAAAATAATGAAAAAAAAAATATAGATTTAGAAATTAAAGAAATTCAAACTGAAATTAAAGACAAGCAACAAGAATTAACAGAAGATGAAGAAAATGAAGTATATAAAAGAGTATGGGATAGAGAAGCCAAGCGTATTGAATTAACAATACCTGAACAATCGAGAAGTATATTTAGGGCAGAAACAGAAAAATTTGATTTTAATTTATGCTTATCTGAAAATATAAATAAAATGATAAAGAATGTTGAAAAAAAAATACAATCTAATACAGAAATTGCAAGTGCTATTAATACAGAAATTAATGCAACGGAAGATGAAATAAATAAACATAAAGAATTAGTGCAAGTAAAAGAAAAACGAAATAGAGAAAAAAAAATTAATTCTAAACTTCAACAACTTTATTCTTTACGATAACGCGTTAACTATTTTATTAATATATATATAAATATATATAAATATATATATTTATATATAATACATGAATTATTTTTATAAATACACTGTTGAAGATTTTGATAAATTACATAATCAAGTTTATACAAATCAATCAGATAGTTCAAAAAGAACATTTAAATCTACATTAAGAAGGATTGAAAAAGTATATTGTAAATCATTAAATGAGTTAGATTTAGAATTTTGCAAAGACCCGGTAAGATTACATGTAGTTTTTCAAGGAACAAATTATAAAGAAAATACTTTTTTTCAAACTATTTCATGTTGTATAAAAATATTAAAAATGATTGATGCACCATTACATTTAGTTAATAAATATATTAAATATCATAAAACACAATCTGATAAAGTGCAAACAGAAAAGATTAAAACATTTCAAAATACTGAATTAAAAGTTGATTTTTCAGAGTTAAAACAAACCTTAATAGATTATTTAGAATTAGAAAAATTAAATGAACTAAATTATAAAGATTTTATGGGTGTTCTTATATTATCTTTATTTCTGTTAATTATACCTGGTAGGTCTTCAAATTTTATGAATATGAAAATATACACAAGTTCTAATATACCAGATGATGTATCACACAATTATTTGATAAATGATAAAAAAAAAAAAGAATTTACATTTGTATTTAATAATCAAAGAAAAAATACAGTTTTGCCAAAACGCATATTACCTATACTAGATAATAGATTACTGAAATTAATAAATATTTATTTAGACGACTACTATAAAGACAATAGGACAAGATGGTTTTTAAAACGAAATACGACACCATACGGAGAATTAAAAAATATTGAAATACAAAGAGCAGTTATACATTCATCAGAGAAAATATTTGGATTTTCTGTAAATATAGATGATATAAGACGATTATATTTAAAACATATATATAATTTAGATGTAAATTTATTAGAACATTTTGAATTAATTTATTTGATGGGATATAAACAAATGCCTAAAATGCTTCAAAAATTACAAACTTACAATGCATAAGCTCCGCACTCTGAAAGTGCCGAATCAAAGATTCATAAAAAAAAATAAAAATATATAATATACATATAATGAATCAACAATCAATAATATTGAATTATAATCCGAATATTAATAATGATAATGCTTATTCTTATGAACAATCAGCAAATCAATTATTAGAAATTAAACCTGAAACAGAAATAGCTTTATATAAAGCATATTTGCAAAGAAAAGCTATTGTAATTCCAGAATCTGAGAATATAGATATTAATTTAAATTCAGCATTTAATACTCTAAATATAAATCAAGTAAATAAACCTTTTAACAATGCTGAAATACCAGCAATATTAAAAAATGTTACAACTCAATTAAGCATTACAATCCCCAAAGGAACTTACACAAAAAGCGAATTTGTAAATGATTTTTCTTTACGTGCTCAATTAGCAATTACAAATGACCAAATTGCAATATATGGAAGTTCCAACATTGACACTTCAACTTTACCCTATGAATTTAATGGTAGAATTAATCAAGATGGTTCTGTTTTTATGGGAATGACCAATGATTATCAGGTAAAACCATTAGAACATGTAGACCCGGGAGCCGCAACAGATGAAAATACTTTAAATGACGTGTTGAAAACTGTAAATGGTTTAACTAATTTAGAATTTACACCTAATACAAATGTTACAGCAGGAGCAATTAATACTTTTGTAGCTATGGAAAATACAATTTTACCATATGCTTATACAAATAATTCAAATTTACAAAATCAAGATACAGACCAATCTGTTTTATATTTTGATGTTCAATCTCCTATTATTCAATCTTCTCAAGGTGTGACACAATGTTGTATGATGAATACAAATATGACAAGTAATATATGGAATACAGCAAATACAATTCATATAGATGCGGAGAGTAATTTTCCAACTTGTTTATTTGGTTTAGAAATAGAATCTGAAATAAGTGCTAGTAATATAGTAAGTGATACATTAAAAATATTTCATAATGAGATATTACAACAAGATTTATTCAGTGGTCCAATAGACTTAACTCGTAATAATTACGTTACTGCTGTTATGACAAACTGTGACCATTCATTATTAAAATCTTATACAATGGTTAAAAGTGCACAGATTATGCTACAACAACCAACAAGTATGCCCGAATTACAAAATGATAGATTTATAAAATTAGGTTTTAGAGTTTATGCTGTAAGAAATAAGAATATAAATTATGTTAATCCTTTTAGTTATGGCAAAGATTATTATTATCAAGTAATAGGAATGAATACATATGATGCTAATCCTATTGTAGCAGGAACTCCTGGAGAAGTTATATTTGATAGTCGAGATTTTGGAATTAAACTCCCTCAAAGAATAGTAGATGCTGGTTTATTAACTAAATGTGTTACGAGTGATAGACATGCAGGTTCAAGAGGGACATTAGGATTGCAACCCTATTTTGTATTTAAAGATTGTCCGCCAGGTTATCAGTTAAGAAATGTAATGGGGACTGGTAATGGGTTATATAGTCGAGTCGGTGGTGCTTCTGGTGGTCGTGCTAATGTATTAAATAGTTATAGCTATAGTTTCCCTGTGAATAGCACTATACAAAATATATTAGGAGCTGGAACATCAGTTGTATCTGAAACAGGGCAAATTTTAAATTCGGTATATTTACCTGGATTATATCCGACTTATATGGAACAAGCGGCTGGGATTATGAATTTATTCGGTGATAATGTAAGATATAATATAGAAATACCATCATTACCAATTAAAACATTTAATACAACTTCAACAGTAGATTTTAATTTAGGTAATGAAAGAACAATAATATATGGAACTGGTGTATTCTTAACTGGTAATTTAACAGAAATAAATAACACTTTTGTAAATATAAATATTGAACCAAATAATCTTAAATTTATATCACTAAATAATAATAAATCTATCAAACTGAATAATATAAAAGTTCAGATTAGAAGAGCGGGAACAAATCAAGAAGCAACAGAAATTACTGATTGTTCTATTGAATTAATGATTAAGAATCCAAAATAATAATTTAGTGTAATTTTTATTTAATTTTTTTTTATATTAATATAATATAAAATGTCCGTAGATTTGAATAATTATTTTAAACTTGGATTAGATTCTACCAATCAGGCAACTCAACAGGCTGGATTAATTAATACTATTAGAACTCCTGCCGATACTACATCGGCGGCTTTAAATCGTGTTACATTTAAAGTTCCTAAAACTGGTATGCTTACTGCTGATAGTCATTTTAATATTAGAATAGTATCCACCGGCACTGGTCATAATGTTAATTTAATTACTGGTGCTTTGGGTTGTGTTAAAAGAATGAGAATTACAATGGGTAATAAAGTATTGACTGATATTGAGCGTCCTTCTCTTCATATTATTCCACACTTATATTCTCGTAATACATTAACACAATTGTCTGATTATCATAAACATTTTATTGGTTGCAATTATCTATTAAATACAGATTTTTCAGATGGAACAAATACTTTAAATCCGTATGGTTCAGTTGGTTTTACAGCAGCCGGTGCTTTATATCAAAGACAAGGAGAAATTGGAACTAATGGATCTCCGACTTATTCTTTACCTCTTCGTCTTCTTGGTGCTGATTTCTTAAATGCTGCTTCTATGCCTGTATTCCTTTTACAGAATCAGGAAATGATTATAGAGTTAGAATTTAGTTCGGATGCTCGAGATTATGTATTTATTCCTAATGGTGCTGCAAATGCAAATTCTGCTTCTATTGATTTAAATAATATTGAATTGGTTTCAACTCATATTATGCTTCCTGATGAAGTTGAACAACAGCAGATAGCTAGTTTAAGAACACAACCGGCACAGTATCCATTAATTGATACATATTTAATTCGTGGTGTTCTTCCCGCTGGTACTGGTAATCAAGCTGGTTCTCCTGCAACAGAACGCAGAAGTGATTTATATAGGTTAAATGTTCAGAATAGAGAGGTTCATAAAATGTTATGTGTATTTAAACCATTAGACGGAACAGATAATGGGGTATTTGCGAATCAGCGTTCTCTTGCTTGTGGTGATGAAAACATACAATTAAAAATAAATGGACTAAATTATTTTGAACGACCATTAACTAATTCTGCTATTATATATCAGGTTTTTAAAGATTATTTAGATGGTATGGGTCTTAAATTTCCAGTTGAAACTTGCACAGGGGGGTCTTTTGTTTCACGAGACCAAGTTGTTTCAACTCAATTTAACCAAGCATTAAAACAACAGCATTATGTTGGTTTTGATTTTAAAAACGGAAATCAGGGGGTCTTTGGTGCAGGAACTATTATGAAAAATGCAATAGAGTTTGAATATTCTAGTTTATCAGATGATAATCAAATAACTGAAAGTGGTGCAAGAGATATGTTCTTTTACATTAGTGTGAGCAAAATGCTCAGTATAGGCAACAATGTGGTGAGTGTGAGTTTTTAATTTTATTTTTTTTATCTTTTTTATTTATATATAATGGTTCTTAATAATCCAAATATTGTTCAAAACCTTAATGTTAAAAAAAATTTACTTTCTTATAGAAATGTTGCAAATCCTAGTTATAAAGATAATCAAATAAATCATCAAATATCAAAAGCATTTAGTCCAACGTCTAATGACTATGACTTATCATTAACTTCTAATACAATGATTAATTGTGATAATGTGAATGTTATAAATTTGAGTTTTACAAGACAAGACGCACCATTACAATCTTTATCTATTGGTGTTTATTATAATCACGTAAATAATATAGATACTGCTGAATTAGTTTATCAAACAGAACAAAATATAGATCAAAATAATTTTTTTAATCAATTTCCAAAAAGAAACAAATTTATTTATTTTAAAGCACTAAATATTTCAAGTAATATAAATATAATAGGTCAGGTTGAATTATCCAAATATACACAATTTACTACTAACTCACAAATAAGAGATATAATAGATATAAACGCTCAAACAAATTTAATTAGAAATACAAATGATTATTTTGCTGATGTAATTGAGGGTAAAATAAAAGGCGAAATTTTACAAAGACGTAGTGGTTTTATGAATAATTATCCTGTAAGTGCTGGAGAAAGTATAGTTGGAACCGGTGAAATATATGAGCCTTCAATCTGGTCAGTTGTTGGAGCGAGTGGTGAAGATTTTGTGAATGTTTATAGTGATTTTGCAGGTGATAATTCTCAAATTTCATTTGCTGGTTTGGATTATACAGGAAATACTGTATCAGATAGTATTACATTATCAGGTACATCAAATGTAACATCTTTAAGCAAATTTAAAGTAATAGATTATATTAGTCCAGCATTATCTCAACCTGTGGGTAATGTATTTATTCAAACAGTAACAGGTGGTGAATTATTAAATAGAATGAGTGCAGGACATACAGAAGCGGATAATATTATAATAACCGTTCCAAATGTGCATGAAGGAGTAATAAAAAATTTAACTATAAATAGTTTAATAGATTTACGAGGTGCTGAAATACGATTAAATAAAAGAAGAGTAATAGCTGTTTTAACACAAAAAAGTATTATACAAAGTTGGAAAATAATAGACCAGACATTTAATATATCATTAGATTTAATTGGTGATGTTATAGACGGTGGAGAATTTGTATATGTAAGTATAATACATCCAGGATATGGAGCTTTATATAGTAATTATATAAATTGTAGTTTAGAAATAATACAGAGACAACTTAGTCCAATATATCAAGTATAATTAAAATATTGTATAATAATATAGGATGAATAATATTTATGTAAAACATAAAAAAAACTTACCTAAAAAAATCAATAATAAAATTCATTCTGCTATTGTAGAACAGAGTAAAAAAAAATTAGATAAAAAAGATATGCAAAATTTAAAGAGAGAAAAATTTAAACAAGCAGTTGGGAAAGTTTAACGCCGTTTAAAATTACAACTTAAACATAAAAAGTTTCTAAATTTATTTGTTTTGTGGTCGTGGTCTAAACATTTTAAATATTTACCCTTTTCTTTACTAAAAGGCATACAGCAAAAATCACAATGTGTTTCAGCACAATAATTTTTATATAGCATTTCTAAATCACTATCAACAAGCATTTTATACCGACGCATAAAGTTTTGCTTTTGCACTTTTTCAGGGTGTTTGTGTTTGTATTCACGAATTCTATTGTTTATTGCTTGTCTGTTGTTTTCTCTGTATTTAATATCCCGTTTTTTGCGTTGTTCTTTAATTTTTTCTTTGTTCTTTAATCTATATTGTTTTTGATATTCTTTTTCTTTATCAGTTAAAGGCATATTACATTATATGTATAGTTATATCTTTAAGTGATTTTTATTTTTTTACGGAATGAGGTAATGAAGCATTTTTTTTTTAA
>TARA_R110001583_G_scaffold6249_2_pt1 | contig 10470 bp, 7 predicted proteins | sample TARA_R110001583 | Tara Oceans TARA_R110001583 (sample SAMEA4398432) | marine metagenome | biome: Polar Biome; feature: [MES] marine water layer (ENVO:01000295) within the mesopelagic zone...; material: water (ENVO:00002006), including particulate matter (ENVO:01000060) such as...... | reverse complement strand
GTCAATCCAAGTTTTTCAGCTATTTCGTTCACCACTTCCATATCCGGATTTGGAATACGATCTGCGAATTGATCAGCGTCCAATTGCCCTTTAACTTCCAGGTATGGGTAGGACGGAAATACACAACCGTTTTCTTTATTTTGGAATGTTCTAGCACACATATTGGAAAGTAATCTACTTATAAAGATACCCATATGAAAGGAAAAAGGCTCACTTGGGGTGTTGGAACAAAGCTGATTTCGGTTTTTTATAGTAAACCTTAAATCAAATAGACCGTTTCACTGATGCTTCCAACAATCCCAATACCCTTTCAGAAGGTTCCACTTGGTAGGTAGTACGCACCCTATCGACCTCTTTGCGAATATCTTTCCAGAATTTAGCTTCGGCAATATTACCCTCTTTATGGTTGGCCAAGGCCAAAAACCATTTGTAATACGGAAAAGAGACGTAATTCTTAAGAAACTGTGCCTCCCGATCCAGGAGATTGTACTTTCTGATGGCTTTTTTGGCCTTCCCGTGCTCCCCAAGATGCACAAGGGTCTCTATATAGGTTCTGAAAAACTTATTCCAGTTGTGCTCCAGAATATCCTTCTCGTACATGGCCAACCTATTCTCGGCATATTGCTTGGCATTTTGATATTGGCCATTGTCATTGTAACATTTCATTAGCGATGATATGAATAGGGTCCTGTAGTACTTATTGGACATTTGCCTTACAAAAGGGCGTGCCGCTATCAAAAGGTCCAGAGCCTCTTTGGGCCTCCCCAATTTCAATAAGTTGAAACAATAATTGTTCAAATACATAATGTAATCATTGCCTTGTTCGCTCACCGACAACTTTCCATAATATAGCGCCAGATCGTACTGGTGCAACTTCATTAATATAAGCTGCTTGTTTCCATAATAGTTAAGCAGTAACTTTTTTGAATAATAGGAGCCATCTATCAATTGGGCCTCCAGTTCTTGGTAGTACCCCAAAACCTCTTCCAAGGAATCGTTTTTCAGTAAGGCTACATAACTCAATAAAATAAGAATCTGATAGCGGTTATACCCATCTAGGCTCGCATCGCCCCAAAGACGCGTAAGCCACGATATCCATTTGACGGAATTCTGGGAAATCATCAAATTGTGATAATCGGTTACGATATCTACGGTCGCCTGGGTCATTCGGTTACTTACCTCCTTAGACCGGGCATAATCATCATGATAATCATGTATGAACTTATGAATGAGTCCATAATCATTGAGCCTTACCCTTACCAACAAGAACATAAGATAGTTCTTTACGACTTCATAAAACCGTAAAAAATGAAAATGATGGGGCTCATAATGTTTGATCAGTTGCAAAAGTTCTTTTTCCTCATCGGAGGAAATGGTATCGGTCTTAATACGGATATCAAAGTAATTGAGCCTTTCATAATACCCATCGGTACAAAAACCATCTAACTTCGACTGCATCCAGTTCATCAAGTGCGAATACTTGCGCTTGTCAATGGTAGGGTCGTAATCTTTTAGCGACTCCGCATAAAGAACATTGTGGTATAGCGCATCGAAAATATGGTTCCTGTCATCGTCCTGAAACTGTTTTACACGATTTAGGAGCATTACTTCGTGGGGCAGCAGTGATACTGCAAAGGTTTGGAATTTTTTTAATTTCATCGTTTTCTTTCCATTCTTTTCATATCGCCCCAGAATCCCGATTAGTCCTTAGATCACCAATCCGCCGTCGACACTTATAACCGTGCCATTTACAAAGCTCGATTCGTCCGAAGCCAAGAACAAATAGGCATTTGCAATATCTTCCGGACTGCCCATTCTCCCCAGCGGGGTGCGTTCTTCCAGGTTTTTGATTACTTTTTCAGGTATGGTACCCACCATCTCCGTGGCGATAAAACCTGGGGCCACGGCATTAACACAAATACCCTTTCTACCTAGTTCCCTTGCCCAAACCTTGCTCATACCAATAACCCCCGATTTGGTAGCTACGTAATTACTCTGCCCAAAATTACCGTAGAGCCCTACGATAGATGCGGCATTTACGATTTTACCACTTCCTTGTAAGACCATATGCTCTGAAACGGCCTGTGTACAATTAAAGACCCCGGTAAGGTTTACATCTAAAACCATCTGCCACTGTTCGGGCGTCATCTTCTTTAAGGTGGCATCACGGGTTATGCCCGCATTATTGATAAGCACATCAATACGCTTATGGGTAGCCATGACTTCTGAAATGGCATCCGCAATGGAGTTCCTATCAACGGTATTCACTTTTTGGTAATGCAAAGACCTGTCTTTATTCCCTTTGAGGAGATCAACGGCGGCTTTGTCGTCTATATCCCAACAAATCACCGTAGCCCCTTCATCCAAGAATTTTTCTACAGTGGCTTTTCCAATACCTCTGGCGCCACCGGTAATGATCGCTACCTTATTTTTTAATCGTTCCATGTTTTTATTTTAAGATAAAACTAAACCATAATGGCAACCGACATGTTACAAAAAATCAATTTTATACTATTGACTTTTTTTAATTAATCATTTATTACTTACTGATTTTAAGACTTTTAAAGATTTTTTAATGATATTGACTTTTTATTTTAAATATTACATTTTAAAGACCATATTCCCAAAAATAACCATAAAAATCACCCCAAACCCATTTTTAGCATCGTAATCCATAAAAAATCATAAAAAAGTCCATAGATGATTTTTTAATAGCACATGATGTTAATTTAAAAAATAAAATAATCTTTAAATGTGATATTCCTATTATTTTATTATTCGTATTGTTGAATATCTATTTATTACACATTAATATCATCATTTATATATTATGACGGATTTGTACCAAGTAACCACACTGATCGTACTTATTGGATTTATGTCCATCCTGTTTTACATGGTATATAAGTCAAGGGTTTCAACTGATAGTCTAGAAGTATATGCAGTGGGTAACCGCTCTTTCTCCCCATTGTCCGTTGCCCTGTCATTGGCCGCATCCATTACGAGTGCAGCGACTTTCATAATAAATCCGGGATTTATCGCCCTGTATGGGTTAAGTGCCTTTATTGCATTTGGTGTGGTCATGCCCTTTGCCATTTATGCGGCACTTATCATATTCATAAAGCGGTTTCGCAAGTATGGCATGGATGTAAAGTCCATCTCCATAGCCGATTGGGTGGGTAAACGTTATGATTCCCGTTTCTTAAAGATTCTTTTCGGCTTTTTAAGTATGCTCCTGATTACCTTTATCGTGCTTATATGTGTGGGCATGACCAAGGTGGTTTCAAAGGCCCTGGATGCCAATGAACTTACCATTTTGATCTTGATCGTAGTGGTCGTTTTCACCTATATGATGATCGGAGGAGCCAATACCATGGTCTACACCAACTCGGTGCAGGCTATTCTGATGATCATCGTGGCGGTTTTACTATTGGGTTCGGGCAGTGATATCCTCTTTAAATCGGGCGGCGAAGGGTTTCTGTTCCAGTTGGATCAAATAGACACCTCATTGACTGCAACCTTCAATGAACAAAGTCCGTTATTCCGTGATTTCTTCGAAGTCGTGGTATGTAATTCCTTAGTCGGCATTGCCATTGTCTGCCAACCCCACATTTTGACCAAATCGCTTTTAATCAAAAAAGACGACCAAGTAAACCGGTTTCTACTCTATACGGTTGTGGTCTTGGTCCTATTCTTTTCGGTAGTATTGGTAGGCTTTTATGCCCGATTGAGTTTTCCCGACCTGATGTTCAACGGTTCCCCATTAAAGATGGACGGCATAGTATCGGCCTATGTGCTCCACCGTTTTCCGGTGTATGTGGGTATTGTGGTAATCTTGGGGCTATTGGCAGCCGGGTTATCCACGTTGGAAGGACTGATCCAATCAATACCGACAACCATAACCAACGATTTTATCGTCCCTATTGGTGAAATGACCCATTTAAAAACAGCTCCCATGAAAATAAACAAGGGGGTAACCGTAATTGTGGGCATACTGGCCATCGTCCTATCTTACGACCAATTGGTGAATCCGAGTCTGAGTGTGGGGATATTTGCGCAGAACGGGGTGTATGCCTTCTTCTCTGCCGCTTTCGCCCCTGTATTTTTTGGAATCTTTACCAAAACACGGAACAAGTGGATTCCCATTGCAGCTTCCTTAGTGGCCATCCTTACACATTTTGGGGTGTATTATTTGGAACTCACTTCCTATATGGAAGGTATGTCGATAAAAAATCCAGCTATCGCATCAGCTTTGGCCTTGATCGCTTCAACTGTAACGGGACTCACCATTTACACCATAAACCCAATGAAAAAAACTGTACAAGCATATGCATAATCAAAATAAAATCAATTCATGGCAAAAAATACTCCTTATGTTGTTGGCCATGGTATTTACCCTAACAGGAATGGCACAGGAAATAACTTCGAAAAAAATAATACTTCCGGAAGAAGACCTGAAAATACACTACCTACAGGCCGGCCATGGAAAAACCAAATGGGTATTAGTGCACGGATTGGGCAGCTACGCGAAAGCCTTCACTAAACTAATGGAGGGGCTACCTAAAGGGATTGAAGCCTATGCCTTAGACCTTCCCGGTTTTGGAGACACCCCCATGGGCAACCAAAAAACGACCATGGCAGCCTATGCCAAGGTACTCGATGCCTTCGTTAGGGCATTGGATCTGGATGATGTGGTATTGATGGGACATAGTATGGGGGGACAAATCGCGATGACCGCAGCACTGGAAAACCCGGACTGGTTAAAGGAAATGGTATTGCTGGCCCCAGCAGGTATAGAACAGTTTACCGACGAAGACCGCCAATGGTTGCGCACCGTAACGACCGAAGCCTTGTTTTTAAACCTGACCGATGAACAGATTCGACACAATTTCAACATCAATTTTCATGGGGGGCAACTTCCCAAGGAAGCCCTGTTCATGTACGAGGACCGATTGAAAATCAAACAAGATAAGGACGCTTATGCCGAATATTGTGCTACCATTGTAGGCTGCATTCAGGGTATGCTTTCCGCACCGGTTTATTCTGAATTGGAAAGGTTACAAGTGCCCACCCTGGTCCTTTTCGGAAAAAATGATGCATTGATCCCGAATAGGATACTGCATCCTACCCTCACCTTGGAACAAATGATGGTAGACCTTCATAAAGATCATCCAAAAATACAAAGCACTATCATGGACCAAGCCGGACATTTCATCATTTGGGACCAAGCCAACGCGATCATAAAAGAAACAAAACAATTTACTCAAACTCCTTAATAGATTAACTAACAAAACAAAATAACAAGATGAAAAAATTACAAACACTTTTAGTATTGTTCCTGGGTATGGCAGGGGCCTTTGCACAAGACATTGTCGTGACCGGTACCGTCACTGACAATGAAGGTAACCCACTAGAAGGTGCGAGTGTACATGTAGCCGAAATCAGCATAGGAACTACCACCGATGCAAATGGAGATTACGAACTATTATTAAAAAAAGGAAAACACATTGTACAGTTCTCCTACATAGGATATGCACCAGTTGCAAGATCCATTACATTAAACACCGAAGGAGCAACCATAGATGTCTCTTTACAAGCCAGTTTAAGTTTGGATGAAGTAGTTATTATTTCCGGATCGAAAAAGGCAGAGAAAATAACCAACTCCCCTTCAACCGTAGTCACCATATCCCCGAGACAAATCGCTGAATACGCTGGAAATCCAGCGGAGTTGTTATCCCGTAAAAAAGGAATCGACTACTTTAGGGCAGGTATTGCCTTACCCGCGTTCAACATTAGGGGGTTCAATTCTAATTTCAACTCTAAAAACCTTCAAGTAACCGATGGCAGGAACTCCAGTCTCATTGCCACTGGCCTTCCCATGGGCCCCCTCTCCACAACCATAAAGGAAGACATTGAACAAATAGAGGTTGTCCTAGGCCCCAATGCTACGCTTTACGGCCCCAATGCCCATAATGGATTGATCAATACCATCACTAAAGACCCAAGAAAATATGAGGGCACGACCATTGCCACGAATTTGGGCGTTAATAGTGACGGAAACGGGTATTATTCGGCAAGATTGAGATATGCTAAAAAACTAAGTGAAAAATGGGCCGTTAAGGCAACCGGTGAATATACAAAAGCGAAGGAATTCAACTATTCCGATTCAGTATATATAGATCGGAATTTAGATGGCATCAAAGAAGGATATCCTGAATTTGACCTTGACAATGATGTAAAATTCCTTAAAACCGAGGCCAGTGCTTATTACTCACCAACCGAAGGAACTGATATTATCGCCACATACGGACATAGCAACAGCACCTATCTATCCCCTACGAATGTGGGAAGAAACCAAATCGTGGATTGGAAGATAAATTTTTGGCAATTAAGGTTCAATACCAGAAATTTCTTTGCCCAAGCCTATTTCACCAATAGTAAGACCGATGACACCTACTCCATTGATGAGCGCACCAAGCAATATTATAGGGGTATAGACGCAGGACTAACCGAAGAAGAAGCTTCCGGGGAATATTCCTATGCCAGTGCTGCAAAATTTATTGATGATTCCAAAAGGTTCAATGCCGAAGTCCAATACAACAATACCTTGTTCGATGATAAACTGGAACTGGTTACAGGCCTGCAATGGCAATTGGACAAAGCCAATAGTCACGGCACCTACCTCCTTGACGAAGATGAGGATGATTACATTGATGTGGCACAAATCGGGGGCTATGTACACTTAGATTATGATTTTGGCAACGGTTATAGGGGAATTGCCGCCACACGTATAGACAACCATGAGATATACGGCACCAATTTCATTCCAAAATTAGGTCTGCTCAAGGCATTTGACAAGGGAACTTTAAGATTAACCTATGGGCAGGGTATTGCCGCCCCAACTATCCTTAACCTTTATGGGAATTTGTTTTCAGGGTTGATCTTGGGTAATTCAGAAGGCTTCACTTTATCTGACGGCACCATAATCGATTCCCAAGGGGTTGAGAAGGTAGACACTTATGAAGTTGGTTACCGCGGGGCTTTGACTTCAAAATTATATGGCGATTTCAACGCATACTACAATGTGAACAAAAACTTTCTTAGCCCAGTTACCGTTATCGGTGTTGCCACACATAGGGGAGACACCCCCATTGAGGAAGTACAGTCGGGTTATGCCTTTTACAATGGTTTGGTCGCTACATATATCAACTTCGGTAAAGTCAACACCTATGGCACTGACCTGTCACTTACCTATAGCATTTCACCACAGTGGAATGTAACGGCCAACTACTCTTATTTCGATTACTCCTTTGATGAAAACAATACGGACAATGATTTTAACAAGGATGGTGAGGTCAACTTTTTGGATTTCTTGATCAATTCACCAACAAACAAATTTGGTGTCGGTGCCAATTATAATGGTGATAAATTCTTTGCTTCCCTTTTTGGAAGATGGGTAGAGGAATACAATTATTTTAGCAGCTACCAAATAGCTTCTGAGACCTTACCCGATTACACCTATCGAGGTCTACCCATTATAGCGAATGCACCCAGTACAGACTCGTATAACTATGGGCCTTTAGGGGGATTCGTAACCTTTGACCTAAACTTCGGGTATCATTTCTCCGATAGTTTCACCCTATCCTTTGCGGCAACCAATTTGTTCAATACCGAAATGAGGGAGTTCACTGCATCGCCCCCAACAGGTGGCCTTTATGTAATGGAAGCAAAAATCAATTTAGATTAATTAACGCTCAAATATTTTAAATGAGAAACGCAAAAATAGTCTCTTCGGGAATGTACGTCCCCGAAGATATATATACCAATGCCTATTTTAATAGGATTTTGGGGGAAGATGTAGACACTTGGTTAAGAACAAATGTGGAAATCTTTGAGCGAAGATGGTGCAATGAAAAGGAGTCAACCGCAGACCTCTGCGAGAAAGCAGCCAATTCCGCACTTCAGAATGCAGGACTGAAAGCATCGGACCTAGACTTACTGATTATCGCAACAGACACCCCGGAATACATTTCCCCTTCCACATCGGCCGTGGTACAGCATAGGATTGGTGCTGTAAACGCAGGGACTTTCGACCTGAATTCAGCCTGTGCCGGGTTCGTCACCGCCACCGAAACAGCGACCCATTTCATCAAAAGTGGTGGAATGGATACCGTTATGGTAATCGGGGCCTATGGAATGAGCAAATACCTGGATAAAACCGACAAAAAAACGGTAACCCTATTTGCGGATGGGGCCGGGGCGGTAATCCTCAACTCAACCGAGGAAAAAAACAAGGGACACCAGACAGGGAAATTAATTTCCAAAGGGGAATATGCAGACTGGATGGGTATATATGCCGGCGGCACCAAGCACCCTATCAATAAGAAAACAATAGACAATAAAGACCATAAACTAAAGTTCGTTAAAAAATTCCCTCCAGAACTGAATCCTGAAATATGGAGTAAAATGGCGAAAGACCTCGCCAAGAAAATGGGTATCGACATTACCGATGTAGATCAATTCTTGATTACCCAAATCAATATAAATGCCATCAGGGAAACCTTGAACCTCTTAGGGGTTCCCAAGGACAAAGCCTTTACGGTAATGCACCATTATGGATATACAGGATCGGCCTGTATCCCCATGGCCTTCCATAAGGCATGGGAAAAAGGGAAAATAAAGGAAGGCGACACCTTGTTCTTCATTGGATCGGGGGGCGGGCTCGCCTTTGCAGCGAATGCTTTTATACTGTAACTTTAGATGATGATCAACACTTTTGATTGGTTCCATAAATGGGCAGCCTATACGCCCGATAAAATCGCCCTAAAGGATGCTGATTCGTGGGAGAGGCTCACCTATGCCCAAATGAACATGGCTGCCAACGGTATAGCCCACTACTTTAAACATAAGCACCAACTACAAAAAGGGGATCGCATTGCAATTATTTCAGAGAACAACCTTGCACAAGTACTCCTTTTGGGAGTTGCCCAAAAAATGGGGGTGATCTTGGTACCCATAAATTACAGATTGGCCCATGAAGAGGTAGAATACCTTCTCAATGATTCCTCCTGCCGATTGATACTATACGACACCTTATCCTATGACGTGGAACAACTAAAATACAAGGCCACTTACGAGCCCATTGAACCCTATATCCATTTTGTCGAAGACGAAGGCCAGGAATACCATGAGGAGCTCCATGAGGATGAACCGGTTTTCATTCTCTACACTAGCGGTACCACAGGGTTTCCCAAAGGAACCTTATACACCCATAAAATGCTATTTTGGAACAGTATCAATACAGCGTTAAGTCTTGAAATCAGCAGTACGACCAAAACCCTCAACTGCATGCCCCTCTTCCATACCGGAGGGTGGAATGTACTATTGGCCCCCGTATTGCATCATGGGGGCACGATTATCATGTTCAAAAAGTTCGATGCCTCAAAAATATTAAAATGCATCGTAAAAGAAGAACTAGACCTTTTTATGGGGGTACCTACCATGCTGAAAATGATGGCCGAACTTCCCGAATTCGAAAAAACGGATATCGGTAATCTCAACTATATCATCGTTGGGGGCGAAAGCATGCCCTTGGATTTAATTCGAAAATACCATCAGAAAAAAGTGCCCATTAGGCAAGGCTACGGACTTACCGAAGTAGGCCCCAACCTTACCTCCCTGCACCAAAAGGAAGCGGAGCGAAAGCAAGGTTCTATCGGCAAACCCAATTTTTATGTAAAAGTGAAAATCGTGGACGACTACGGTAAACCCGTGAAAACAGATAAACCAGGGGAATTATGGATTTCAGGGCCAATGGTAACCCCAGGTTATTGGAAAAACCCCGAGGCGACAAAGGACAGCATTAAATCCGGGTGGTTTAAAACCGGGGATGTCGCAAAAATGGACAAGGAAGGTTTTTTGTATATCGTTGACCGGAAAAAACATATGTATATCAGTGGAGGCGAAAATGTGTATCCCGTTGAAGTGGAACGTGTGTTATTGCAGCATCACCTAGTAAACGAAGCCGTGGTTTTCGGTATCCCCCACAAAAAATGGGGCGAATGTGGAGTCGCCTTATTGGTAGTTTCCAAAGAAACCACATCGGATGCGATACGTAAATTTTGTCTAGAAAAATTGGCCAAGTTCAAGGTGCCATCCGAAATTCATTTTATTGATACGGTGCCCAAGGGAGATACCGGCAAAATAGACCGGAAAGCCCTGAAATCGACTTTTATGGCTCAAAGGAAGGTGAGCCCCAGCTAGGCCAACACCGTTTGGTACATCGGATCCCGATGGAATTACTTTTCGACATCAACCAATTTCCATAGGCTTTTGTCTTTGGTATAGGTCGACTTTCTCTCATTGTGCTGGAACAAACGAACTTTACAATCTATAGAACATCCCTTCTAGCACACATCATGGGAAGGAGCACAAATCATATATACGTTAAATCGTCCAAAAATAAAAAAA
>TARA_R110001583_G_scaffold19334_7_pt1 | contig 10471 bp, 9 predicted proteins | sample TARA_R110001583 | Tara Oceans TARA_R110001583 (sample SAMEA4398432) | marine metagenome | biome: Polar Biome; feature: [MES] marine water layer (ENVO:01000295) within the mesopelagic zone...; material: water (ENVO:00002006), including particulate matter (ENVO:01000060) such as...... | reverse complement strand
ATGAACAAAAACAGGAATTCCAGCATACTTACTATTGAAATTTGAGAGTACTATTAGCACTTGCTTATTAGCATTGTGGCGTGCAGTAATGGTCTTATTCATTTTGTTGTTTTTTGGGTTGATACTATTTTTTTGACTTAGATTATCGAATGTACACATAATAGTAGTGTTAAGCAATAATCGCCTGTAAAATAACCATAAGAACAACAAGGAGTTAAGTAGGTGTGATTGATTAAAAGAACGATGTACTTCCTATGTTTGTTGAGAACTATCTACTTTAAGCGTATTTTGAGGAACGCAATTTTTTTTTCGTAAAAAAAACAGGTAGCTGTTTTATTCTTAAGTAACAGAATAAAAATGCCAATTTGCTGAAACACAATTCAGGTCTATTGAAACAGCATAAAAGTCTACTGAAATGGGTCCCAGGTCTACTGAAGAGTGCTGTATATCCGCTGAAATGCAATTCGGATTTACTGAAAAGGGCTTGGAATGGTATGCAAACACCAACAAGAGGATATAAACAGACCGCCATATTACTGAAACGAGTTTCAAGTCTACTGAAATGGGTTCCAGGTCTATTGAAACGCATGCTGTGTCTCCTGAATGAAGATGCATGTTTCCTGAGATGAAATATTGATTGAATGAATTTGCCTCGGGCTTAATCCCGTAGATATAGCCCTATTCTATTTACTTTGTGATGTGATGTTAATGACAACAAGAAGGCTTAGTCTTTTCAATAGGAATAGTCATTGCTTTTTCTGGTGGACTTAGGTAAGGAATACCTAGGCTTAAGCCTCGAAGAATAAATAATACACCGATAAAAACAATAGCGTATGGTATAACGCGAGTTAGCTTTTTCCTTAATTGAAGCGTAATCATATTTCCAATTAAAGAAACTGCTAATAACATTGGAATTGTACCTAAGCCAAAAACAAACATGAATAAACTGCCGCTATAATATGAGCCTGTTGCAATAGCTCCTGCAATGGCAAAATAGACCAATCCACAGGGTAATAGGCCATTCAATAGTCCTATTAGAAAAAGAGATGAATTACTACTTTGAGTAAATAGTTTTCTCAAGGACACTTTCACCTTGCCCACAAATCCGAAAACAGATTTCTCTGTGTCGAATCGATTTTTATACAGAGAAGGTGCAAGTACTGAAATAATCATGACAGATCCCATAATAATGGATACCCATTGCTGAAAACCACTCATAACAAGACCTTGCCCCAAAAGACCGAAAACTGCTCCCATAATGGCATATGTAACGGCACGACCAAGGTTATAGATAACACCACCTAAAATTCGTAGCAACCACGAATCTGTTTTTAATGGAATAGCTAAGGCAATAGGCCCACACATCCCCACACAATGGAAACTACCTAATAAACCAAGGCTAAGGGCTGATAAATAAATCATCATTTCTTTTAATGTTTTATTTCGACAAATAAATAGCTTCTTCCTGATAGTAGGCTTCACCACGATGCTTCCAGTCAAGCTGGATTGCATATCGCCCTTTAACAAACTGTTCAGACTTAAAAACCTGAAGACCTGTTTCGTCTAGTTTTATAGCTGAACGCAAGTCATCATCTGAGTTAGATGGGCGAAAGAAAATAACACTTCCACTTACACCTGATTGCATTCCTTCGGGGAATTGAACTTGAATAGTGCCTCCTTGTTGCGAAACAACAACTTTCTCTTTCAAAGTATACGTATTCTTAATCTTATCAATCTTAGATTGAAAATCGATTCCCTGCGGGTAATAATCTGTTGAAATCAGGTTAATATCCTGAGTTAAACTAAAGCCAACAAAAATTAAAATACCGATAACATATACAGAGATAAACATGGCTAGTTTTGTACCCCAACTTAAATTCTTCATATCTTATAGTCTATATACTAATTAGGCCCTACAAAGGTCAGATCTACTTTTTCAACTAGTCTATCATTTGCATAAACACCAACTTGTATTTGTGTTTTATCTGTTAAAACAGATTTCTTAGAAAACTTTGCAAAGAAGGTTCCTTCGTGTATAGAACTTGCTGCTGCATTAAAGGTTTTTCCAATAATTTGAATTTCGCCTTCTCTATTAAGAATCTTAAACTTAACGGGTAAATCTTCAGTCGTTTTATTTACAATCTTGAAGCTATACATGTTACTGATGATTCCTTCAGCTGGTTCTTGATACATTAATCCCGGTGTACGAAGAATAATAGCTTCTAAATCGGTTCTCGAAGCAAATAAACCAACTAAAACACCCAATAAAATAACAAGAACAGTCGTATAAGCAATCTTACGAACTGGCCATTTCTGTTTGATACCTTCAGCAATATTCTTTTCTGAATCGAAACGAATTAGGCCTTTAGGTTTTCCTTGCCAAGCCATCACCGAATTACAAGCATCGATACAAGCCATACAGTTGATACATTCAAGTTGAGTGCCATCGCGAACATCTATTCCGGTAGGACAAACATCAACACAATCGTAACAATCAATACAATCACCTTTATTATCAGCCTCTCTATCTTCACCTGCCTCAAGTGGTGCTCTTTCTTCTCCTCTTTTATAATCGTATGCAACAACAATGGTATTTGAATCAAGCAAAACACCTTGTAATCTACCATATGGACAGATCATAGCACAAACTTGCTCTCTTAAACGTGAGAAAACAAAATACATTACCGTTGAAAAGAACAATAATGCTATAAATAGAATAGAACTACTCGATGGATTATCCCAAAGATTTAATACAAAATCGGCACCTCTCACATATGAAAGAAGAGCACTAGCAAGGATTAAACAGATGACATAAAAAAGAGAATGTTTCGTCGTTTTCTTCCAAAACTTCTCAAAGTTCATCGATTGAGCTTTCAACTTACGTTGTTCTTGCGGTGTTCCTTCAATCAAATATTCTATTCTACGAAATACAAACTCTAAAAAAACAGTTTGCGGACAAGCCCAACCACACCAAATACGACCATAACTCACCGTAAAAAGAACAATAAATACAAAAAGTGTAATCGTAGAAAACAGAAAGATGTGAAAATCTTGTGGCCAGAAATGGACACCAAAAAGAATAAACTTTCTTTCAATTACATTGAGTAGGATAAGAGGATCACCATTTACTTTTATAAAGGGAACAACCAAAAGCATTGTCAAAAGCAAATAGCTAACTAGATTTCTATAGTTATATAATTTACCTTCGGGTTGCTTGGCATACACCCACTGTCTATTCCCTTTTTTATTTAGAGTCGCAAGTTGATCCCTGTAGGTATTATCCAAATTTTGGTTGAGCATTTCGCGTTCTTTATCTTTTACTTCTCTTGTTTATACAATTCCCCTTGCGCTTTTCTTGCATTAGGAGGATTCGTTCCACCCAAGGTCATTAAATAACTAGAAACCTGCAACATTTGCTCAGGCGACAATTGATTCTGCCAAGCTAACATGCCCTTTAATGGTTTACCTATTTTTATAATCTTATAAACATCTTCAAGACTTCCACCATTTAACCAGTAGTTATCAGTTAGGTTTGGCCCAATTGCATTCCCTTCGCCAAGTAAAGCATGACAAGCCACACAATTTTTATCGTAAATCGCCTTACCAGCATTTAAATCCTTAGCATCATTCATCATCACAAGAGATGATTCATCGAAAGTAGGTTTTGGTTTATTAGCTTCAGCAAGTGCCATTTCCTTTTCATATTCAGCAATTTGAAGATCGTCGCCAAACACATGATAACGAAACATGTAAACAGCTGCAAATACAATAGTCACATAAAATAAATAACGCCACCAAGTAGGCATTGGGTTATTCAACTCACGAATTCCATCGTAATCATGATCACTCATTAGGTGCTCATTTTCCTCGAGAAACTTATCTTTTTTTTCCATTACAGAATATTTTAATGTCTTAAACAGTTTTTATATCAGAACTTAAAGCAACACTAGTCAGGTATAGAGTTATTCGAGTTTGAATCAACATCTTCATCTGTTAGCGCATAACTTTCCATATCCTGGAAATAGTTTTTATTGCTTTTCTTAAAAGTCCACCATATCATCGCCATAAAAAAGCTAAAAAAGATGATTAGCGAGATGCTTGGGAAAAGACCAACATCTGATATACTTTGCAAATAATGACTTACTAGTTTCATATTTTATAAAGTTTAAAGGAAAAAGGATAAAGTGAAAATTAGATCTTCACTTTATCCATTACCCTTATTACTTGTTTTTATTCTTTAACAGAAATATCGCGACCTAAACGCTGTAGGTAGGCAATAACCGCAATAATCTCTTTCTCACTTGCCACTTCCACACCATTCTCTTTAAGATCAGCTGCAATCTCATCTGCTTGCGTCTTCAAATCTTCAAGAGCAACTACATCGTAATTTGCTGGGTATGGTGCTTCGTCATAAGGAACACCTAGCTTAATCATAACACGAATCTTAGCAGACGTATTCTTAGTACTCAAATCATCCTTTATCAACCAAGGATAAGCTGGCATAATTGATTGTGCATTCATTTTTTGTGGATCCAACATATGGTTGTAATGCCAAACATTTGTTTTGTACATTTTCCCACCTACAACACCTTCACGAGCCAAGTCTGGACCTGTTCGTTTCGATCCCCATAGGTGTGGGTGATTGTAAACAAGTTCGCCTGCTTTAGAATAATCACCATAACGCTCCGTCTCCGATCTAAATGGACGAATCATTTGCGTATGACAGGTATTACATCCTTCACGGATATAAATATCACGACCTTCTAATTCAAGTGGTGTATATGGTTTCACACTCTCTATAGTTGGTATATTCGACTTAATAAGGTAAGTAGGAATAACCTCAAAAGCACCACCAATTAAAATGGCAACTGTTGCTAAGGCCATAAACTGAACTGGACGACGCTCTAACCAACGATGCCATCCTTCTCCCTTAGCACGTTTCGAAGAAGTAACCAATGCTGGAGCAGAAGCTTCCTCATTATCAACACACTTGCCTGAAGCAGCTGTTTTTAATAGGTTATAAACCATTAAGAATAAGCCAATAAAGTAGAATAATCCACCAAGAATTCTCATATGGTACATTGGTAAAATCTGAGTAATTGTCTCAAGGAAATTAGGGTAAGCTAACAAACCATCTGGTGTAAATTCTTTCCACATTAATGTTTGAACAACTGCACCCCAATACAATGGAAGAGCATAGAAGATAATTCCTAAGGTTCCAATCCAGAAGTGAGCATTGGCTAATTTCTCAGAATACAGTTTAGTTTTCCACATCTTTGGGAATAGGTAATACAACATACCAAAGGTTAAGAAACCATTCCATCCCATTGCACCAATATGTACGTGAGCAATATTCCAATCCGTATAGTGAGTTAATGCATTCACCCATTTAAGTGACATCATTGGACCTTCAAAAGTTGACATTCCGTAAGCGGTAACAGCAACTACCATAAACTTAAGCGTTGCACTATCGCGAACTTTATCCCAAGCACCTCTAAGAGTTAATAGACCATTAAACATACCACCCCAAGACGGAGCAATAAGCATAATAGAGAATACAACACCTAATGATTGTGCCCAATCTGGTAAAGCAGTATATAACAAGTGATGAGGACCAGCCCAAATATATAGGAATACTAATGCCCAAAAGTGAATAATAGATAATCGATATGAGTAAACAGGACGATTAGCTGCCTTAGGCAAGAAATAGTACATCAAACCTAAATATGGAGTCGTCAAGAAAAATGCAACCGCATTATGACCATACCACCATTGAACCAAGGCATCTTGTACACCTGCATAAACAGGATATGATTGTAACCAGCTATATGGAATCTCAATTGAATTACCAATATGCAGAACTGCAACCGTCACAAATGTGGCAATATAGAACCATATCGATACATATAAATGATCCGCTCTTCTTCTCAATATCGTTCCAAACATATTCCATCCAAACACAACCCAAATAATGGTAAGTGCGATATCAATAGGCCATTCAAGTTCGGCATATTCTTTACTGGTTGTGATTCCTAAAACAAAGGTTACAGCAGCAGATACAATAATAGCCTGCCAACCCCAGAAGTGAACCCAACTCAATTTATCGCTAAACATACGAGCCTTTAACAGACGCTGAAGCGAATAATACACTGCAGTAAAAATACCATTACCAACAAAGGCAAAGACCACCGCATTAGTATGAACTGGCCTAATTCTACCAAATGAGGTATAAGCCAAATTGAAATTAAAAACGGGGAACGCCAATTGTAAAGCAGCCAAAAGACCGACCAACATTCCGACTACACCCCACAATATGGTAGCGTAAGCAAAATATTTTACGATTTTGTTATCGTAAGAAAAATGTTGTGTTTCCATGTATGTTATAGATTATTGATTATGCATATGGGTATTAACTAATATCCTTGTTTGGTTTAGACGCTTTCGCGTTGTTTTCTGACCCACGTCCGTGTGTGTCTATTTTATTTTTGTGCGTTTCCTCGTTTTCCTGTTCTTGTTTAGACGCATGTCCATGCGTCTCTACCTTGTTCTGTTCTTCTATTTCTTGGTCATCGAATAAAATTCTGACCGATGGTGAATAATGATCATCATACTGACCTTTCTTAACGGCCCATAAAAAACCTATTAAGAAGCCTCCAGCCACTACCATACTCACCGCTATTAAAACAAATATTACACTCAAGTTTCAATTTTTAATCTTGTATATAATCAAACAGCTTAATTAAGCTGCACACGTTTTTTACTTACTTCACCTATACTTGGCAAAACTGTTTCCCTTTTATTCAATAGATCTGATTCTTTATTTCTAGCAAAATAGCTCGTTGTAAAACTTGCAAAGGCTACTACTGAAATAGAACTTATAGGCATTAATAATGCCGCTACAATAGGAGATAAAATTCCCTGAACTGCAAAATACAAACCGAATAAATTATATGCGAACGATAAAAGGAAACTAAGTCTAACAACCCACATCCCTTTCTTCGATATATTTAAAAACCTCTTCAAATCTTGAAATTTTGAAGCTTCCAAAATAGCATCACAAGCTGGCGAAAAATGGTAAATATCATCTGCAATAGATATACCCACATCACTCACCTTTAAAGCTCCAGCATCATTCAAGCCATCGCCTATCATTAATATTTTTTTTCCACTCCCTTTTAGAGATTGGATATACTCCAACTTATCTTTAGGAGACTGGTTGAATAATAAGTTTGAGTTCTTAGGGAAGATCTTAGCCAAATTTGATTTCTCAGCATCATTATCACCCGAAAGAACATGTAATCCGTAAGTCGACGATAAGGAAGTGATCAACTCATTTAAACCAGTTCGATACTGATTACTCAAGATAAATCGACCTTTTACTTTTCCATCTATAGAAACATAAACCTCGGTAGAACCGGATAAATTTTCAGCTTTAGAATCTAGGACAAAACTTGCTGAACCTATCTTCACTTCTCTTCCCTCAATTTCACCTGTCAATCCTAAAGAAACCATCTCTTTAAAATCATCAACTTTTTTAGCCTCATAATTCCCTAGATGATCGTAAAGTATTGTGCTCAACACATGAGATGAATGTCGAGCTAAGGATTTAACGGCATTAAAATCTTCTTCGTTTAAGGCTTCTCCATCATATTTTACACTCACAGCATCAGCTTGAGTAATAGTTCCTGTTTTATCGAAAACAATCGTATCAACACGACTTAGTGCTTCTACGATATCGGCACCTTTTAAATAGATTCCTAATCGGCCTAGCATTCGCATGGTGTTACCAAGAGCGAAAGGTGATGATAAGGCTAAAGCACAAGGACAAGCAACAATCAAAACCGATGTAAAAGCAAACACTGCTTTAGTCGTATCGTTAAGCATCCAATAAAAACCCGCCAAAGCCCCAATGGCAATCACAATTAAAGTAAAATACTTACTTATCTGATCGATTAAAGAATTCAATTTTGAGAAATAAATTTCTTTATCCTCCGACTGATTCCAAAGTTGTGTCAAACGAGATTGAATAACCTCTTTTTCAATGCACATTTCAATAGCACCACCTACTTGCTTGCCTCCTGCAAATAAATGATCACCTATTGATTTTGAAACAGATCTTGACTCTCCTGTGACAAAACTATAATCAATTAAAGCTTCACCTTTGGTCAATATCGCGTCAGCAGGAATCAATTCTTGATTTCTTATAAGAATAAGATCTCCCTTCTTTAACTTATTGATCTGAGTACTTTCCTCTTCCCCATCAATAATTTTACTTACAGCAACAGGGAAGTATGAACGGTAATCACGCTCAAATGATAAAGCTTGATAGCTTTTACTTTGATACCATTTACCAATCAGTAAAAAGAAAATTAAACCCGTAAGTGAATCCATATAACCAGAACCTGTGCTGGTAAATATTTCAAAACTAGATTGTACGAAGAGAGTGATAATACCTAATGAAATAGGCACATCAATATTTATAAATTTATGTTTTAAACCTTTGAATGCAGAAATGATATAGTCGTTCCCACTATAAAAGAGAACAGGTAGGACTAGCAGAAAATTCATCATTCCAAAAAATGATTTAAAATTACTTTCCAAATATTCTGAGCCCGGCACATACTCAGGTAAGCTTAGTAACATGATGTTACCAAAACCAAAACCTGCAACACCTATTTTGTATAGAAGTTTCTTATTAGCATCCTGATTCTTTTTCTCTTGAAGATTATCAAGCGTAATTTCAGGAATATAGTGGATTGATGCTAGTAACTCAGCTAAAGCACGAAGGCTTAATTCATCGGAATCAAAAGTCACTGTCACTTCCTTTTTAACAAAGTTGACAGTAGATTTTAAGACAGCTTTATTTAAAATATGTAAATGTTCGAGTAACCAAATACACGAGCTACAATGTATACCCGGAATATACAAGCTTACTTTACGAATTGATTCTTCTGAGAATTCATAAAGCTTAGAACTAATCTCTTCATCATCAAGGAAAGCATACTTCTCCTTGAATTTCCCTTCCTCAACACGAATCCCTGGAGTAGACTCAATATTGTAATAAGAACAAAGTTCATTTTCGTTCAAGAGCTGATAAACTGTAGAACAACCTGAGCAACAAAATGGCTTACCATCCCAAATTACAGGATGTTTACCACAATCGTCGCCACAATGGATACAGGCTTCGTTCTTTGTAACTTCAGCTATTTTCGTCATATTGCAGACTCATTAGTCTTAATCGAAAACAATGTTCTCTGATTCAACTCTTATTTATATTATTGCAGGTGTTACTCTTGCTCATTTCCTATCTGGGATAGGCTATTTACTTTATAAGTTAGGCTTTGCACCCAAAAAGAAAAAAGATAATATTGAGTAATCAATTGAGAATCTAACTAGATTTAGTTCTCATTTTTGATAACTGAAACACTTGGAATAGAACCATAAATATTACACCCCAAATACCAATTACGCCTAAAATATAACTTGCGATAATCCAAATTGGAGCATTCGCTCTTGTTCCCCACATAGCTCTTTCATCAAGAGGATTCTTAGGGTTTGTTGGAACAGCAATTGACAAAACACGTTTCTCTTCAATTACCCCATATTCATCTTCATCGGTAATCTTTATCGTTAGATCAACTTGTCCTTCTCTGTCACCAGGAAGATCGGTTGGAAACTGAATCAATAATTTACCATTCGCATCGGTATAAGCTTCTTCACCTGAAACATCTAATTGACCAAATGATCTCTTTACAAGAAAACTCAATTCAACTCCTTCAAGGCCAGTACGTTTCCCGTTCTTCTTCAAGCCAGTTAAATGTGCCTTTAGTTTCTTGTGCTCTGTGTCAACATTAAGCTCAATTTTAACATCAGTTACTTCAGGATTCACAACAGCTTTTGTAACAACTGCTCTCTTTTTATTCTTATCGAAAGAACGCAAATAAGCAATTACCATCCATTTGCTCTCATCGTTTAAAGTTTTCTCGAAAGTTGGCATGGCATCTTTACCTACTTTAACCTTGTGATAAATTTCACCATCAGACTGAATAAGGAAATTTTGAGATCCTAAATCAGATGGAGCAGGAACTAAAGGCAACATATTAGCCTTAGTTGGATCTCCATGACAAGACTTACAGTTAGTTTGATATAATTTCTTTCCTGTACTTATATTTTTCTTGCTTAACTCATATGGGTTAAGCTTCTTTTTTGCGGTAGTAGATACTTCCCAATCCTCAGCAGATGCCGAATTCATAAAGGCAAATACAAGAACAAGAGTCGCTAATATAGTGGATAAGTTTTTCATGTGTTTCTTGATTTTTTATTCCTCAATTTTATAATCAATTCCCTTCTGATCAGCAATCTCACAGATAGGTACTACCGGGAAGATTTTGGCCAAAACCGTAATAATAAGTAGTGCCAAAGCAAAACTCAATACTGTGACCGTAATTTCAACTGATGATGGAAAATAATG
>TARA_R110001583_G_scaffold12055_2_pt1 | contig 10493 bp, 13 predicted proteins | sample TARA_R110001583 | Tara Oceans TARA_R110001583 (sample SAMEA4398432) | marine metagenome | biome: Polar Biome; feature: [MES] marine water layer (ENVO:01000295) within the mesopelagic zone...; material: water (ENVO:00002006), including particulate matter (ENVO:01000060) such as...... | reverse complement strand
TTTCACTTTGCAACATTTCTAAAACTACTTCTATCTTTTTTTCTATTTCTTCCATTATAGATTAATTTTAGTAGTAGCAATAAACATGTCATCTACCATGCTATAAAATAAATTAATAATATCTTGCATAAAAGATTTAGCATCTTCATCACTTAATTTAGTACTATACGCAAAGTTTGGAGCTTTACGACCTGCATTAATATTAATACCAGTATGACCAATAGCTACATTATCCTTTGAATAAGTAATACTTACACTACATTTACCTATCTTTTGTAAAGTACCATCACTACCTTCAAATTCATCATGTACCATTAAATCATCTCCATCTACTTCAATAGGTTTATTAATATACTTAGAAGAAAGAATATTAGCAATTTGAGTATTTAAAAGTCGTTGAAATGCAACAGCACCAAACTTATCTAACATAGGAATCTCCCAGCAAAAGTTAATTGCATCTTCACTATAAATATAATCACCTTGTAATACATCTTCCTGATCAATCATACCACTTACATTAACATCCATTGGACATCTAAAAGCAATAATATTACCTATAGGTAGCGTTTTATTTCTAAAAAAATCGTAAGCAAATCGCTTATGAATTAAAGGACCGTCATAAACTTTAATATCTTCTATAATCATAATCTAATTATAGATTATAAAATAAAATTATCAAGCTTATCTTTATTATTAATAATATATTCCGGAAAGGAATTATCTATCTCTACCTTTTGTAAAGAAGTATCAGGTCTACCGAAAAGATCTTGTAAGTTAGTTACGTTATTTGCTATATTATCTTTAACCATTGAATGGTTAGCTTCTTGAAAACCATAACTTTCAATCTTAGTTTTAATCATTTCTGTACCTCCAATAAAGCTAAAATGCCAACCACCATTAGATAATACAACATTAAAATTATCATTTACTCTTGTACTATTAATATCAGTTTCAACTAATTTTTTCTTATTAATTAATGTGGTGCCTTTCCATTCAGTTTCTTTAAGAACGTTAAGATAATAGTAATACATATTTTGCTCAAATCTATAAATTTTATTTTTATCATAAAACTTATCTAAGCTATTTAAAATTTTAGGATTAGGTATTTCATCTAAATCTGATATTAAAATAACATCATCATCGTCACACATATCATAACAAAAATGTAACATCTCTCTATGTAAATAATCTCTGCAATAATGTTTAGCATCTTTAGGAAAATGAGTTGCATCTTTAAAGAATTTTATAATCCTATTTTTATTAGATTCATATTTTGTAGAAGGATTATCAATATAACTAATATTGTTAAAATTTTCATATTCAAAATCTTCTGTATCTTGTTTATGATAAATTATTTTATCTTCAAATTTAGCAAAACGTTCTCTATTTTGCTCAAATATCCATTCTTTTTCTAAACCTGAATGAGTCTTACTCTGTTCAGATATAATAAAATGATCCACGTATGGATATAAAACGTTTAATCGAATTTCAAGTAAATCTAATTCGTTAAAAAATAAAAATGAGTCATATATTTTCATAGTTGTATATTGTATTCCTTTAAAAATTTAATCTTAAATTGCAAATGTTCAATCTTACATTTCCCATAATCTGAAAAATTACCATCTCTATCTAAGTAAAGCCAATCTTTAGTTAAAGAATCTCCATTAGACCAAAAGCCATCTGATATATTATGCCTTGCCCAGAATTTAGGAGCAATATTAAGAATATTTTTATTGCTAGTCCAAACAGCAAACCATGCGAAAGATGAATTAGAAATAATTGAATAATATGCATTATGTACAACGCTATAATCCCATTCTAAAGTTTCATGTCTTACTTCAAAATCTGGAAACCATTCTTTACAGGTTTTAACATCTTCGGTAACAACTACAAATTTCATATTTGGGTTTATACCTTTCATCTTTTCAATTGCTCTATACCAATATTCTTTTTTAAGAAATAAATCTGGTTGGAGTATATATTCAGGTCCTCCTCTAAAATTAATTATACATGTATCTTTATTAGAATATTTTTCTTCATAATATTTTTTATCACATTTTAACCATTCTTTTATTTCTTCTTTTCTATGCTCTATATAATATTCTGATTGAAAGTAACCTTCAACTTTTGTATTAGGAGGTAATCTTAAAAAATTATAATCAATAGGTGAAATATTGCAACCATGTACTGGATGGTTAATTTGCTTTTCTTTATAATAATGCTCTATACCATTTGGTAATTTTATTGGAGGTCCTCCTTCAGGTCCTTCACCGCCTTCTGCAATAAAATCAGCAGTTTGTTCTTTTATATTAATAAAAAGATCATAAGCTTTAAATTTATGCGGTGATTGTATACCGAATTTATAGCCATAATCTTTAGCTAAACATTTAGTAAATACATAACTCCATATCTGATTCCCTAAACCTTGACCGTTATATATTTCAGTTATTAGCATTAAATTTTAAATATACCTGTACCTTGAGAATGACCGTACGAGGTTATATCTTTCTTAAAAGAACAAATTAAATTATTCCACCAAGCTTGCATTCTTGCATCTCTTTGAAGATGAATATCATCTGCTACTATAACACCTTTATAATTTTCTTGCTTTAATATATCTGTAAATCTCTGTTCTTGTATACCATCGTGAGGATCTATATCTAAAATAATTAAATCATGTTCTAAAATATCATCGATATAATCAAATATATCTCCTTCAACAACTTTAATATTTTCCTTCTCTTTAATAGCTCTATGATCAGGATATAAATCATATGTTGTAACTTGGGTATTAGGATCTAACGCACAAGCTAATGCTGAATGGCCGTAATAAGTACCTAAATCTGCAACTCTTTTATAATTTTTTGATAAATGAGAATACAATTTATATGGTACAACGCCTGGTTCTTGATTCATATTTGTAAAATCATCATCAGGTGTACAATCTCTATTCCAGTGAAAACCTCCAAGGCAATACTCTTTAAGAGAAGTTAAATCTATCTCTGCTATACTTTCATCTAACGTAATCATAATATTATATATTCATTTTTATTTTTAATTCAAATAATGTTTTGAGTTTTTACCATGAAATCCAAATGATTCTAATCCTTCGATCTCTTTAACTGGACTTTCATGCGAAAAATATTTTGCTATATCTATAGGAGCATATTTAATGCCTTTCTCTTCTAAAAAATGTCTATTATGAACGCTTATAAACCCGTCTTCATTCCAATGATCATAATATGATTTCCAAGGTAAATCTAGTTCTGTAGGCATGTTTAATAATTTTTTACTTCTAAAAGAAAACCCTCCATTACCTACTCTTATTAATTTACCGAAAGGATCTCTATAAGATATCTTATCGCTTTCATCAGGTATAGGCCATATAGCTCCTATATAGTCATAATCATAAAATTCATCCTTCCATAATTTTGGATTGCAAACATAACCATCATCTTGAACTAATAAAACGTAATCTGTTTCTATATGATCTTTAAGATTATAAACTACAAAACGATTATAAGCTTCATAATTTAATTCATAATCTAATTTAACTATCTTGACTTCTTTATTTTCAGATACTGCATTTTTAGGAGTAATTAATTTTACATCACCAAAATCTATACCTTTCATAGATTTTCTTATAGCTTTATATGCTTCAGGTACTCTTACCCCTGCAATTGCTACTAATGTAACATTAGGTAAATTAATTTTATTATTCATATATATTAAATTCTTTTTGTTCTATAATCTGTTCACGTAAAGTAAGTCTAACTGGATTTTTATATTTAGAACTTAAATCTCTAAAACAATTTTTATCTGTATGTTTGATATTAATTTCTATTTCTAGTTTATATACATCATTAATCATTTCAACTAATTCAAACTTAGTAACTTTTTTAGGTGCGAAAAAATGCAAAATTCCGTCCCAAGGTCTGTTATCTATTATAATTTTTTCAACCTGTTTACTCAACTCTAAACACGTGAGACCATTCCAATGATGATTAGCATATCCATCTATTTCTTTACCTTTTTGAGATCTTACCCATTCCAATAAAGACTTTTTATTATTTTTTTCTTCTCCTATAATAGACGTTCTTATAATGGTAAGATTATTTGGTTCACCTAATGATTTACTTTTACCGTATATATCATCACAAGTATGGTTATAGTCTTCATTTAATAATATATTCGCATCTCTATCACCATCATATACGCAATCTGTAGAAAAATGTATAATATTAATATCATATTTTTCTTTTATAATAGATAAAAAATGTGGTACCATACTATTAATTTTTATCATTTCTATTTCATCATATTTACGTTGCTTAATAATACCAGATGCGTTTAAGATATAATCACCGCATTTTATATCAATACTATCCATATATTTTTTAAACTTTCTAATTGTCATTTTAGAAAGGTCAAAATCTTTTCTAGTAGAGGGTATAACCGTATGATTTTTAGAAAGATATTTTGTCAAATAAGTACCTAACATACCATTTGAACCTAATATTAAAATTTTATTCATTTATAAAAATTTCTCAGTTCAAGATAATTATATAATTCTTCTCTTGATAAACAATGATCTCTAGAAGAAAATTCACCATTTTCAAAATTTACTTTATTGTATTCTTTTTTCGGATGCAAAAGGTATAAATCATCTTCCTTAACGTATTCCATTCTACGGGTCTCTTCATTAGATGCCATAATCTCATGAATCTTTTCACCTGTTCTCGGTGTAGTTATTTCATATTTTAATCCAAATTTTTCTTTATATATTTCAAATAAATCTTTTATTTTAAAAGACTTAGCAGTAGGTATAACACTCACGTTACTATATTTTGTAGATTTTAAAATTAAATCAATAGCTTCGTTAATATCTAATAAGAATCTAGTCATCTCAGAACCATATAACTGCAACTTATTTTTATTATTAATAAAATTCCAAATTAATGGTACTATTGACCCGGTAGAATTTGTAACATTACCATATATTGCAGTAGTTAATTTACAATTTGATTTACCGGCAATAAAACCTTCCCCTGCTACATATTTCATAGCACCATATATAGTAGTAGCTGCTCTACTTTTATCAGTTGATATAAAGCAACCTGTCTTAAAATTATTTTCTTCAGCAGCTATTCTAGAATTAAAAGCTCCATCTATAATTATTTTTGATGCTTCTTCATAATTTTCATCACAAGCTTCTATCTGCTTTAAAGATGCAGCAAAAATACCTACTGTATGATCTCTAGATTTTCTAAGTAATAAATCTCTATTACGTATATCTCCTACAACAAAATTAACTTTAGGAAATTCTTTTTTAATATAATAATGTTTAGCTTCATCACGAGAGTAAACAGTTATTTCATTATTTTTATATAATCGTTTAATTAAATTTTTACCAAGGTAGCCTGCACCTCCGGTAATGAAAATTTTCTCGTTTCTCATATCTTATTATAGCTAATATTTTGCTGTTATCAAGTATAGTTTTTCACCATTTTTACACTTGATATATGCATTAGGATACGGTGTTTGTAAGCATCTAATTTTATCATACATTTGTTTTGCAGAACTATTTCTAGCTTCAAAAAAAGTAATTTCACTCATATCTGGAGTACGTCTTTTACAAAACGTAGCTTCATCATGATTTTGATGTTTAGGAAAAGATTTACCTTGTACAAATTCATTAATTAATAAAATACTTTTTGTAATTATATTATCAAATATTTTTTCTAATGAACCGTTTAAATTTAATGATAATTGATTGTAAATAGGACCATGATCAATTTTTTCATCCATGCGAAATAAAGTAACTGCACTGTCTTCTACTCCGTCAATTATTTGATTTTGTATTGGAGAACCTCCTCTATATTTCGGCAATTTAGAAGGATGTATACATAAACATTTATACTTATTAATTATATTCGTAGGTATTAAATCACTCCATCCAACAAAAAATATTACATCAGGATTAAACGCTTCCAACACTTCATAGTTCTTTGAAGTTATTAAAATTTTATTATTCGATTTAATCTCTTTAAAAATTTCAAAAGACCAATCCCTATACCCGTAGTAAGCTATTTTCATTATAAAGGTAATTTTTGTGGACCATCATATCGAGGCATTTCTAGATCATCTATAAGATCTAATTCAGTTATTGTTTTTTGTTCAATTGTAAAACCATAATTAAAACCATATTTTTTACATGCTTGTTTTATTTCATCATTATAACCACCATTAGGGTAAGATATAAATTCTGATTTTATAAACTCTGCACATTTTTTAATATCATCTTCAAAATCATCTATAAGTAATAAATTTTCTGATGTATAACCATGCCCTCCTATTGTAACTAAAGTTTCATTTCTCATTTCATCAATATGACTTTCTTTAAGATAAAAATCTTTAGCAAATTCTTCAACTTTTACCCCAACATATTTTTCAAATAATTCATCTGTATAACTGTACTTATCAAGTTTAAACCCATCATAGTTTCTTAAAAAATTAGTAACGAAAATCATTTCTTTCGACCACCAATTATCTTTCCATTCAGTATGAGAAAAATGAGGCCATATAGTTTCGTTATCAGTAAAATTACTTAAAATATCTTTTACTAATTCTTTTTCATCCGACGCTGCTAAAATAAATTGTATTTTATGAGAATGAATCATTGTATTTTTTGTAACTTGCTCTACCGGTATAAAGAACGTCCCTGGTACGCTATAATTTTTTAATATAGGTAAAACATTATTATAATGATCAACTAAACCATCATCAAAAGTTAATATAGCAAATTTATGGTCATCATCTTCATTAAAATTAATAAATTTATAATCTTGAGGGGATATAATATCATAATTTTCAGCAATAAATTTTACTTGTTTATCAAACTGTTCTAAATTTAAAAAAGACTTTAAATTATACCTATCAGGAAATTTTGTATCTTTTACATCACGTACATCATGATACATAAATGTTCTTAAACTACTCATTTATATTTTTCATTTACTTCCCAATCACAATTAAAAATTAGCCAGATACATCTTTCTATCATATGAGCTTCTCCTATAACTACATCATAACTTAAAATTCTTCTTATTTCTTCAAAGAATTTTTTACTATATTTTAAAATATATGATTTAGGGATTATATAATTGCCACCTGGGGCAAATCTAAACCATTTAGCTTTTTTAGGAGCTTTATACATTTCTTCTAAAAACTGCTCAACGTATGTGTAATAATTACCAGGATGGTTACCACTGTGTAAATACCAACTTGTATTTAACTCACAATAACTTTTATCTGGACCGTAAGCATTATGCGTACCATTTATTCTCCAATCATCATCTGTAAAATCTTGAAGTTCAGTAAAAGTATCATTATTACAATTTTCTAAAAAGAATTTTTCAGTACAGTTACCGTTAGACAATCTATTACCATCTTCATCTAATCTTGGTGTCCCTGAATCTTTTGGCCACATAATACACGCTCTACAAAATAAAGTATGTTCAGGTAAATTATCATAATTTTCTACAATAAAATCAAACATGTCATATATGTTTTGACCTACATTCTTTTGGTGTTTAACCTTATCAGATTGCTCGTATCTATGGTATTTATCGTAAATTAAGTAGTTATCAGTTAACTTATGTACCCATGACTCTTCAATGTTTTCAGGTAACCAATTATAATCACTTACTACTAAAAAATTATCTTTAATATGTTTCATTATTTCCAGTATTCATATAGCCCTTCAGAAATTTCATAATCCATTAATTTTGTTTCTCTGTTAGGTTGTTCTATAGCCCAGGTAAACATATTATCAATAAGGGTATATAAATCTGTATCGTCTTTAAAATCTAATAGTTTTTTTGCTTTTTTATGATCTGAATAAGCATGTTTTACTTCGTGTCTAGGTTCTTTATGCTCAATAATAACATCCTTACCTAGCTTTTCTTTAGCAATATTTTTTACTATATCTGCTACCTGATTAATAGTAAAATATTTATCTGCTCCAATATTAAAAATTTCCCCATTATGTTCTGATATTAACTTTTCAAAGGGCTCCATATAATATTGAATATCTGAAAAAGCTCTCGTTTGCTCGCCATCTCCGTAAACAAAAATTGGTTCACCATTTAATGCTTTTTTAATAAAAATACCAATAACGTTTCTATATTTATCCCATATATTTTGATATATACCTAATACATTATGCGGTCTTACTATATTATAAAGTAATCCAAATTGTTCACCTGCTTGCATTATATCCATCTCAACGGCATACTTAGCTATACCGTATGGGTCTATTGGAGATTGTAAAAGGTCTTCAGTAAAAGGAGGTGGTTGATCACCATATACTGCCATTGATGATGTAAATATCAATTTACTTTTACTTTTAACACATTCATTAATTATATTAACTGAAGCTAAAACATTATTCGTATAATTAAAGTTTCTAATAAAAGGTGATAAACCTTCAGCAGCGTACGCAGCAAAATGATAAACTACTTCTGGACTGTGTACCTCAAAAATATCTTTTATACCTTGTATATCCTTTTCAAGATTTAGATTACAAAATTTAAAATTTTCATGCTCCGGTAGAAAGTCTTCATACCCACCAAAAAAGTTATCTATACCAATAACTTTATGACCTTTAGAAAGCAAATGTCTAGATAAATGGCTACCTAATAAACCTGCAGCACCTGTAATAACAATATTCATAAATTTATTTAACCTTCAAATTTTGATTTACAATATTGAATCTCTCTTTGAATTAACCCAGGTTCAGCTCCTTGATTATTGCTTATTTGACCTGCATGTTGCTGTATAACTATACCATAATGTTCAATCGTACCAGGGTATCCATACTTATCTGCCATACGTTTATACCAATCGCAATCCATTAACATAACTAAACTTTCATCAAAAAAAGTATGTTCATGAAACTGTTGTTTATTTCTAAAGGATACTATACTAGGACTGCTCATAGTATTTTCACCGAGATAAATTCTTTCAGTATATTGAGGTATTGCAGTTCTTGATGCAGTTTTACCATCTTTAGTTTCATAAAAACAACATGCTGCCCATTCATGATCATTATTTTCATAAAAATCATTTATATTTTTTAATACGTTTTTAGTTCTAAAAAAATCATCTTGAAATAAAATTTGTATTACTTTTTTAGTACAAGATGAAATAGCCCTGTTAATATTTTGAGTCATACCTTTTGCGTAAGGTCTATCAGGTAATGATATATCTGCACTTTTAAAATATTTTACAAATGAATATTTTTCAGATAGTTTTTTTATATTATCATTTTCACTATCATCACTAATAATGACTTCATAATCAATAAAATCTTGCTTTTTAATTTGCTCAAGAGAAAACTTTACAAACTCAGCTCCCTCTCCATTACTATCGTATGTAGGTATTGCAATTGATATTCCTTTATCCATATATTTCATCTAATCCGCTATATATATTATACCTTGGGGTATAGCGTAAATCAAATAATTTCTGACTATTTAAGTACATATCTTTTACTTGAACATTTTTATGGAAATCAGGAGGATCAATATTTGTTATTTCAGATTTTGAATCAAACTTTTTAACCATATGATTAATAGCATCTCTAAAAACTACAGGTTCATTGTTACTAATATTATAAATTTCATTTTCAGCTCCTTTATCGATAACTGTTTTTATAGCTTTACATGCATCGTCTATGTGAATAAAATCTCTCATAAAATGTCCGTCATGATATAATTCTATCGGTCTATCATTTTTTAATTCTTCAATTAAGTATTGCAAGGCATTTTTCTTTTTAGAATATGAAGCTTCTTTACCGTATACATTACACATTCTCAATATTCTATATTTTATATTAAAAGTAGTACAATATGAAATAAGTAAATCTTCAGCAGCTCTTTTTGTAATAGAATAAAACCCTTTTGGATTACATCTTGAATTTTCATCTAAAGGTTCAATACCGTTATTCAATAACACATTACCGTAAACAAACCATGAACTTATAAAGTTAAAAGTTAAATTTTCTTTTTTGCACTTTTCTAATGTTTGTATTAATAATGTTAAATTTGTATTGATATCGATATACGGGTCTGAATGAACATTATAATTATCAGTAGTACTAATAAAATATAACACATCATCAGATTCCGGATCTTTTTGATCTCTAGGAATCTTTACAACTTTATCTTCATAAAGTCTACAAAAATTTGAACCTATAAACCCTGATGAACCGTATACAGATATCATTTGAAATCACCTACAACTTTCTCAATATATTTTATATGTTGATCATTATAAGTAGGTGAACAACCTACAAAAAATACTCTACTTAACACTTCATTAGATAAAGGATATTTTTTATAATCATCTAAATGCTTATAACCTGGATGCAATAATATATTTCCTGCAAAATATGTTCTTGTTTGTATATTATTATCTTCTAGATATTTTAC
>TARA_R110001583_G_scaffold1182_7_pt1 | contig 10497 bp, 12 predicted proteins | sample TARA_R110001583 | Tara Oceans TARA_R110001583 (sample SAMEA4398432) | marine metagenome | biome: Polar Biome; feature: [MES] marine water layer (ENVO:01000295) within the mesopelagic zone...; material: water (ENVO:00002006), including particulate matter (ENVO:01000060) such as...... | reverse complement strand
AGTGATAAATGGATTAATAAATTTTTAATAAACCTTCCTAGTCTTTTTGAAGAACATTCAAAAATCAGAAAAGAAAATAATAATGGTATTGTATCAGATGGTGTTGCAATGAATGTTTTGGCTAGCGATGATTTGTTTATTGAGTTTCTACAAGTAATGTTAGATAGGGGCTTAATAAAGGATCTAGAGGATAACTACTTCAAAAGAGATTGTATATTAAATTCCTTTACTGCTTTAAATAATGTACCTTCTGAATCTAAAATGTTTCATAAAAAGGTACACCGTGATATTAGTGGTTATTCAGGATCAACTCCTATACTTTTAAATATGTTAATAATGGTACATGATTTTACTATTGAGAACGGTGGAACTTTAATATTACCAAAGTCTCATTTAAAAGAAGAAGCACCTAGTGAAGAATATTGGAAAGAAAATAGTATTAATATGACTGGTAAAGCTGGTGATATTATTATATGGAATTCAAATGTTTATCATGCATCAGGTATTAATAAAACTCAAAATGGCAGAATAGCGATACCTATAACTTTATCAGTACCATATTATAAACAACTCTTAGATTATCCAAGAGCCATAGGTTTAAAAAGACAATCAGATTTTAATAATGATATTCAAAGATTATTAGGTTATCATTCAATACCAGCATCTTCAATAAAAGAATGGTATGAACCAACAAATGCAATAAGATATAGATAATTATGAAAGAATCAATTAAAAAATTAATACAAAAGGAAATAGAAGCTATAAGTAATATTCCTTTAGATAATAACTATAAAGGTGCAGTTGATTTAATTAAAGGCTGTAATAAATTAGTAACTTCAGGAATGGGTAAAGCTGGACAAATTGCTTTAAACATTTCAACTACGTTTAGTTCAACTGGAACACCATCAGTTTATTTACACCCTAGTGAAGCACAGCATGGAGATTTAGGAATTTTACAAGAAGGTGATGTATTACTCTTACTTTCTAATTCAGGCAAGACTAGAGAAATTTTAGAATTAATAAAGTTAGCAAAAAACATATATCCTCATGTATACATAATCAGTATAACAGGTAAAAAAGAAAGTGAACTGTGTAAAGAATCAGATATATGTTTACATATTGGCGATGCTGAAGAAATTTGCCCATTAGGATTAACTCCCACAATTTCAACAACTCTTATGACTGTTATGGGTGATCTGCTTGTAGTTGAAACAATGAAAGCAATAGAATTTACAAAGGAAGATTATTCTAAAAGGCATCATAGTGGTTATTTAGGACAAAAGAGCAAAGAGGAATCTAAATATCCTCCAGGTAGTTTATTAAAAGAATTACCGCCTAATGATTATCAATTAGACAATTAAATATGAAAGAAATAGTTATAGCAATATTAGCTAAAGATAAAGGCTACTGTTTAGATTTTTATCTGCATTGTATTTTAAATCAAACATATGATAAAAATAAAATACATCTTTGGATTAGAACTAATGATAATAAAGATAACACTAAAAGTATTCTTGATAAATTTGTAAAAGAACATGGATCTAAATATTTGTCTGTTTATTATAATAGTGATAATATATTTGAAGGTTTAAAAAAGTATGGTGAACATGAATGGAATTCTGAAAGATTTAAAATTTTAGGTGATATAAGACAAGGTTCTATTAAGTATGCAAAAGAAAAAAGAGCTCACTACTTTATAGCTGACTGTGATAACTTTGTAACTAAAGATACTTTACAACACTTCTATGATTTAAGAGCTTTGAAGTTTGTTGGGCCAATGCTAAAATTAGCTCCTAACATGTGGTATTCTAATTATCATAACCAAGCAACTGAATATGGTTATTTCCAGGAGAATGATGATTACTTTTCAATATGGAATCAAAAACAACAAGGCTTAATTAAAGTAGATACTTTACACTGTACATACTTTATTCATAATGATATTTTAGGTGATATATTTTATAATGATGGTAGTGAAAGATATGAATATGCTATTTTGGCTGACTGTCTTAGGAAAAGAGGAATTAATCAATATTTAGATAATACTAAATTCTTTGGATTTTTATTCTTAAATGATCAAATACCAGGTACTTTTGATAACTTTATAAAAAATAATTGGGAAGCAGAATATAACTTAATGTATGAAACAAACGAAGGCTATTATGATTTTGTAGAAATAGGTACTTGTGATTTTGATGCAATAATATTAAATGAAAAACCAGGCAAAGGTATTTCTGTTGAAGCTTTACCTTATTATTCAAATAGATTACCAGAAGTTAAAGGTGTAACAAAAATAAATGCAGGCATCTCGGACAAAGACGGAGAAATGAATATTCATTGGGTTACTCCAGAAGATCTTATAAAGTGGAATCTACCTGATTGGGTAAGAGGATCAAATAGCATTAGCCAACCTCATATTGTAGTTCAAGAAGAATGTGATTTAAAAAATATTAATTATGATGATGTAATAACTATTAGTAAAATAAAAATTAAATCTTGGAAAACCTTAGCTAAAGAAAATAATATTAAAGGCGTTAAGTTAATTAAAATAGACACAGAAGGGCATGAACATATAATAATGAAAAACCTATTAGAAGATTTAATAGAAAGGAGTTCATTTAGGCCAGAAAAAATATTTTTTGAAAATAATAAATGTGCAAATAAACCTAAATTAACAGAGGCAGTTCAGGGCTTTGAAAAATTAGGATATGCATTATCAAAAGCTACCCCTATGGATTACCAATTAATTTTTATAAAAGATGTCTAAAGTAATTGCAATTATACCAGCAAGATGGGGATCTACAAGACTCCCAGGTAAACCGTTAGCAGATATTAATGGTAAGACAATGATACAATGGGTATATGAAGCTGTACAAAAATCTAATGCTGATAAAGTAATTGTAGCAACCGATTCTTTTCGTATTATAGATGCTGTTAATAAATTTGGCGGAGAAGCAGTAATGACTAGTGAAGATCATGCAACCGGTACTGATAGAATTTTGGAAGCTTATGAAGGTTATAAAGATAAATATAATTTTGTAATTAATGTACAAGGTGATGAACCTATAATTAATGAAAATGATATTAATACTATGATTGCCCAATTAAAAAACGGTATTGAATCAATCGTTACACTAGTTGGTCAAATAACACCTAAACAATGTAAAGATAGAAATACAGTTAAAGCTATTATTGAAAATGGTAAGGTCGCTATGTTTACAAGAAGCCCATTATTTATACAATCTAATATAGTTAAAAGGCATATAGGTATTTATGGTTTTACAAAATCTATCTTAAGTAAAATAAGTAGAGATAAAATGGACCAAACAAGAAATGAATTTGCAGAAAACTTAGAGCAATTAAGATGGTGTGATAATGGTATTAGGATTGGTTATTCATTTGCAGCAGGTTTATATAAAGGAATAGATACTCAAGAAGATTTAGATTTCGTAAGAACATACTTAAACTAAACTTAAAAATTACATATAATAATAAATGGATATTATACATAAAATAATTAGAAAAGTTAAGTCTTGGTTTTTACCAAAGCATGAAGGTAAATTTGAATATTCACCAGAAGGTTTTGTTAAAGCTAGGAGATGGGCTAAAAATCAACCTCATCCTAAATTTCCTGACCATCCTAGTTATTCATTATGGGATCATGTAAATAATAACCATATTGATTCTGAATATAAGTTAAGTGAAATTAATAAAGTTAAAACAAAAAAGAATTTATCCATATAATTAAATAATGGCAATGGACGGTAAACAAATGAACATAGACATAGATTCAACACTAGAAATAGTTTGTGATGAATGTAGCCATAACGTATTTAGGCCAGCTTTCTTTTTAAGAAAGGTAAGCAGGTTTATGTCACCAGATGGCCAAGATAGGCTGTTACCTTTAGATACAATGGAATGTAGTAAATGTGGAAATATTAATAAAGAATTTCAGGCAACAACAACGAAACCTAAAATAAAAACAAAAACAAATAATTTAAAAGATGGCAAAGCAAGTAATTAATAAAGATACCGGAAAGATCGTAAATATTACAGATCATTCGCATGATAAATATGATGGGCCAGAAGGTCAAGCAATGTTAGCAAAAGAAATCATTGATGAAAATCCTCGTAAGATGAGTGAAATTATTAAAGATAAAAAAGCTGCATTAAAAAAGAATGAAGATTTACTTAGAAACCTTCAGACTAATGAATATGATATTCCAGTAGGAACTGCAAAACTTTATAAACAAATAATGAAGTTTTTAGAAAAAGAAGCTGATTGGGGTCATACAACTGCAACAGGTTTAATTATGTTATATTCTAATTTAAAAGAACAACAATCTGTAGTTAGAGAAAAAGACTGGGATGGTATTGTTAAATTAAGAGGTACGAGTATTACAATCTTTTGGACAATGATTACTTCAATGAAAGGTAAAGGATTCTTTGCTGCACGTGATTTTGTAGAAATGATGGCTGCATTTGGTAAAGATCTTGCTGATGTAGTAAATAAAGTTCATGAAGATAATAAAGGACTTAGAGAAAATCATGCTCACATGGCTGAATTGGATAAAGAAGTTAATTCTCCAGATGTTATTCTTGATGTTGCAATTGATGAGTACAATGCAGCTGAAGATGAATTAAATAATCTAATGGATGAAGTTGATCCAGTTGTAGAAACTGTTTAAGTATGGGATTCCACAAAAGATATATTGATAATGAACAAGTAGTTCGTTTATATAAAGGTGGTGGAGTTATAAGAGTAAGAGATTGGTATACACGAGGTGTGGATGCATTAATCACAAGTACCGGCCTGGCTTCACAGGTCGGTTCTATTCTTTCAGATGATGATTGGGCGCAGTTTGGTACAGTTCGCCAAGATGAAGAAATCGTTAAAATAATTCAACAACATTTAGGAGTAGAGGAAATCAAAAAATAACTCCATCCTTGTTGAATAAATAAAGAAAATAAACTATTTAACATGGAACATATTAAAGACTATAAATTATTTAAAGAGTCTCTAGATACTGAACTACTTACCGAGAGATACAGTTCGGATATATTAAGACAATTTGCTGCACAAGACGGCGGTTCAAGATGGAGAGGCGGAATTGCAAAAGATATGCAAAAATTTGCTAGTCTTGCTTTAGATAAAATTTCAGATGCTGATTTTACTACAACTACACCAGAAGCTTATTGGAAAGGTGGCGATGCTAAGAATCCAAATAAAGTAGGATTCTTTGTTGATGCAGATCCAGGATTTATTAAATGGGCAAAAGCAAACAAGAAATATATGCCAGGTGGATTATCAATTGGTAACATTTCTAAATATGGAGTAGTACTTTCGGTTATTAGAGGAGGAATTGGAATGTATCATGGTTTTGCAATGGACAGAGGATCTTCATACAGCAGACATAGAAAAGGAACTGAAGAAAGATATGGTCTTCTTGCAAAAGATTATGAAACTAATTCTTTATATAATGGTTGGGAAGGAAGACCTGCAGCCAAAGTAACAAGAAAGAATCTTATTGATGCTGCAACTCGCGTTTATGTATTGGACTTAGATAGTTTAAGAGACAAGTACGATGTAAGTGGATTAAAATCAGATCGTGCCAATGCTAAATCAGGTGCAACTGCGTTAAAGGATGCTAAATCTATTAAAGACGAAAATCGTAAAAGGTATGATGCTATCTTAACTGATAGAGCTGCAATGACTGACGTTGATCAAGCAGTTAAAGATTCTATTGAATTATTAAATCAACATATATCCGATGCATTAAAAGATGGCACTATGGATAAATTTGGACACCTTGTTATTGGTAAAGATCCAAAAGGAAGAAGTCTTAAAATAACTGATGGTGCTGATTATATGAAAAGACTTTTGGATGATTACCAAAGATATAAGGATTATCAAAGACAAGATAAAGAAGCAAGAGAGGATGGTAGAGGAGATAATTATTATTCAAGAGAAGTAAAAAATTATGCTAAAGCAATCACAGATAGAGCCAGAGCAGTAAAGGCAAAAAATTACGCTTGGTAATTATGAAACATATAAAAGAATATTTATCATTTAGAGACTCTTTAAATGAAGGGCCAGGAAAAGGTTACTATATAAAGGTAGCTGTTAGGGATGCTAAAAAAGCTTTATCAATTTTAGATGATATGTATCGTAAAAAGTTTGATATTAATGGAAGCGATACATATTACTTTAAAGATGAAGACATGGCTTATGATGCTATGATGGATTTAGGAGCAAGAGATATTGGAATTATTGATACTAATATTGAAGAATCATTAGATGAAAAGGCAGGCCCTTGTTGGGATGGTTATAAAATAGGATCTCCTAAAACAAAGATATCTTCACAGAGCGGTAAAAGAGTTAATAACTGTGTTCCTATAGATGAAGAAGTTAATGAAAAATTAGCTCGAGGATTAAAACCCTTATTGAAATTAGGTTCAACTATTACTAAGAAGACTGGTGAAGATGCATTACTAGATTTATCTGATAAGTTTGATAGTATAGATGATGAATATGCTGGAACTATAGCAAGTCATTTAGACATGGCTATTGAATTAATGCAAGATGGTTATGCAGGAGATGCTACTAAAAAATTAAAGCAATTTAATAAAGCATGTAAAGATGTTCTTAATGGAAAAGAAGTTGGTTCAGCTTTTGAAAATGTTAATGAAGCAACATATAATTCAAAAAATCATATCGGATCTACTTCTGATGGACAAGGTTCTAATGCTGAGATTTATAAAAAAGGAAAAGGATACTATGTAGTTGTTAGTGGAGAAGCTGATTATGATTTTGATGCCAAGAATGACAAAGAGTTATTGAAAAAGTTAAAAGATAATGAATTTGATTCTACTGATATATTAGAAGTTAATGAAGCAGAAGATTATAAATATAAGAAATATGTTTCAAAAGCTTTTGATAAGATAAGTGATGCAATGTTTGAATTCAGAAATGCAATGGGTGTTAAACAATTAGGCCAAGCCGATCCTAAATTAAAGAAACGGATAGAAGCAATGCAAGCAGAAATATTTGCATTACGAAGAGATATGAAGTCAGAAGGTTTAACAGAATCAGAAGTTAACGAAGCAACTGATATAAATGATCCAGTATTAATGGCATTCAGAGCAACTCGAAGAGACTTACCTGCATTAAAATTTCCAAAGGTCAAATCACGTAGGTTAAGCTTTGATAAGTATATGGATCTTTTAGATGCAGAAATAGATATAGACCAACAGATTAAAGATTTAGCTCAAGAAATGGGCCAAACACTTAGAGACATGGAGCAAGAAGCTGAACCAGAAGGTGGTAAAATTGCTGACAGGTATGGTTCTATTATGATGAAGCAAGAAAAAGAATATACTAAGTTAAAAGCTAAGAAAGTAAAGATTGCATCTAGAATTGAAAAACATAGAATGGCATAATGAAACATATTAAAGAATACGCTGAATTTACTGATGACATATTGGAATCAATTATTGACTCTATATATGAAGGAGCTATGGGTGAAATTGATATAATGGCTAAAGAAGCTAAAAATCTAAAAGAATTCACAAAAGAAGTATTCAGTGAATTTAAAGATTTGCCAAAAAATAGAGAAACTACGAAGTGGATAGAGGAATTATATAATAATGCAATTAACACATCTGAAAAGAAAAAAGAAAAAGAATCTTTTGAAGATAAAATTGAAGGCGATGGTTATTATAAAGGTATATCTACATCAACTGCTCGAGATAAGGTAGATCAAATGGCAAAACAATCAAATATGTCTGATGATGATCCAGATGCTTATAAAGAAATGCCAGGTGATACGAAAGGAAAGAAACTTTTAAAGAAATCTAAACATACCAAATCATTTGACGATTTATATGGTGATGAAACTGTAGAAGAAAAAGCTAGTGGTGATAGAGGCAAGATTAGTGGAAAAGGCATAGAGACAGGTTTAAAAAAGAAATCTGAACAAACAGGAGTATCATTACCTTTATTAAGAATAGTAATGAGAAGAGGTTTAGCTGCATGGAAAAGTGGACATAGACCTGGTGCTGGTCAAGAACAGTGGGGTTATGCTAGAGTTAATTCATTTTTAACTAAAGCACCTGGAACTTGGGGTAGGCCATTAGATGATCCTAAAAAGAATGGACCTAAAGGAAAGTTTGGAGCTGATGCAGATGTTGCCAAAGAAGTAATAGATAAAGGACAAGATAAGAAATTAAAAACAACAGGCTTACCTAAGTAATGAAATTTATAAAAGACTTTAAAGGTTTTGATAAAGTATCTGAAGAACTTAAATATCATGTAGATAATGGTATAGGTTTAGATGATAGTGTTTTTCGCTTAGGATCTGATGCTCATAGTAAATTATTTGAAGAAGCTAAACAGTATTGGGATAAAGGAAATCTAGTATTAAAAGGTAAAAGTGGATTTATGGCTAAGAATCTTGAAGTAGGTAAAGCTGCAATCTATACACCAAGAGGTGGTAAAACGAAGGATGTTAAATTAGATTCACCAGAAAGAGGCGGTAATAGAAAATTTATTGTTTATCGTAATAGTGGAAGAACTGATAAAGAAACAGGTAAGATTGTTGCAAAGAAAATTGAATGGGGTGATCCTAAGTTATCTGTAAAGAATGATGATCCAGGTGCAGCTGCTAGTTTCTGGGCAAGACATCAATGTGATCAAAAGAAAAAGATGGATCCAAATAAAGCAGGCTTTTGGGCATGTTATGGTCCAAGTCTATTTGGAAAACAATTAGGATTAAAAAGTACCAATCCCTGGTAAATATATAATAAAATAATAAGAGGCAATGAAAAATATACAAAGAATAGATGAAGCTGTAGGTTCTATCGAAGAAAGAAGAGTTTCAGCTGAAGCATTATTAAAATCAGTTGTCAAAGGCGACTCTAGTGAAGTAGAAGGAATTAAGTTGTCAAAAGAAATGGCTGATTCATTTTTAATGTGGTTACAATACTCTACTTATGGTAAAAAATTCTCAGCTTTACCTTTTTATAAATTATTCTCAGCTTCTTTTAATTGGGGATTAGACCGATATACTAAAAGTGCTGCACTAAAGAAAGAATATAAAGAACTTAAAGCTAAAGCTAGTGAAATGAGAAAAGCTGAAAAGTTTGAATCATTAAAAGAAGCTATTGACTTACTTAAATCTTCATGGAGAGGAACTAAAGGATGGAACGATGTTGCAAGAGTAATGGATGCAGGATTAATGAAAGCTATAAAGGCAGGTAGTGTTTCAATAGGCTATGCTAAAGATTATGTTAAATCATTAGAAAGAATGGCAAAAAGAAATGCTAAAAAGTTCTTTGATGAGTATAGTAATTTTACAGAAGAAGATTTTATTGAGGATGTTGAATATAATATGGCTAATGAATCAGTGAATGAAGCTAGATTTGTAAAGTCATATGATACTAAAGTAAATGATGCTGAAACTAAAAAAGATGTTTCAAAGATATATCCAAAGGCAAAATTCTTTGTTGGTAAATTAAGTCATTTCTTTGGAGAATTAGAACCAAATCTTTTCTTTAAAGCTTACTATGCTAAATACTATAAAGAAGATACTGGAAAATCTATTAAAGGTGATTTTAAAATTACTTCAATATATTCTAAAAAAGGAAGTAAGTATGTAGAATTATTAAAAGAATCATTAAATGAAGCTAAGTTTAGTTTTTCTGAAGATGAAGTAAAAGATGTTGCTGAAATAATAGCTAAGGCTATTGCAAAATTAGATAATATGAAAACTGCTGTTCATGATATGGAATATGATAAAGGCCGTGGTGCTGGTTTTGAAATATCAATGGGCGGAGATAAATATGAAGGTGGGAGTTATACAGTAAAACCTAATGGTGATGTTGTTAATTCTGCAATCGGTAATTCCTTTCCTAATGCAGTATATGCAAAGATAGGTGATAAAGATATTAAGAAGGTGATAAAAAACATACAAACTTTCGAAGCAGTGAAAGAGGCTAAAAAATAAAAATAAAACATGAAAAACTTTAAAGCATACGGTGAATTTATTTCCGAAAACTATGACACTGAGCAAAGAAAAGAAATGGCAGCAAAAGGTTTTGCTTTAGCTGATGGAAGTTTTCCTATTGCTAATTTAGAAGATCTTAAAAATGCTATTATGGCTTATGGTAGAGCAAAAGATCAATCAAAAGCTGCTAAGTTTATTGCAAAGAGAGCTAAAGCATTGGGTGCTGAGGATCTTATTCCTGATTCTGATGATTTTCAAAAATCTTTAAAAGAAGGAATAGAAGATGTATATACTCAAGTTCCTGCTAAGACAATTGCTTTAACGGAAGGAAAGGATATAGGTTCATGGAATCAAGGAGGACTTAAGGGTGATAAAAATGTTTTAATAACTACATTTGTAGGACCTAAGGATATTGAAGATTTTGGTTTAGGAAGAAAATGTATGCAAATAAATGTTGGTATGGATTATATTTCATTAAATCCTGCTGATATTA
>TARA_R110001583_G_scaffold27398_1_pt1 | contig 10510 bp, 15 predicted proteins | sample TARA_R110001583 | Tara Oceans TARA_R110001583 (sample SAMEA4398432) | marine metagenome | biome: Polar Biome; feature: [MES] marine water layer (ENVO:01000295) within the mesopelagic zone...; material: water (ENVO:00002006), including particulate matter (ENVO:01000060) such as...... | reverse complement strand
TGATAACCCTAACACTATGGAAACAGAGGGCTACGATGAGACAGGTGGAGGCAGTGGCAAAATAGTGTGTACTGCTATGAACCATGCTTATGGATTTGGTTCGTTTAGAAACGCTATCTGGTTAGACTACGCTAAGAAAAATCTGACTAAAGAACACGAAATTGGTTATCATGCTATATTTAAGCCGCTTATCAAATTAGCATACGATAAAAACATTACACCTGTTCGTAAAATTCTAGAGCACGTTGCTCGTCATCGTACTTCAGACATATGGAAAATAAAACGCGGAAGAAGAGATTTCTTAGGTTCTATATATCGCGCTATACTTGAACCTATTTGCAAGGTGGTTGGAAAAATAGTATGAGTGCTAGATCTGTGACTGCCGCTGAAATACGAGCCGCTAAAAAGTGGCTAAAAAGTAAGAAAATATCATCTAAAGAGATGTCACCCAAAAAGTTTGCTTCTGTTGCAAAATCTATGGATAAGGGATTCCTAGAAACACTTAAAGTTATTGCATCGACTCAAACAGGAGGTCAGGTCTAGGAGGACAACCCCATGAACACTGCCGATTTTATAAGAATGACTCAAGAATCTTGTGAAAATGAAATCAAGGAGATTGAGCATATGCTTGGACAAGGACGTTGCGAAGATTTTACTGCGTATAAAACTCTTTGCGGCGAACTTTCTGGGTTAAACCGCGCCATAGGGATTATGGGCGCAAAACTTAAACAGCTACATGAAGAGGACTAAAATGGCTGATATATTACCAAAACCATCAGGATGGAAAATTCTGATAAAAAAGAAGAAACCTAATGAGAAATCTAAAGGTGGAATTTATTTACCTGACCAAGCTAAAGAAGCAGAAAGCTACATGGACATATGCGCTCAAGTAGTTTCTATTGGACCTCTTGCTTGGTGTGATCGTGAAACAGGTGAGCGTTGGAAGTGTGAGCGTTGGGCAAAACCCGGAGATTGGGTAATTGTGCCAAAATTCACACAGTTTAAACTAGAGATAGAGGAAGAGGAATATCGTTTCATTAATGATGATGAGATTATTGCTATTGTCCCCGATCCTACTGTAATCAAGGTGTATTCATAAACCGTATCGCGACGTAATCGCGCTAGGAGCATAAAATGGCTGAAGAAATTGAAGAAAAAGAAGTAGAACTTAGTTGGGAACCCGGAGTAGAAGATGAAACCTCTTTTATTGATATTGTAGATGAAGAAGGAAACGTAAGTGATTCTGATTCAAAACAAGACCAAGAGCAAGATCAAGATCAAGATCAAGAGCTTGAAGAAAAAGAAACTAGACGAGATCGTAGGATTAATAAACTTACGGCACAACGCCGCGAAGAAGAACGTTCTCGATTATCTACAGAACTTGAAAATAAAGAATTAAAAGAACGTCTTAGTCGACTTGAAAATAATTCTAACCAACAGAGGATAGACAGCTTTAAAAATGAATATGAATCTGTTAAAGCTCGTTTGTATGATGCGGCAGAAGAAGGTAATACATCATTACAGGTTGAACTTACTGAAAAAATAGCTGATATGCGAGCCGCCGCTCGTATTGCTGATTCTCAAAGGCAATCAGCTCCGGCTGGACAAGAAACACCTCAATACCAACAAGAAGAAAACCAGCCTCCAAAAGAAGCATTGAAATGGTGGAACAATAATAGGTGGTTTAATAGTAAAGATCATAGTGGTGAATCTGCGTTTGCTCGTGCGGTAGATGCTGAATTAGAAGGAGAAGGATTTGATAAAGAAGATCCTGAATACTATAAAGAACTCGATAATCGTTTACAGAAGCGATTTCCTGAGCTATACACGAACTCGAAAAAGCCCTCAACTGTTCCTTCTCCGCATAAAGGAAGAAGTAATGTTAGGGGTTCGTCGTCTCAAAAAGACGGCAGAATTAGATTAACGAAGGTTCAATTAGATATGGCTCGTTCACTTGGTATAAATACTGAAGCTGGTCTTCGTGAGTATGCTAAAGAAATCCAACTATTGGGAGAAGCTTAATGTCTAAAAGATCTACTCGTCAATCTGAAACCCTCCAAACATCTCGCGAAGATCAAGCTCGCGCCGAAGTTGCATGGATCCCACCCGCAGTATTAGATGCTCCTCCCCCACGGGAAGGCTATAGACAGCGATGGGTAGCTACCTCGATTCTGGGGAATCCTGTACCTCACCACACTGTTCGGAGATTTAGAGAAGGATGGACACCTCGTCAACGTGATACTGTTCCTAGCGATTTTCCAGTGCCAACCATAGCACAAGGAGAACACGCAGGATTTATAGGTGTTGAAGGAATGCTGTTGTGTGAATTGCCCGAAGATAGGGCAAGAGCACGTGAGCGTTATTTCCATGGAAAGACTAATGATCTTTCTAAATCTGTTGATTCTAATCTAAATCGTGCAGAACAATCCGGAGGTATCTCTATCAATCGTGAAAGAGATAGCGATTCGTTCACTCGTGGTCCAAGTAGGGTCGCAAGTGATTAACCCATTAGAAAAGGAGAGCCCTCATGGCTAATGCAGATACCCCTAAAGGTTTCTGGCCTCTACGTCACTTAACCGGAGGAACCATTCGTACTTCTGAGCAAACGATTGCTTCAGGATACGCTACCTCTATATTTAGAGGTGATATTGTCAAACTTGTCGCTGGCGGTGGAATTGAAGTTTCTGCGGCTGGAGCAAGGTCAATAGGTGTATTTAACGGTGTTGAATACACAGACGCACAAGGTGAAGTTCAGTTCAGCAAACACTGGCCCGCTTCTACTGTCGCTACTAATATCAAAGCAAGTGTTTACTCTGATCCGAATATCACATTTGGTGTTCAATCAGCAGGAAGTACGGTAGCCGCAGATGTTGGTAATTTAGGCGACCATGTTGCTACTGCTGGTAATACCAGAACAGGGCAATCAGCTAACGAACTAAATGGTAGTACCGGAACTGCATATGCAGGGTTTCGTGTTTTAGGCAAAATTGATACGCCTGATAATGATTATGGTACAAATGTCAATCTAGAAGTACAGCTTGTCGAGCATGAGTTCATGCCCGGAAATGAAGCTACTACTCCTGGCGTTTAATAGGAAGGTCTTGAAAAATGGCTATGAATCGCGCATTATTCGCAAAAGGTCTCGAGCCAGGATTGAACACTTTGTTCGGCCTGGAATACAAAACCTATGCTCAACAATGGAAAGACATTTTTGAGCAAAACACTTCTGACAAAGCGTTTGAAGAAGACGTTCTATTAGAAGGTTTTGGAGAAGCTTCTGTTAAAGCTGAAGGAGCAGGGGTCTCATATGATGCCGCTTCTGAAGTTTCAACTTCTCGTTACAATCACGAAACAATCGCTTTAGCTTTCGCTATTACAGAAGAAGCTGAAGAAGATGGTTTGTATGGTAGCTTGGCTAAAAAATACGGTAAGGCACTAGCTCGCTCTATGGTTCACACCAAAGAGATAAAAGGTGCTAACGTCCTTAACAATGGCTTTGATTCTGACTATACAGGTGGTGACGGTGTAGAACTTTTCTCTACAGCACATCCAACGAGTTCTGGCAATCAGTCTAACGAATTGGCTACTGCCGCCGACTTTAGTGAAACTTCACTAGAGCAGATTTTAATCAATATATCAAACATGGACGACGACAGGGGTATCCCTATCGCGGCTATGGCTCGGTGTTTGATTATCCCAACGGCACTTCAGTTTGATGCCGAGCGTGTATTAAATTCTAATCTACGCTCAGGTACAGCTGAAAATGACATTAATGCTAACATGAGCATGGGAATGCTACCTGAAGGTGTTAAAGTCAATCAACGTCTTACTGATACAGACGCATGGTACATCAAAACAGATGTTCCTGATGGAATGAAAATGTTCCAACGTCGTCCGTTGAAAAAAGGCATGGAAGGTGACTTTGAATCCGGGAATGTTCGATACAAAGTGTCAGAGCGGTACAGCTTCGGTTGGACTGACTGGCGTGGAATGTTCGGTTCTCCCGGCGCATGAGTCCTCCCACTCTTTGATGCGTCGGCCGTCCCCAGAGTTTCCCTGCTCTGGGGACACCCTCGCAAAATTAATTGAATGGAGCTTCGGCTCTGGTTTTAAAAGGAAACTGTTCAATGACTACAAGATTTCAAAACGGAATAAACAACTCTGCTAAAAACTCTGCCCTTGAATTAATGGGTCAGTTAGATCCTACTAAGTACCATACGTACTGGGACGATTTTGATACTACACCTATTGCCGCCCAATGGACTTTAACGGCTACTTCTGCTGGATCAGGTACTTCTGCTATTACTGTTCCTGATGCAGACGGTGGTTTAGCTCGTATTACTACAGCCGCTAACGAAAATGATGGAATATACGCTGAGTGGATTTCTGAAACATTTTTATTAGAAAGCGGAAAAAAGACTTGGATGAAGTGCCGTATTTCTGTTGGAGACGCAATTCAAAGTGATTGGCTAATAGGTTTGCATTCTACAGACACTACGCCTCATGACGCTACAATGCGTTATATATTTGAAAGCGTAGACGGTTCTGCGGCTGTTTACTTTAACAGTGACAACGATACTACAGACAGCGATAGTTCTACTGTTCACACAATGGTAGATGACACGTTTGTAACATTAGCGGCTTATTATGATGGTGGAACAACTATTCAATTATTTGCAGATGATGTTTTAGTAACGACTATGACAAGCATTACAGTCCCTGCGGCTGAAATGGCTGTAGGCTTTGGTTATATAAACGGAGCCGCTGGTGCAGAAACTACAGATGTTGACTACATATTTGTAGCCAAGGAGCGTTAATCCTCATGCAAACCAACTTAACTATGGTTGGAGACAAATGGGCTGTCGAGATAATCGGCGGTCCAGATGAGGAAACTCTAACTAAAACTTTTAGTGGACGTGAGCAAGCAACCAACCAAATAAGACTTTGGGGAAATGGTCAGTCCGAAAAGCCTGTCTTAAAAAAGAAAGGCGCTAAATCTGGAAAGTCGGCGAAACCTAAGAAAGTTGAAACCGTGAAAAAATAATTCTACCTTTTTGAAGAGGAAATAAAGATGCCAAAAGCAAAGGTTATCACTCTCACCCCAACAGCCGCAGATCCTGATGGTTTGTCTACTACTGAAACACTATTAGCAACTCGCCTTGATTCTTTAATCAACGGTGCTTACGCTATAGATTTTGATAGAAACGGTATTTGTTTAGCTCAAACTACTGGAGCTTCAGCGGCTTTAGTCCTTAACGGAGCACAAAGTATAGATTTTACTGCTCGTAAAGGAGCGTTTATACAGATATTTGCTGGATCAGATAATACGGGAATTACTTTTGCTGTTGTTGGTACTGACAGAAATGGTAAAAGAATAACGGAAACAATAACTGGACCAGATGCAGGGCTAACTGTTCTTGGAGCAGTTCGGTTCTACAGTATAACTAGTATTACATCTTCTGCCGCAGTAACGGATAACTGTGAAGTAGGGACAAATGGATACGCTGTTTTTTCAACACCTCAACATATGACTTCTACCCACGCAGGAGACGACAGCGGTGAAACAGTTACATTTATCGGTGAAGATCGGTATGGAAGAGAGTTAAGTGAAACTATAACCGGAGGTAGTGGCGCACTAGTGACAACATCTGGTAACTTTGCTAGGGTTGATCGTATAACAGCCTCTGGAGCAGGAGCAGATGCTGTAACTGTTGGTTCAAACGCTTTATGTGAAAGCAAATGGTACGTGCTTAATTACAGAGGCCACCCTTTTACAATAGGTTTGGGGTTAGATGTTACTGGTGGTCCAGGAGCAGGAACAGCCGCAGTTCAACACACTTTTAATAATGTCCTTGCTGAAGGGTTCAGAGAAATAGATGCTACGGTTCACACACATGATACTGTGCATAGCAAAACAGCTAACTTTGATGGTAGCTACACGAGTCCTCCTGTAGCTTGCCGATTAGCTATAACAGCGTACACTAGCGGAAGTATTTCACTTCGCATCGTTCAGGCGGGGTAATTGGATAATTTAAAAATAGTTGGTATCTTTGCAAAGATAAGATACCTCTTGTATGGTGTTATCATACGACAAAATAAGTTAGAAGGTTTCATTAATGGCTACTAGCGGAACATTTACATTTAATTTAACTGTTGATGAAATGATCACAGAAGCATATGAACGGTGCGAAGTTAGCCCTCAAAACTTAACACAATATGATGCTGAAACTGCCCGCCGTAGTTTAAACCTTATGTTTACAGATTGGTCTGTACAAGGGATTAATTATTGGACTCTTGTAGAGACCACTCAGACGCTCACACAAGGCACAAACTCTTACGTCCTACCTACAGGTACGCTTGACGTGTTTAGTATGGTCATACGGCGCTCTAATACTGATTCAGTGATGCAACGAGCGAGTTTAACTCAATACCATGAACAACCCAATAAAGATGCTCAAGGTAAGCCCTCTTTGTTCTTTTTAGATAGACAGCTTACTCCTGTTATTTATGTATGGAACAGTCCTGAAAATTCAACAGATCAACTCATTTATTGGAGAATGCAACAAATCGAAGATATTTCTTTATCTAATTCTACAGCTGATGTTCCTGTTCGTTGGACAGAAGCTCTTTGCGCGGGTCTCGCCGCAAAACTTGCCGTTAAGAAAAATAAAGCGTTACTTACAATTTTACAGCCCCTTGCAACTGAAGCTTTTAAAAACGCGGGCGATGACGAACGTGAAAAAGCTTCATTAAAGATTGTACCTGGATGACATGGCTATTAAACGAAGAAACACCTACGCTCGTGGAACTAAATCTAACGCCATGGACGATCGCACAGGTAAAAAAGTTAAGTACACCGACTTACGTCAAGAGTGGACAGGTCACATGGTTCACAAAGACGAATGGGAACCAAAGCACCCACAACTTGAACCTCGTGCGGCGGTGGATGCAGAAATCCTTAGAAATCCAAGAGTGGATAATGACAATGTTAAAGTATTTGTCAAAGGTCGAAATATGCAGGGTATTGAGATGCGTATTGTTGTACTTAACACTCATTTTGCAGAAGCTCAATCTCATGCGACACCGAGCGGTATTTCTATTACAGGAACAATCGGAACTGAAATCCCAACAAGCTCTGCTAATGCAAGCGGGAATGCTATTACCGGAGCAGTTGGCTCTATTCAAACAGGTGCGGGTGTTGCGGGTGTTGCGATTACTTCAGCTCTTGGTTCAGAAAGCCTTTCAATCTCGGCTAATGTTGCAGAAACAGGTGTCTCTACTACAGTTGCACTTGGTAATGAAGTACCTATGGCGCTTGATCTCCCAGCGGGCGTTGCTATTACCGGAGCAATCGGAACGGTCACTGTTAATGCTTGGGGGGCAGGAACTTGGGGCTCAGGAACTTGGGGTAATTAAATGAGTACTTATGCTTCACTCACACAAGACATTCAAGATTTTGCTGAAAACGACGACACTGAATTTACTACTAAAATAGACACGTTTATAGCTAACTCAGAAAGTCGTTTATTTCGCGACGCTCCTTTTTTATATGCTTTTAGAACCAGCAACACAGGGAATTTATCTAGCGGAACAGCTACTCTAGCAATGCCCGCAGGAATACGGACAATTAGAAGTGTAAGTATAACAGTTTCTAACTCTGATGTTTTTCTACAACAAAGAGTAGGTAGTTATATACGAGATATGTTTCCTACAAGCGCCACAACAGGACAACCTAAATATTATGCGATACAAAGTGATACTTCACTTTTGTTTGGACCTACGCCTAACAGTACGTATGCTTTTGAAGTTTTAGCTCAAGAGAAGCCTACAGGATTAAGTGGTGAAAACACAACAACATGGTTGTCAAGTAACGTGCCTGATGTGTTACTCTATGCTTGTATGGTAGAAGCGTGTACTTTTTTGCAATTTACAGAAGGTGTTACTAGTTGGTCTGCAAAATATCAAGAAAGTCTTAGTTCACTTCAAAGTGAAATGGTTCGTAGTTTAGGAAATGAAAACACCGTAGGAGGTTAATAATGGCAATATCCCAAGCAATGTGTACTTCTTTTAAGAGCGAGCTCTTAGATGAACAGCACGATTTAAATTCTGATACAATAAAGATTGCGTTGTATACAAGCTCTGCAAGTTTAGGGGCGGCAACAACAGCGTATGCGACCGATAACCAAGTTGCTAACGGAAACGGGTATTCAACAGGTGGTGTTACGTTAGGTTCTGCCGCGATAGCAACAAGCGGAACAACAGCCTATGTTGATTTTGCTGACCCGAGTTGGACATCAGCTAGTTTTACAGCTAACGGCGCATTAATTTATAACGCAACAAACGGTAACAAAGCGATAGCAGTTTTAGCTTTTGGAGGTGACTTTACAGTTACGACAGGCACGTTTACAATTGTGTTTCCAGCGGCCGATGCCACTAACGCTTTAATTCGTTTGGCATAAGGAGAAACTAAATGGCTTCATCAGCATCCCCCCTCCTCAAACTAGAGCTCCAAACTAATGGTGAAAACTCTGGTACTTGGGGAACTAAGACTAATGTCACACTAAAGCGTATTGAAGAAGCTATTGCAGGGACAACTAATATTGCAGTTACAGGTTCAAATGTTACTTTAGATGATACTCAATACAATATTCACAACGACGGTGGTAACGCTAGTGAAAGCCATGTTGCTCATATTGTTGCTAGTGGAACCTTAACAGGAAACCGAACAGTAGTTGTTCCTCTTCGCAGTAAACATTATTTAGTCACTAATAATTGTGGAGGCGCTTATTCTCTTACAGTTATCGGAGCTTCGGGTAACGGAACAATTATACCACAAGGGCAGTCGTTAGCTGTACGCTGTGATGGAACTAATATTCTTCCTGCAGGAATAGCGTTTGGTCCCACAGGTGAGGCGTTTTTTCAAAAAGGCGGGGACATTGCTTCAGGCTCACCTACAGTAATAGACACTGATGGCACAATGTTTGATGTAACAGGAACCACTGGTTTTTCAGCCTTTACGGTTGCCGCTGGTCGTATATTTATGTTGCAGTTTGATGGCGCATTAACAATGACGCACGGTGCAGGAACATTAGATTTGCTTGGCGGTGCTAATATTACGACAGTTGCTGGCGACACTGGTTTGTTTTATGCAACAGCGGCAAATGTAGTTCGTATGCTTAGTTGGACGCCTGTAAGCGGTTTTACTAGAGCGCAACTTTCTCCAGCGGCAAAACAAGAAGTTATAGCAATTGCTTGTGGTGACGAAACTACAGCAACAGCGGCGGCAACAGCAGTCGTTACATTTCATATGCCTTATGCTTTTACTCTAACTGGTGTTAAAGCTGGAGTAACGACAGCCCCAGTTGGGTCAGTTTTAACTGTAGACATTAACGAAGCAGGAGCAACTGTACTTACTACGAAGCTAACAATTGACGCTGGAGAAAAGACCAGTGGAACGGCGGCAACAGCGGCAGTCATAGGTGGTGCAGGACCAGCCCTTGCCGACAATGCTCTTATGACTATTGATGTTGATGGTGTTGGGTCAGGCACGGCGGGCGCTGGATTAAAAGTGTATTTAATAGGATACGCAACATGAGCTTTATTATGCGGCCTATACGGTTCGCTTCTACTGGTTTTGTTATAGCTGGCAGTGGGCTGTTTGATGGTAGCAGTGGGTATCTAGCACGTACTCCGGGTTCTGCTGGTACTTCAAATAAAAAATTTACAATAGAAGTTGTTTTTAAGCCTAAAGTTTCAGGTGCTACAGAAAGATTAGCATCATCTGGTACAGACTCAAATGATATATTTAATATACAGTTTGAAGACACAGGGCAAATTATAATCGGTAATGAAGTTGGTGGATCAAACAATTTTGATTTAAGAACAACCCAGCTTTTTCGTGATTCAAGTGCTTTTGCTCAATTAATTCTTGCTGTTGATACAAGTCAAGCAACAGCATCTAATCGTGCTAAAGTTTATTGGAATGGAACCAGAATAACTGATTTTGCTACTGAAACATACCCATCTGAAGACCTTACAACTATTTATTGGAATCAAGATGACTTACATCACATAGGTGCTACTAGTTTTCCAACAGCTAATTTTTGGAGTTCTTACATAGCTAGATTTACTAATATTGATGGTTTACAATTAGATGCATCTTCATTTGGCGAAACAACAGACGATGGCTTCTGGCAGATTAACGATGCTTCTGAGCTTACGTTTGGGAATAATGGTTTCTTATTAGAAGGCCAAAGCATAGCGGCTGGTACAGATAGTAATGTAACTGGGTATTCTCCGGGATCTGTTGTGTTTTCTGGCACTCCATATATTACCAGAGGGGCTGACTTAACAGGAATTGCTGACGGAAACACAGGACTAATTAGTGCGTGGGTAAAGTTTGGTTCTGATGGTAGTAGTGAATATCTTTGGGGAGCAACAACAGATAACAACGAGATTCAAGTCTATAGACGTAGCGACAATACATTGTGGGTTAACATTCAAGACACTG
>TARA_R110001583_G_scaffold767_1_pt1 | contig 10518 bp, 9 predicted proteins | sample TARA_R110001583 | Tara Oceans TARA_R110001583 (sample SAMEA4398432) | marine metagenome | biome: Polar Biome; feature: [MES] marine water layer (ENVO:01000295) within the mesopelagic zone...; material: water (ENVO:00002006), including particulate matter (ENVO:01000060) such as...... | reverse complement strand
ATCAACATTACGCCGTTTTAATAAAAACTAACTAACCGATAAAAATAGTGACAAGGTTATTAATGGCGATAAAAAACCGATAAAAAATTTTATTTTTATCGGTTTTTTTAAATGCCATTTAACATCATTACCGGTAACCAGCTTAAACTGCTTAATATGGTAAAGGTGAATAAAATACTATTTTGAAACCTTAACAATGCTTGGGTCAATGCCATATTGACTCGCTAAGTATTGTAAATATCCAAGATCTTCGCACATGCTTTTCCCTGGCTCATCGGATATTTTAGCAACGGGTTTACCATTAACCGTCACCATTTTTATCACGATGCTAAGTGGCACGTTACCAACATCATTCATCAAGTTAGTACCTATCCCAAAAGAAATTTTGATGCGCCCTCTAAAACGTTTCCAAATTTCAATCATGCGTGGAAAATCTAATGAATCACTAAATATGAGTGTTTTATCGAGCGGGTCAATCTCCATATCTTGATACAAACGAATTGCTTTTTCACCCCAGATAAATGGACAACCACTATCATGGCGCAAACCATCATAAAGCTTACCAAAATAAGGGTCGGCAAAATCGCGCACAAAAGAATCCATCGAATAACAATCTGTTAAAGCAATACCTAACCGCCCTCGATACTCTCTCACCCAGCCTTCTAACGCCGCTATTTGTGCATCTGCAAGTCGTGTCACCGCTTGCCAACTTTGAAACCACTCATGAGCCATGGTACCAACAGCAGGTAAACCTAGCGTTCTTGCAAAATGCAAACTGCTTGTCCCTAAAAATGAATTGGGTAATTGTGCTTTTAAGGTTTGTAATACCTCTTCCTGCCATGCTTTACTTGCGCGACGTCGTGTACCAAAGTCAACAAAATTAAATCCTGTTAAATCCCCTTCTGCCTTAAGTAATTCAATCTTTGCTGCTAATTTTTCTCGAGCTAAAAAATGGTCAAAACCACCACAGTTTATAAAAGTATGTAATTCACTAATGATCGATAATGCATAGATTTCTAACAAGCTGACGTGCAATAACGGGCCATCAAAACGTAGATTAATATTTTCACCATCAGAACTAAGATGAACAAATTTCATATTCAGCTTAAAAATCCTTAAAAACTCAATATAGTCAGGTTTAATAAAAGGCATTTTAGCGAGATATTCTAACTCTTGATCTGTAAAAGACAATGTACAAAGGTGCTCAAGTTGACGATGAATTTCTGGAATCAATGGGGTTAAATCTAAACCTTCTTTATTACGACAAGCAAATTTCCATTGTACATTAACCAAACGAAATTCAGCCGCATGATAAAAAGCTTGTAACATACTTATTTTATAAAAATCTATATCCATTAGGCTGTCTATTAACCAACGATCTATTTTTTTATGGCTCATGACAGCTCCAATTCTTGGCTACTGGCAATCAGTATCACGCCAGCACTTTGCATCTCTTTACAGGCAACTTTAGTCGTTTCACTATCAACTCCGCGACAAGCACCTAAATTGACAATAATTTGAAATCCAGCGTTAGATAATTGCAGCACTGTTGTTTTCACACAATAATCAGTGGCTAAGCCACCAACAATTACTGCTTTTACTTGTTGCTCATGTAACCATTCAATCAAACCAGTACTCTCACTTTGAGCAAGATCATGGTAACAAGCACCATAAGGATGTTTCAGAGGGTCAATTCCTTTCTCTACCAAAAAGTCATAATCCACTTCGTTCGGTAACCCCGGGATCAGGTTATTGCCTTTGGTCCCAACAATACAATGTGCCGGCCATTTTATATCAAGGTTAGGATACTCCCCCTCCACAGGTTTCATTACCTCTTCCGGTGTATTAGCAATCCAAGGTGCTTGCGTTGGATGGCAATCTTTACTGACAACTCTATAAGCTGCAAATACTGCTTGAGCATTTAATTGTTCAGCAATTAAATCACCTTCATTAATTGGCAGCTCGTTGGGACATAAGGGTGTAAAACCACATTGAGGGTCAACATCAATACTAGCTGTTGTTGCTTGTTCAATTTTAATCATTCAATTTTTCTCACTATTACCGCCACTTTATGCTTATTAAATCTCACAATATGGGAATTATCGGTGAAATTAGTCATCTACTTTACCCCATTTAATCTCATTTACCCTTTATCTATGATAATAAAAGGGTAAAAATCGATATTATGCTTGTGCTGTGCTTTCTCATCATATTGCAATTAAGCGAAACCTAAGTTGATTCTGTTTTTTAAACTAATTTCATGTCTGATCAGTCAATAATTTTCTATTACAAAGCTTATCCTTGGACATCAAAGAAACAGTTTTAACTATCTAATATGCTCAACTTCACTCTAAAGTATCAAGAAGTACGCATTATCAGTGATATAAATTCATTTTTCTGATTCTTTATGTAGCCTCTTGGCCTAAGTTTTATTATTCTTAAGCAATTATTTATTTAATTTAAGTTTTTATACGTTTCAGCTATAAATATATCTATTTCAATTACACCTCAAGGATTTAAATGAACACTGATACACATGTCTCTAATCGATGGTCAAGTCGATACGCATACATTTTAGCAGCAACAGGTGCTGCTGTTGGGCTGGGTAATATATGGAAATTCCCTTACATCATGGGTGAAAATGGAGGTGGTGCATTTGTATTTGTCTACCTGTTGTGCATATTTCTGATTGGTATTCCTGTCATGATGGCCGAAGTTGTTATTGGTAAACGTGGGCGTTCAACACCAGCAAATGCAATTGCACATGTTGCAACCGAGTCAGGGCACTCACCTCATTGGTCAATAATCGGTACTATTGGCGTATTAGCAGGTTTTTTAATACTTAGTTTTTATGCTGTTATCGCAGGTTGGGCAGCAGCCTATGTGTTTTTTGCAGGATCTGGCGAATTTAGTGCTGCAGCAGCAAATCCCGCTACTAATACAGAAGTTATAGGCGCTTTATTTACTGATTTAATCACCAGTGTTTCGCAACTACTTATTTGGTCAACGATGATTATTGTTGCTACCATTTACGTTATTTCGAAGGGTGTTAAAAACGGTTTAGAAACAGCAATCACCTATCTAATGCCTAGTTTACTGCTCCTACTTGTTGGCATTATGATTTATTCAGCCATTGTGGGTGATTTTGCTGCAGCATTTGATTTTATGTTTCATGTCGATTTTTCACAATTAACCATTGAAGGCGCATTAGTGGCATTAGGCCATGCATTCTTCACGCTAAGCTTAGCAATGGGTATTATGATGATCTATGGCGCTTACTTGCCTAAAGGTGTTTCAATCGTTAAAACATCGATTACCATTGCGATCGCGGATACCGTTGTTGCCTTAATTGCAGGTTTAGCAATTTACCCAATCGTATTTGCAAATGGGTTAGAACCAAGTGCAGGCCCTGGTTTATTATTCCAATCAATCCCGATTGCTTTTGGTTCAATGCCTTTTGGTGATGTTGTTGGCACATTGTTCTTTATCATGATTGTATTTGCTGCATTTACTTCAGCTATTGCATTACTTGAGTCTCCTACTGCTTATTTAGTAGAGCGCCAAGGAATGAGCCGCACTAAAGCCGCAATTACAGCGGGTGTTGCGGTATGGGTTCTAAGTTTATGTACCATATACTCGTTTGCTGGCGCTGAATGGACAAAACTTTCATTCGGAATGGGTGGTGATATATTTGAATTTTTAGATTACATCACAGCTAATATTCTATTGCCGCTTGGTGGTATTTGTATATCAATCTTTGCTGGTTGGTTTATCAAGCCAGAGGTTTTGAAAGAAGAGTTTAACATGTCAGCTATGTCTTTCAGCATCGTACAGATACTGCTACGTTTCGTTGCGCCTATCGGTATATTACTTGTATTCATAAATGCGATTGGCCTATTTTAATTAAGTAGCCCTAGCATGTGAACTGCCCCTCAATAGTTGGACAAGCAATTATTGAGGGTCTTATTTATTACTTACTCACCGATCTACTCATTTATATTTTGTCCCTTTATATTATGTAATCACTCTCTATCGCATTCATTTTTCATCACAAATATAATTAATCTAATCAGTCGCACTCCTTATAGTTAAATCAGCTGCAAGCTAAATCAACTTAAAGCTAAACTAGCTAACCTCAATTCGGGATATGCAAAGCGATAAAATACCGCTATTAGTTAGACACTGCTAATAATTAACAATCTCGAATTTACTAAAGCCATTTTCTAATTAAACAACACTGTGTTTAAATAGGCGGTGATTATTGTTAATTAAAGGGCTTTAAAGAATTAATCAGTTGAAGATTAATTTATAATGAATAATCTTTCATAGTCATTGTGGCTATAACAATGGCTAACGCTTAACTAATACATAAAGTTCGATACACAAGGAAAGTATAAAATGGGTATTTTATCCGGTTTAGCATCTCTTTTTTCAAGCAATGCAGATACACAAACAAAAACTGAATCAGCTGATAGTATTGAATATAATGGATTTACCATTACGCCTACACCTATCCCTGAAGGGGGTCAGTTTCGTCTCTCTGCTACTATTACAAAACCAGTACATGAAATAATACAAACACACACTTTCATCCGTTCAGATGTGATTGCAAGTCGTGATGATTGTATAGAAATGACCATTAGAAAAGCTAAAATAGCGATTGACCAAATGGGCGAGAAAATTTTTAATTAGAAGCAATATTTTCTAATACGTCACCTTACTCTAAGGCATACATCATTTATTTAGTAGTGGAAAATCTATTAGCGACTGTAATAGCTGCTCGATTCAGTGCAGTTACAGCCTAAATCTATCAATATGATTATTTGTTAGAAAGCAAGTTACTAACATTTTTACTCAATTCGCTAGTTTGCCGATAGGTTTCTTGTATTAACCAAGCATCATTACTTGCCCGATGGCGTTGTATTTTTTCTTCAATAGCTATCTTATCTTTTGTGTCATGCCAGATATTCATTTGGGCTTCAGAAAGTATCATTTCGAGAGGGCTAACACTGAACTTCATTTCTATACCAGCTGCATTGAATAATGTGATAAGCCATGGTTTATCAACCACCCAGCCATCAGAGTAAAGCGTCAACCCTTCAAGCATTTTATTGAGTATTAAAGCGACCTCAGTGATCGGTTTACCATAAGTGATGAGCATTTCGTGGGAAATTTGATGCAGTTGTTCTGCTTCTTTATTCCAATGCGACCATTCTTTAGCTGGAAAAATCAAAGTACAAAATTTGCTGCCACTACTCAATACTAAACCGATTTCAATGGGATAACTCTCATCTCCAAAACCAGAAGCTTCAATATCAATAATATTTGGATTGTTAAAATGATACATTCGATATACCTGCTTCATAGATTAAGCCCCATAACAACCATTGTTCACAAAGTAACATACGGGGAATATCTGTTATTCTGAAGTGCCTAAATTTGTTTATTAAACAGGTGATACCAAATGCATTAACTTTGTGATCTTGTATTGCACCGGATAAATGAATTAGCTCAAGGCGTGAATTGCAATAAATGGTTATTCCATTGATAAAATTCACAACGTGGAGATGGTTTATTTAAACAAACAAGAGTGCCCACTTATTAAATACGTTTGGTATTAGATTACTGCTATTTATTGCTATCCCTTTGACTCGGCCACTTAGAAAAAGCAAGAAAATACAACATGATCACATTTACTATTGGCACCACCATCAGCAGACTTAACCACTTCGAGTAGCCAGCCTTTGAATAAATAAACCAGAACGGTAAGATCACTATAACCGCTGTTATTAACATCATCAAGGGACCGTAACTCGACATTTCGTTACCCATCATTGTTTCTTGCATGGCATCTCTCCTTTGTGTAAAACCACCAGACATGGCAGTCGCATTTATCAATTCCAACCGGCCTTTTTATATAAAAACCACATTAGTTCATCTTTAATTGACATTCAATCAATTATTGTTTTTTCAATAACTAATTGTATAAATTGAGTCGTCTATGCGTTTATGTGAGTTAATTATAAAGCTATTCTTAGAGTGTGGGCTTAGCCCTCAGCAAATGTAAACGTCTTTAACAACTACTATTATGAACAAAACAACTTTAATCAGTCAGCCAGTATCATTCACCAAGCATGAACAAACACGACAGGATAGCAATGGTAATGATTACTATCTTCAAGAAATGTTTAAGATTACCTAGATTGAGTCATAACAAACGACCTACTAGCATGTAAAACTACATGACTAAAAGTTAGATTAATGACCAATATTGGTCGAAGTGATCAGGTTTCGATAGCATTAATGTAAATTGCACCAATTGACCTTTTGTAATAATTAACTTGATTTAAAAGACGATCGAAATTATTTTTATAGAACTCACTAATTTCATGAATAGTTGATATAAAAATAAATGTTATTTATCTCGTCCGGTAAATTTTTTTTAAACAACACTTCCGATCTCAATTTTTTAAAAAGGAATTAAAATGGAACCCGTTAATATTTTGATGGATCAACTTCGTGATTTTGCTCGAAGCGCTATTGAGGTCATGCCGCAATTGCTGATTGCCTTAGTGATAATACTGATTACTTACGGCTGTGCTAAATTAGCAACAAATATAGCGCGGCGTATTCTTAAAAAAACAAATTTACGTAAGAGTTTAATTAATTTACTCACTTTATTCTCTTCATTAGCAATTTGGATAATGGGTATCATGGTTGCTGCAATTATCGCTTTTCCAGGCCTAACCCCGACTAAAATGCTTGCTGGTTTAGGTATTGGATCTGTTGCCATTGGTTTCGCTTTTAAAGATATATTTGAGAATTTTTTAGCAGGGATCATCATATTGCTTCGTAAAGAAATGCGTATTAATGATTTTATTGCCTGTGAAGGTTATGAAGGCACTGTTGAGGCGATACTCGTGCGTGAAACGCATATTCGCCAAACAGATGGCGAGTTAGTGATACTGCCTAATAGCATGTTATTTAAGAACCCACTCACCATACGAACAGATATTGATCAACGTAGAACGACCATTATTTGTGGTGTGGGTTATGGTGAAGATGTTGACGAGGCAAGGTCAGTCATAAAACAAGCCTTGACGGCATGTGAAACCGTGATCAGTGACTCTCGTCCGGTACAAATATTTGCTAATGAGTTTGCTGACTCATCAATTAATTTTGAAGTAACCTGGTGGACAGGATCTAAACCCTTGGACATTCGAGAGTCACGAGATGAAGTAGTTGCTGCCGTTAAGTCAGCACTTGATAAGTCAGGTATCGAAATTCCTTTCCCTTATCGAACGCTAACTTTTAATCAACCCATTAGCGTAAACACTGTTAAACAACCGGACAATACTTCAACATAATTAAAATTTTATTAGTAAACGTTAAATATTTATTTTGATGAGATTTAAATTCAAAACATCGTGTATTTGAGCCTAATTTAGGTCCATAGTGCAACAATCTTCGTTAGGATTTTGTTGCACTTTCTCATGTTTTTATGTCAATGGAGACTTCCTTCGCCTCTAACGTAATCATACATAGACTTTAATATCACTTGGATTTTTGTGTCACATCACTTGCTCAAGTTTTGCTTTATCGCGTTTATTTAATTATTAGTGGTTTTTCTTGAACATTGAAAACATAAAAGGTTATTATTTAATTAGTTGCATACGCCTTTAAATGCATTTAAGTTTTTAATCGTTACATTTTTTGAATAAAAATATAAGCTTTGCTCCTATCAATAAACATTCGTGTTTACTAACGGCCTTTAATCAGCAACGGATACGTACCACTTATCTTGTCTGATCGGTATAATCCAAAAACTAACTATTTAAGGCCCAAGCCTCTATGTTACAAATACTCACCTTTTGCACCCTACTCATTTTAATGTTTACCCTGCTGCCATTGTGGCGGCATCCTCATTGGCTTATTAGGGGCATGGACTTCCCGCGTTTACAATTTATGATATTTGCAGTTGTTTTGTTGATTGCCCATCTGTTTTTTTTAGAGAGTGACAAAATATTTTCTCAGGTATTAATTTTTGCTACCACTGTATGTCTGCTCTGGCAGCTTTGGTGGATACTACCTTTTACGTTTTTATGGCGCAAAGAGGTTAAAACGTCCAGTGATGATGCGCCTGAAAAACAACTTAGCATACTTACATCAAATGTATTTACTCCAAACCGTAATACCGATGCGCTAATCAATTTGGTTAGGCAACATCAACCGGATCTGCTTGTAACACTAGAATCAGACCAATGGTGGCAAGATAAACTACAAGTGATTGAAGCAGAAATGCCTTACAGTGTTAAATGTCCTCTTGACAACCTTTATGGCATGCACGTTTATTCACGACTTCCTATAGAAGATCAAGAGATATGTTATTTAGTTGAGCAAGGTGTTCCCTCAATACACATGTCAATCACGTTGCGTACAGGTGATAAAATTCGCACTCATTTTCTTCACCCAGCCCCGCCTAGCCCGACAGAAAACCCTGAATCTTCACAACGTGATGCTGAATTAGTGATGGTGGCTCGAAGTGTCGCACAAAGTGAACAACCAGTAATAGTAACGGGTGATCTTAATGACGTTGCTTGGTCTGCTACCACTCGACTGTTTCGTAAAATTAGTGGTTTATTAGATCCACGTGTGGGCCGTGGCGCATTGAACACCTTTCACGTAGATTATCCATTTGCTCGTTGGCCATTGGACCATTTATTTCACAGCTCGCACTTCACATTACGCGATATTCAACGCTTACCCTCGATTGGGTCGGATCATTTCCCTCTTCTAGCTAGGCTGTCATTTACTTCGCCACAAGGCAGCGACCAGGAAGGTATAAAAGCAGAAGCTACTGAGCTTGAGTGGTCGAAACAGATTACCCAACAACAAAAAGTAGGTAAGAATGATGTACCAACACCAACTGAATGAAACTGAAAAGTATTCTATAGACTGAGCAATGTTGCTCATTTAATACGCGCAGGATTAGGGTTGCCATATTGATATAGTACAAATAGTTAGGAGTAAAGATTGTTATCGCGATTTATATAAAGCAATACTCACATCTTTTTTAGCACAAAAAGTGCTGAGTATAGCTGAGCTTAATGGGCAATCAGTTAAGTAATTTAGAGTATTTTCTAACAATCACTCCATGTTTACCAGCTCGTAAAATACGATCACTCTAATTTGATGGCTCCGTATATTTATCTTCACATACCAGTAAGTACGACGAACACAACGAGATAGACTATGTAATAAGGCTATCCGCAAGTAAAACTTGAGATTGTCTAGATTGGCACATAACAAACCACCTCCGAGTATGTAAAACTACATCACTAAAAGAGTGCTTGATTATGAATATTGCTCAAAGTTGAGGGGGTATCCTAGTTACTACCGCACTAGTAACTAGTTAGCTTACAATTCAATCAATAAATAATCACATAGCGTTTTTACGTTTATCAATGATCTGTTGAGCATGGGTAACCACAGATTCCATAGAGAGTTCAGTCGCTAGGTATCTAATACGGTAAAGTGAAATGGTAGGTAAATCTTCAATAGGTTGTTCGAGCAGCGATTTAAGTTGATTTTTATCACTGTTTGGATTGCTATCTTGGTTGTTTAAACCCGTCATATTGAATTGGTTCCTTGTCTTATTAAAGTAGTGCCCCTAAAAGGGACTGTGATAGTTTCCTTGAAAATGGCATAAAGAGCAATATTAATAACAAGTGTTAGAGTGATTATATTGAAATTACTTAGCGTTTTTCTATATAAATATCAGATCTTGCTTTTTCTCTTATAGGTAAAAGGCAAAATCTACCCCCATTTCACTAGTAAATGACACCATACTTTACTTGAATGAAGCCAATAGGAAATGCTTCAGCGGCTGAGTTTACAAGCTTAATGCTGTTATTAATTTTTCCAAAAAATCGGAATCTCCTCCCCCCAAAATAACAGGTGCTTTAGTGATTATCATCTCATCAATAAGTTGAAGATTAATAAAAGAGGTAATCGTTGTTCCACCGTCAATGTAAGCATGTTTAAAACCGTTACTTTCAAGTTGATTCATTAGCTTGCTAATATCACCAGAATACATGTCGACTTCGCCACGGAGATTTTCAGGCGGCTCTTTAATTGAATCACTTAAAACGGTTATTTTTATATCGCCATAAGGCCATTGCTTGCGCGTTAAGTTAAAAGTGGAAATCACTTCCATGCATTTACGCCTCATCACCATACAATCAACTGACGCGATAAAATCATTAAACCCATATCTGGGAATTTGCTCATATCCGCATAAACGTTTCCTACTGCATGTAACCATCGACACTTGTTGCAATATAAACGGAACATTTCATCGTTGATTGTCATCAATATCAATTTAAGATTAATGATGACGCCGCATTAAGCGGGTTAAAGTAGCAAGTTAAAATGTGTAACAAAGTAAAACCTGACCCACCGTCTACTACATTGGGGGGAAGACTAAGTTCCGTTTAAGTATTCTTGTTGTTTATTAGC
>TARA_R110001583_G_scaffold48919_14_pt1 | contig 10519 bp, 20 predicted proteins | sample TARA_R110001583 | Tara Oceans TARA_R110001583 (sample SAMEA4398432) | marine metagenome | biome: Polar Biome; feature: [MES] marine water layer (ENVO:01000295) within the mesopelagic zone...; material: water (ENVO:00002006), including particulate matter (ENVO:01000060) such... | reverse complement strand
CATATGAGACACTAAAGTCGCTTTGCTGTGCCGGTGCTAGTGTGGTTGAGCCCAATGGCGTAAGAGTGTAGACACCTGAGCCGATATTGAGTCTAAGATTAGTTACGTTTAAATTGGCATCTCCAACATTTTTGACTGTTACTAATTCTGTTTTAACGTCGCCTAATGCATTGAGATTACCAAAATCAATAAGTGCGTGTGATACATCTATATCCGGATAGACAGGATCAGGTTCCGGCGGAGCTGTATCAGGTTCTGGTTCAGGCTCAGGTTCTGGCTCAGCAGAATCAACTATAATCTCAGCTGGCGGTCTTGCATCATCTTTAAGTGAGTGGATTTTATAATCACTGCAACCGACCATAAAAGTGAAGAATACACACCTGACAAGATTTGTCATCATGTATATACATATTAATCTCAAAAGCATCGTATTAATAAAATATGGTGCCGCTGAAGGGACTTGAACCCCTAACCTACGGTTTACAAAACCGTTGCTCTACCAATTGAGCTACAGCGGCTAATAAATTTGTCTATACGTAATTAATTTCTAGAATTTCCCAGTACTGTACATTTTTAGGTGTCTCCACTTCAACATCATCACCCGGAGACTTTCCAATAAGACACCTGGCAAGTGGCGATTTATAGCTAATTTTTTTGTTTTTAATATCTGCTTCGAGCTCTCCAACAATCTTGTATTCCCTAACAGCTTCTGTTTCACAATTTAAAATTTTTACTGTTGATCCAAAACATGCTTTTCCATTTTTTAAAATATCAGATGATGATATTATTTCCGAGCTTGATAAAAAGTCTTGGATGTATGCTATCCTTGACTCAATTTGTCCTTGCTTTTCTTTTGTATATTGATATTCTGCATTTTCACTAATATCGCCATGTTCCCTTGCGATACCGATTTCTTTAGATATTGCCCTTCTTTCAACAGTCGTTAATTGCTGCAATTCTCTTGTCAAATTATCAAATCCTTCTCTTGTCATAGGATTTTTATTAACCACGATTCCCCCTTACATTTAGTTTAATAAGTTATATTGATGAGTGTTTATTTGTCTTTATCTTCAATTATTTTTTTTGCTCTATGCTCGCTTTCAACAATAGCACGAGCTAGCTCAGAGCTAGATCTAATTTTTCCGCCACCGACGCCAAATATTACCTTGCAACCTATTTCTTCACATAGAACAAATTCAGGAACATTTTCTGATGAATCTCTATCGCCGCCCTTGGTAAAATAATTTGGGTTGAGTATTTCTAATGCACCTGTTACAGTTTGTGTACCATCATCCCACCCAAGAACAAAATCTACACCCTCTATGCCTGCAACAATTTCCATTCTTTCATGATGCGGCATAAATGCATATCCTTTTTTTCTATATAGAAATCCATCTCCGTTTACAATTACAACAAAGAGACCTGCCTCACCGCGTCCTTTTGGGCCGCCTTCGCACATCTCTGCTGTCTTTTGAATACATCTTAGATGACCAATGTGTAATGGATCAAACCCGCCAGATGTACAATAGATATCAAAATCATATCCGGCAAGTGCTGCCTTTAACTCTTTAATTTCATCGTGTGTATAAATCTTTTTCATTTTTATCTCACTTTAAATGTAATAATTAGAATGGTAATAATAACTCATAAAATAAATTTTTATATTAATCTTTTTAATTATTGCTTATGTGTAAAAGATTCTTGATTTAGGCTAAGAGATGCATCGTAATCTTTTAGACTTACACTGTAGAGCTTTTCTAAATAGCCGTTTCTTCTTAGTACTTTAAACGCTAAATTTTCTATAGAAAACTCTCCTGCACTCTCAAGGCCTGCCTGCCTCATTGTTTTTATTTTCTCTTTAATGTGATCAAGCTTTTCTCTTCTATTTGGAGATTTAATCCCCTTGTCTATTCTTCGCATTAAAGACTTTGTCTTCTCTTTAATTGCTATAATGTCAATATCAGGTTTTCCAATCTTTGGTTTTTTAATCCATTCATTTTTTAAAATACTATAGACACCTGTTGAATGATGAGGCTCATTTATATCTTGTGCATATAATTCTACCTCATATCCTTTTACAAATATGCTATGTTTGTCATTCCATACAGTTTTCTTTGCAGTAAGAAAATCTCTTACAAGATCTATATTTTCATCAATCTCACTATAATCAACTAATATATGAAGATCTATATCACTAAACTTTGTGTAATTATAATTCGCCAAGCTTCCTGTAAATGTTACGTCATGAATGACAACCTCTAGCCCTAGGAAAATATAAAACTCATTTGCTATCTTAAGAAGAGACTCTCTTACAGCAGGAGAAATCTGACCTCCTGGAAGCCAGACATCACTACTTAGTATTCTTTTTGGGCGAAGCTGTTTAATCTCTGCTGGTGTAACTTTAATCATGATCAATATTAAATATTTCTATTTTTCATGAAATTCCAAATTATCCAACACCTTCGAAGAGTGGTATGCCCGAACCCAATATTTGATCACGGGAACCAGTCAGTGTTATTGATCCTGTTACAACAGGAAAATTGCTAGCTGGAACTTGTGATAGTCCTGCCATTACACTGACTCCGACACTATCGTCGCCGTCTCTCATAAACCACAATTCTTTGCATCTGATCTCTAGTCTATCTGTCCTTGAAGCTCCTGCAAGAACAAAATAATGCTTCTCACCCCACTTTTCTTTGCCATCTGAAGACGTTCTTCCAAGCACACCATTTTCTGTAAACCCAATTCTAAGCTTGTGTGTAGCATTTGTTGCTAGATTTTCTATAACAAAAAATCTCGTTGCAAACGGAAACTGAATCCGTTGAGGCGTAGCGGTGACTCCGGCTGCAGCTGACGACGTAACAAACGGTATTCCTGAAACTTGATATGCTGGTACGAAGTTTGCACCTGGTGAGTTCCAATTTTTTATGCTCATTTAAATCTCCTACGAGAATAAATATGGTTAATTATCAATCTTATCAAAATATGATTATAGAATATAGGACTTATTGTATTTGAATCATAATTTAATTATATCCTTCTTCAGGTCTTACAAGAACAAATGTCGTCTTTTCAACACCGTTATCATCATATGTACCAGTTGATATTTTAGGATGTTCCAAGAGCTTATTGCGTATTTCATCAATACTGTTAAAAAAATCTAAAAACTCTTCAACTTCCATTGATATTGTAAGTCTATCAAATGCAACTATCACAATTCCATCCTGCTCATCAAGCCACCCGAAATCAGTTAGCTGATCTGAATCCATCACACCCTTTTAAAATTATGTTCAAACCAATTGACATTTTGTCCTGTTGAATAAACCTTCCAATATTGATCATGAAGCATGTCTTTTGAAATCAGGACGCCTAGATTACCACTTCTTGTATTCTTTACAAGTATACCTGGATAAAAAGGATTATTGCTTTTTAGCTTTTTCTTTATCATATAACATCTTTTTCTTAAGCTTGGTGGCCTGCTTTGGCTTTGAAGCTTTATCACTAGACATCTTACTTAATGTTACATCATCCTGTAAATTTAAATTAATAGCATCAGACTCTTGATTGTGCCACCATCCATGCTTATCAGGAGACTCCCGAGTATCTGGGGCAACTTCTGAAAGTATTGCATCAACAGAATCTCTATGCGGAGGATATATGCTATGAGGTCTTATAAAACTAAGAAACTCCTCATAAGTTTCAATATTTCTGCTAGTGATAAACTCTCTAAGTGTTACACCCCTTCTCTGTTCATATGTTTTCCACGAAATAGACATTAATAATCTCCTATATTATAAGACAGTCTTCTTTTAATACCTGTACAAGTATATCTATCTCATTGCATTCAATGGAATTAGATAATTTTTTTCTTATGTATGCCTCAATATCATTATTCTCTATTATTACACTTTTATTATCTAGGCCAGATGTCACTTCTTCAAGCTTCTTTATACAATAATTCATTCTGTTCTCATCCCAGTCAAAAGACTCAAGCATGCTCGTAGATCTTTCAATAGACTTCAAGACAGAAAAAAAGTGCTTAAACACAATCTTCGTTTAAAATATCCTGGACACCTGACTGAAACCTTGGGTCAGAAGATATTCTTTTTACATTTTCTTCTGTTAAGCTAATTCCATAAAACTTACAAGCGTTTCTTGCCATCTTTGACATAGCAGACAGAAAAACATTCCTTGCAGTAGAGTGATTCATTTTATCACCCATGTCTGTCATTTTTTCTGCTATTTCTCTATATCCTAAGCCGCCTTCAATAGATTTTACTGTTGCATATCCGTGATGTGATTTATGACCTCTAGGCATCGACATTTTTTTCTCCTTTGATGATTACTTCATTAAGCTCTGAATTGGACATATTGAAATCTTCAGAGTTAGAAAAGTCTTCAGTTATACCAAATCTTAATCTTAAGATTTGCTCCTCTCTATCTGAAAGTGATGATAGGCATTTTTTAATTACATCAAGCATCTTTTTATGATCAATCATTTCATCAAGAGATTTTTGACAATTGTCTGGAATTGTTTCAGAAATCAATCTGTTTCCTGATTCATTCCCAATAGAAGAATCAATTGAAATCATATTTTGAAATTTCAAAGATTCCATGCTTGCTTTAACCATCTGCTCAGAGACACCAAGTAAACTTGAAATTTCAGGAACTGTAGGTTTTTGTGAAAATTCTTCTTCATATTCTTTCATAAGCCTAGATATTTTCCACCCAAGCGATGATGCATGTGCAGGAATTTTAATAGAACTTCTATGAGAATTTATATGACGACATACAGACTGCCTAATCCACCAGCTAGCATATGTGCTAAACTTAAAACCCTTTCTCCAGTCAAACTTTTCTACTGCTTTCATCAATCCAATGTTTGACTCTTGAATAAGATCTTCAAGACTACATCCACTTTTTTGATATCTCTTTGCTATACTAATTGCAAGCCTTAGATTAGACTGAATCATCTTATCTCTAGCTAGTGAGTCACCTTTTTCAATTCTTTGAGAAAGAAATACCTCTTCCTCTCTGGTTAAGAGTTTATGTCTTGAGACATCTGTAAAGTACCTATCAAGTATATTTGACATGCTTTTCCTTTTTTGCTTATGTCATTGTTCTAGTTTATTATCAATGCAGAAAACATTGAAATATAAATAAGAAACGTTATTGATTTATATAAATTTAAACACGGTATTATCAAAGAGAACCGTTTATTTTAATGTTTTATGTATTGATGCAAGATATTCTTCATGAATCTTTTTACGCATTTCTCTTGTCTCTAGCTCTCTAAAGAAATAACAAAACTCTTCTTGAAAGTCTTTAAGTATATTTTTGCCTCCGTCATTGTCTCTCTTTTTCCTTATATTAAAAATACTCTTTCTAATATAGTCAATTTGTCTATAAAGATCATTATCTGACATATGACCTATTACGTCTAAGCCGGCCTTTCGCACAAATCGCATAAATCCCTCTTGCTTTATGTTAATGCAATTATATTATAACATCAGCAATACAAGTTTACACGTATTGTTTAAACTACTTTTCTTACAAACGATCCAAATTTATCACTAAGTAAATTTTTTAAATCTGATTTTTTTATACCTGACTTGAGTTTCACGCTTACTGCGTACCCTTGGCCAATCTCTCTGACGTCGCCTATTGACTTGACAGTCTTGTTTAATTTTGCCCAGTTTAACATTAGCATTATATCAGACTTGAGAGGGGCAATAATTGTTGCATATTTTGATGAGGGTTTCTTGATTTTTTGCTTTCTCATATGACAATTGGCTTACCCTTGAATACAATTTTTTTCCCTGCATATGATAAGACTTTTACAATTTTAACACCAGGTATTGCCTTGCAAAGCTTGCTTAGTGATATTAAATTTTTGTAAACACCTTCTGTTGTGGGTAAAAACTTAACGTAGATATCAAGAAAAACCTGGCCCTTATCAGTTCTTTCAACCTTTTCTTTTTGTCCAACGACAGCTACAGAGGGTAAAACTCTAATTCGGGTAAGGGTGTCAGGGACATGTGCACCCTTAGACATTATTAGTCTAAGTGTTACTTTTTCTAATTCTTTTTTAAGCCTATATGTCTCTTGCTCTGCTATTAAAGAAACTATCTCTCTAAGCTTGCTTTTATTTTCTTTGATTGTCATAGTAACTATAATTATTCAAATGATAGTGATATTGCTTCTATTAATTTATATCACTATCCTGATCATCTTCAATCATTGCACACCCAATCGTTAACATCATTCCGGCAGCTGATGCTGCGTTTTCAAGTGCTGACCTAACAACCTTTAATGGGTCAATTATTCCCATGTTAAACATATTCCCATAGCTATCAGACGCTGCGTTATATCCAGAACTTTCGTCCATTTCCAATACCTTTGCAAGAACAACATCTGGTGTGCCGCCGCTGTTTTCAACAATTTGTTTTAGAGGTAGCTCACATGCTTTTTTAACAATCTCAATACCAACTGAAATCTCGTTTACATCTTTTGATTTTTCAATTTTATGTGCAGCCTTGACTAGTGCAACACCACCACCGGGTAGAATTCCCTCTTCTATTGCTGCCTGTGTTGCATGAAGCGAGTCATCAACTCTATCTTTTCTCTCTCTTAGCTCAGATTCCGTTGCACCGCCTACTTTGATAATTGCAATTCCTCCAGCAAGACTTGCTAGCCTCTGGCGTAGAATTTGCTCTTCTGTAGGAGATATTTCTGGATTTGTTATCTGTGTTCGTATGCTGCTAGATCTTTCTTCAATAGACTCTGAATTGCCTTTTGCACCTATAAATACTGTTGCAAACTTATTAATTGATACTTTTCTACACCTGCCTAATGAAGAAAGATCTATCGCCTTCAGCGTCTCTCCTGAAGCTGGCGAATGGACATCACACCCAAGCACTGTAGCAAGATCTCCAAGCTGATGAACTCTGCTTTCTCCAAATCCCGGAGCTTTTATTGCACAAATCTTTAATGAGCCACGCATCTTGTTGACAACTAAACCTTGCATTGCATCACCATCAACATCGTCTGCCACTATAAGAAGTGAAGCATCTTCATTTAGCGATTTTTCAAGAAGGGGTGCAATTTCCTTCAGACTATCAACTTTCTTATTTGTAAGTAAAATATATGGATTGTCTAGTTCACATAGCATTTTATCTTGATTTGTTACAAAATAAGGTGATAAATAGCCTCTATTGATTTGCATACCTTCAGATATAACTAGATTGCTTTTTAAGCCTTTTGCCTCCTCAACTGTAACAACACCATCTTTTCCAACAGCATCGAGAGCTTGACATATTAAATCACCAATAAGTCTTTCTCCGTTTGCAGATATTACTGAGATCTGATTCATTTCAGATTCATGTGTTATTGGAACTGACATCTCTTCTAGATTCTCAATGATAATATTAGTTGCAATATCAATGCCTTTTTTGATAACTGCTGCTGAATAGCCTGCAGCAAGGACTTTCAAACCCTCAGAAAAAATTGCATGCGCAAGAACTGTTGCAGTAGTTGTTCCATCACCGGCAACATCTGCTGTTCTACTTGCTGCTTCCTTTATCATTTGCACACCAAGGTTTGCAAAAGGATCACTAAGATTAATTGCTCTTGCTACAGTTACACCATCTTTTGTTAAAATTGGATGTGTATTAGGTTGTTCAATTACAACATTTCTACCTCTAGGTCCCATTGTAATCTTTACAGCATCAGATAGTATGTCAACACCTTCTAATAGTTTTTCTCTAGCATGTATGTCAAATTTAACTATTTTGCAAGTATTTTGCATATCAACCCTTTAATATTTCTTTATTTTTTGATTCTTTCAATATATCAAATCCAACATGAATTACTCTTCTATTTCTTGTAGTTACATTTTCTGCAACAAATAAATCACCTACACTATATGCAACCTCTTCTTTTGTGATTATCATATGATGCCTTAGCATTTTGATTTGATTATCAGATAAAATATTATTTTCCAACTTCGCTCCCGTTTTCTATTTTATTAAAAACCTCTAGAGGTTCAGTTATTTTTTCTTTAATTTTAGCTTGTATTCCCATACTGTCAATTGAATCATTTATAGTAAAATTTCTCTCTGATAATGAGCTAGCACTTTCTATAATTTTTCCTATAGATAGTTTTGCCTCTTCAAGTAATGTTTCTCGAAGTGTATCAAGAGAAACAAATACTTCAACGTTTAATTTTTCAAGCTCAATCTCTGTTTTTTCTTTATTGGGAATTTTTACGATGTAAGACGTTTCTTCGCCTTCTAAGTTTTTTCTTGTTACTTTTTCTACAACCTGGGATGGGAAAACACTAGTTTTCTCTTTTCCAAGAAGGTATATAATTTGTCCGACTTTGTATTTCATAATTGTAATTTTTTAAATATCATACAATTATACAAAAAAAAATGAGCTAGTGCTCATTTTTTTTGCTATATGTTAATTTTACTAGTAACTACTTTTCAAATCCAAAAGAAAAACCCATGGAGACATTTCCATCTTTGCTCCTTGTAGGCTTTTTATTACCATACAGCCATGAACTATCGCTTTCCATACCTGAATTTTCAAGGATCTCTTTTATCTCGTTTCTAATAACACTTCTCATTTTAGACTCAACAACTCTTTCATTGCGCATCTTTCTAATTTCCTGTCTTAGAATGTTTTCGTCTATTTCCAATACTTCGTCGAGACTTTCATCATCTTCATCTTCATCTTTATCATCATCAGAATCTTGAGCTTCGTTCATATCAGCATGATGCATCTCAGAATACTCTGTTTCATCCATGTAATCACCTTCATCGAGGTCAAAAATGTCTTCAGTCTCCATGGTTTCACCCATGTCTTCATCTTCAATCTCACCCTCTGCAAGGTGACCTTTTCCAAATCTAGTTTCTGCTTCATCAGCAAGGCTTGGGTCATCATGCAAAGACCTGTTGCTAGCTTCATTAAGCTTACCTGATTGGTTTTTTCTTAAGCCAGCCAGTCTAGCAAGTCTATCTACATCAAAATTCATTTGAGCCTCCGTATATTGTTAATTATATCCCTGGTAGATAAGTTACAAAGTTTATTTAGATGAAGTTGAGACTTCAATAGTCTGTCTGACATCATCGGTAATCCTTATTCCTTTTTTAACTGCTTCATTAAGAGGCTCAAGCCCTAGACAAAATCTTAAGTTGTCATATTCAATGTCAGACATTACTGTTTTTAAGTAATTCATATCTGCATATTGATGAAGATCCCATTGAAAAACAGGAACCTCATCACCCTCATTGTTCGGCTCAGTCTCATCTGATTCTCTACTCTCAAAAACGTAAAGAATTTTTGGCATATTCTCATCAACCGGCACAGCAACAAAGGGAATTGAAGACGAAGTTCCATCACTATTTTCTTCATACATAATCTCAGGTATCCATTTTTCACTACTCATCATAACTCCTAGAAAGTAAGTAAATTATTTTACACAACTTTTTACTGTCGTTTATGCTGAAACTTGTGAAATACCATATTTGTATAGCTTGCTTACGTCTTTTGACTCACCTTTATTTCTCTTCTTTACAATATTTCCAAAATATGATTCACCCTGTTTAAGAAGTGCTGTAAAGAAGTCGGGTATAAATTTTTTCACTAGCTCAGATTCTACAGCAGATTTGTCTGAGCTTGTAGCTTGAATCTCTGAAAACACTACATCAAGCTCAGTTCCAGCATTGTTCTTTCCAAGATATGCCCCTAGTGTATCAACAATACCTTCAAGGTCACTTTCTGATACTATATCATCATAGCTGCTTACAATTTCTCCAATATCATCATCTGACATATCTGCAAACCCCTCGAGGTTATCATCATCTGTCAACCTTTCAATTCTTTGTGACTGCATGGGAAATAGCTGTGTCATGCTTTTAGGATTATTTTTTAATATTTTTTTTGTGATTGCTTCAAATAAAATCTTCTGATTACCCTCTAAAGAAGCACCCGGCGTGCCTTGTTTTAGACCAGACTTTTCTCTTTTTGAACTGTCTCCCTGTATAGCATCTATCAATCTTTCTACTGATGCTGGCATACCCATAAGATATAACATCTTGCTATCTTCGCTTGCCATAAATTCACCAAAGACATCATAATATGTCTGTTGCTGCTCTGCAGCTTCGCCACCAAAGTTAACAGCTTGTATTTTCTCCTGGAGTGCGATTTCTTCTTTAATTAAATCTTTTAATATTTTTTCAAAGGACACCAAAAATCTCCCTTCTTTGTTCTAAAGTTCTTAATATAAGACTAATTCCAGTCTTTTCTCTATAATAATTAATAACCTCTCTATCAAAATCACTCAGTCTTTGCTCTTTTGTTATCGGATCTCTAGTTGAAAATAGCTTTCTAAGATGTGAAGGTAATCCGAGCATTATTTGCTTTTTAATTTCAACCCAGTCATCACAATCGTCCGTATAGCATGATACAGAATCTATTTGCTCTATAATCTTGTTAGGTATCATTATTTGTCACC
>TARA_R110001583_G_scaffold1612_5_pt1 | contig 10530 bp, 10 predicted proteins | sample TARA_R110001583 | Tara Oceans TARA_R110001583 (sample SAMEA4398432) | marine metagenome | biome: Polar Biome; feature: [MES] marine water layer (ENVO:01000295) within the mesopelagic zone...; material: water (ENVO:00002006), including particulate matter (ENVO:01000060) such as...... | reverse complement strand
TCTCAATAAAAAGCCGTATATACGAACGCATCTTATATGTTTATGTAAATTAATCGTTGTAAAACAGGTGGAGTCCATATACGACTTAGAAGCCTATAAAACAGTGGGCAAAATTACTCTGCTCTAACATCAAGCTTAAAAGACTGCCATTGATAATTCGAACAGTTAGTTTTTTGAACAACCTCAACTATTATAGTGGGGGAGAGCTGAGCGTTACCACAAATTACCATGGCGTATTGTGATATCGTATCACCCAAACTTTTAAGATATTTAATTGTCGTACTTCGATCTAAAGTCGATGGGTTTGGATGTTGCTCTGGATGTGTATGCCACATCCCTACAGGGTACATACCTATTGAAAACATACTTTTTCTAACGTCTGTAGCAGCCTTTGCATTTTGATTAAATGATGCTCTTTTTCGCTTATCTTTATTATGTGGGCCTGATGCCAATTCAATATATATGTTTTCATCTTCAATAAAGGTTGAAAACAATTCACCACCCGCTTCTTTAGAAAAACAGCGATATTGTGAATAACTAACGATATGCTCATATGCTTCTTTACTAAATCTAACATATTTAGTTTGTTGACTGTTGAAGAAATATAAGTCAGACATCTATATCCCTATCTATCACTTGTCCATATTTTGATGCATGATTTTTCGTCCAGTCACTTAGTTCTACATCAGAATTAAACTTTGAGAAATAACTTTTTTCTCTTAACCAGGTTCTAACTATTCTTTTATTTTCCGGTTCATCAAGCATTTCCATTATTAACTCTGACGTCATCGCCACACAAAATGCAGCAGCAGTAACGCTGTAACTTTGAAAATAACTGGAACATCCAGGTAGCTTTGTCATTACATCTCTAGACCAGTTCGCACATTTTAGCTGTCCAATAAAACCACTATGATACTGTTTTTTGGGCGGGAAATAACAAGCATGACCAGCGGAAACATATGGCTCCATCCAGGATTTTACAAGCGGTATATTTGTTCTATAAGCTTCTATTTCTACAGCAACGGAGTCTTCACCCGACACATCAACTATCAGATCAAATTCATTAATATCATATTTATTTGCATATCCGATAAAATTTCCTGTAAATGTATCCACAATGCAGTGAGGGGACTTTCGTTCTAACTCGCTTTTCAACTGTTTCGCTTTACTTTTTTTTATAGAGTTAAGGCCTAAAGAGTGCCTTGACATATTTTCAGCTTCAAATATATCGTGATCTACAATAGTTAAATACCCGATACCTGATTGAGCTAAATGGTTAATAATGAAACTACCTAAAGCACCACAGCCCACTATAAGTATTGTTAAACCCGAGCGATGATTTACTGTCGCTATAGTGTCTCTGCCCACAACCCAATTTTGATCTATACGTTTGACTTGTAGAGGAATAGGGCTATCTTGGATGATATTTCTAATAATAGTACTGCCATAAATAGTCTCAAATTTTTCGACATTTCTTGGTCCATTGGACATCAAGTACCCATATTGATTGTCTATATGTTTAAATATAACTAAATGATGTTTTTTACTTTTGTATTGTTTTCGAGATTGTATAAATTTATTAGTAAATTCACCCCCTGCATTGTAGCGAATTTCACGTAACACATCAGCATCAGTACGAGGCCATATAGAAGGATTATATGGCTGTTCGATATTAACAATTATTACATCCACATTAATTAGCGTATCATTCGGATTTATTGAGTTTATCAGTTTACTTAATCTCTTATTACCCGCACTTGAAGCTATGATTGTTTTGCTTTTATTTAATAACTTCCCTTCAATAACCGAATGTTCTTCAGGGGCATATACATCTATGTAAACATGTTTTACTGCGGAACGTGATGACTGCTTTTTTTGTACATATATATTCCAATAACTAATTGGCTCCTCAATAAAGTCATAATCGAGTTGACCTTCATTCCAAGGTATTATGAAATCGTTCTCAAAATTTGTAATTAACCAACCGACTCTATTCGTTGATTCTTCACCCGAAAATGCCCCTAAATCACCATCACCCACACAAACTTTACCATCAGGTTCTACATGGGGAATTTTCAGACAATACTTCTTATCTATATATATACTTGCTCTACCTGTAGTGAAAAAGTCATTAGGTATTCTAATTTCAGCCCAGTCGATAGCTCTTTGCAAATAAAAATCAGAAACATCAATTTGTATTGAAGTGTATTGATAGTGCTTTTTTACACTAGCAGGTAATAAGCGCCCATTACAGACGCAAATATTGTTAATAAATTCTTCTAGCAATTAGGCTAACCCGTTTGTTACTGGCACACGAGGAATAACTTTAGGAGGTATGTTTTTAGGTTTAGGTCCTTGTTGATTTGTGCTATTTAGCCCAAAAACGTCTAACACCTTCTGTTTTATATTATCCTCTAGTTGAACATTTATGATTGTTTTCATATCGGATGTGAGTAATTCAACCCATTTGAAGAAGCTGCTCGACTTTTGCTCTCCTTCATCTGGATCATTCCATTTTTCCGCAAAATTTTCGCCTTCTACAGTAGGGTTTTCTACAAACCACTTACCACTTGAACACCTAGGCCCTTTTTTTAATAGTTCAGAAATTACTAGCATGACATCAACAGGATCAGAATAATAACTATTTCTGGTATGTAAATAAAAGTATGCCTCTGTAATTAATGTTACCAATAACACAGAAATAGGCTTGTTCTCAGATTTAATAATTCCTCTTTTTACAGCCATATCCCTGTGTCTTTTAAACAGGATAATTATTGTTCTTAAGGTGTCACTTGGATTAATTTCTTGAGATGGGACATCTTCAACATTAGCTTCAAACTTTCTATTAAATGATTCTAAGGCAACCTGTTGTAGAACCTGTAAGCTAGAAACATCATTTATCCAATCAGCAAACCCTTTAGGATTTGACGTTTTCCACTTTTTTGTAGGTACATCTACAACAGCTAATGCTGATTCTTTATGAAGTGTAGGAGTGAAGTTATAAGCGAAACTTTCATAAACATCAGTTTCTATTTCGCTTAATAATACTGAAGGGGTAAATTCCAAATAAAAAGAAGTGTGTGCGAAGTTTATTTTCCAGCAACGCCTTTTAGCTTCAGGTTTTCTTACATCTTGCCCAGAAAGGCGTGATGCATAATAAGAGTTTAATGCTTCACCAATTAAGTCAAAAAATTTTAATGGTTCATTTACTTCTATTTTTGATAGGTCTACCTTGCAGACAGCATCAATATCAAAATTAGAGCCATCAGCAGACTTTATTAATGTTTTTGTTCTAACAGAACCTTGCGAAAAAACTTCTATAGCATCATCATCCCATTTAAGCTTTTTACACAAATACCTAGCCACTTCGAGATACTTTTCCTTAGCGTCTTCTATGTCACTGTCAGGAACTTTTAGTAAATTAACAGCCCCATTAAAAGCGATAGAATATTTCGTTAAGCTGCTCGAAGCTAATGCTGAGTCCTCAAACCCAAATGGTTCTGTTTTATTAACTGCTAAACCACCCCTAAGGGACATTGCTTTGTTAATAGCCTCATCAATACTTTCATTATAAAATAGTCTGGTTTCTTCTTTTAATTTATATTCAGTCACATTAGCTCCCTGCCTAAGTAGTTTTATTCATTTCAAAAGTGATTTTGGGGTTATTAGGTTGTATGACTGCGCACCAAGGATACCCTTGTTTTTCATAATGGTGGACTTTTATGACTGCCGGAAAATGATTTTGATTAAATTCTGATGCAAGTCTCATAATGAAAGATGCTTGACCCATTATCGTTATATGCAGCTCTTGAATACTTTTGTATTGACCAAATATCTCATTATTTAAATAATCTCTGATACCGGTAACCAATGACACTTGTGCTTCATATGAAAACAAATTTCCAATTTTTTTATCTTCTACATGAACGGTAGCGACAGCATCTAAACTTAGTTTATCCATGAAATTACTTTCATCATTATTCATCGACACTTCTATAGATAAACCTATTTTTTTAATTTCTGAATTTTGGTGAGCTTGTATAAGCTTATGATTGAATTGAGCTTTGAAACCCATAATATTTCTAACGTCCAACCAATTATTATTATCTTTCTCTTTTCTATCTCTGTCCCAACAGTAATAATTTATATTTCTTCGATTCGCTAATAAGAAACCTAGCCCAAAAACATGAGGTACATGGGCTAAAGCTCCAATAGCCAACACTAAATTTGAATCTTCTAATTCAAGGTCTTTTATTACGCTATTTTTTATATTATTTATTGAATATTCTGAACGGTGAAGCCATTCAGTTTCTGATTCATTTTCTTTTTTTATTAAATTGGAATCTTGTGCTGTTCTTGATGACTCTATAGTTTGATAATACTGCGTTTCAAGTTGAGGTGGTTTGGATATTGGTAAGCTTAATAATGTTATCCCTTTCGCTTTATTTTTTCGTTCATTACGATTTTTTGACCAGTCTGCTACGGTTAAAACTATCCCTAAGATAAACATCGCTATACTGAGTAAACTAAAAATCACTACAAGCCATGCAGGTAGCGCACCTCCTCCATCCGAGAATGATAAATTCATACCGTTCGAATAGGTTAATTGGATAGTAACCCCTGCCAACCCACAAATAGTTAATAACGAAAGTGCCGTCCATAACAAAGTAGAGCCAGCTGTTTTTTTTGGAAAAATACGAAATAATATTTCTTTAATTAGATTTAACATTTTTACGCCAACTTATTAATTTAAATGACTACTTCTTTCAACTCAATACATAGAGCTGAAATTTGTGTTTTGGATAAATTACAGGGTTAACGGACTAAGTGAAAACTAAAAAATTCAAAAAATAAGATCCCTCATATTTTTAATATGATACTCCCATAAAACATCATACTCTAATGAGCTAAAAGTAAATATCAAATTATGCAGCAGGTGACCTTTATTAAAAATTATTGATTGGGGAGTTGACTGAAGATAAAAAGCTAAGGCGGTTTGTGCCACATAGCGAGATAGAAAAGCAACTTATTTAATGTCCGCAATAGGCCTTGAGTTCAATCAGTGTATGACCGCTTTATGGAATTGTTAGTATTTATTTAGTGGTAAAGTGTTTGCAATTGAATGACAAGATAAAATGTAATTGATTGGCATAGCCACAAGTTATTTTCCATTATGCTCAAAGACCACTAGTAAACGGATACTTTTAAGCGTATTTTATTTCTTTGATAGTGAAATTTTTATTTACATGTAAAGTGACTATTTAGCCATAATTTTCATTTTGTGCACGAAGAATTTAATATTATTTAAATAAAGGGGAATACAATACATTTCCCTTTTTAGTTTAATTAACCGTGATAATGGTACCCAGTACAAAGTCCTTTCTGCTGTGATTTTTCAGAGCATTTATGTCCCCCTGATGTATCAGTTCTCCCTCCATGAGCAAACGTTGGTGATATTGATGCTACACAAAACATAACTAAAAAAACATTGATCAAATTTTTCATTTAATAACTTCCTTATCTTAATCGAACGTGTCATTTCTCATTCATTCTGTAAGTATATTTTTTACAAACAGCAGGATACCACAGAAAATATAAAACAAATGCAAACACAACATCATCAAGATAAACATGTAAAAAGTTGATGTGTAGTCTTGTAGATGTACAAAATAATATTTCAGAACACAATTTTTTTAGAGAAATAACAATAATACATTTAAATTACTTTTTATTTGTTATTTTGACTTATTTGCTTGAATGCTTTGTCCTTTACCCATATATTAGATTATGAAACCCTTAAAGTTTTTATGGGTAAAAAAATAGAGATAACTATGGGAATTAAACCTGGTCCAAAACGAATTGCTGATTCAACTGGGAAGCCTGATAGACGTCAACGGGATAATAAAGACACCCCAGGGAATAAGCCATCACTTAAACCCCATAAACACAAGAAAGGCGATTAACAAAGCAGTAAGTCCATAAGTGAAGGAATTAGGTGTAGATTCATTTTTTCATATAAAAGGGAAGCAAATGCAAAAATTTATTGTCAACAAAAATGCACAAAACAATGGTGATCACGAAGTTCATAATGCGACTACTGGATGCACGTATATGCCGAATAGTGAGAATCAAGTTGAAGCAGGATTTCATTCAACTTGTGCAGGGGCTGTTGCTGAAGTGAAGAGAAATAACCCAACGCATCGTATTAATGGTTGTTATTATTGCTGTAATGCTTGTCATACGAGTTAACAACTATAGACGTTGTTAACTACCGTTATAACATCAAGTTTATCATAATACCCGATCTGTAGGCATATTAAATGCTATTCACTCAGTGGAATTTTTATATCAAACGTATGTGAGTACCCCTGCTTAGCTGGGTATAACAATGTCACAAACGAATATCGTATTTTGATAAAAATACTAGTCTAAATATGCTCATGCCTCACAAAACTCAATGACGCCTTTAGGCACAAAAATCTCAGTTATTAGTTAAATGTATTTAATGGTCATTTTCATTGTAAATAGTCGAAAAAACCACATGTTACTTTCGGAACAATAGCTTCCAAGGTACTCAGATTTAAGCTTATGCAGCACTCCGATACGATGAATTCGATCTCCCAGAGCAAACTCTAGATGTGCGCATCTAAAAGCTGACTGGTACGGTGACAACGGATTGAACGAATCACAACACCTTCAATGGTAAAGTGGTCATCTTCGCTGATAGGGATAGTCTTGTATCGGGGGTTAGCTGACAATAACAGGCGTTCTCTAATATTAATAATCTTACAGATAAACTCACCATTTAAATTTGCAACAATAACATCTGAATCTTTTACCGAGACATGACGGTCCACAATTAAAATATCACCATTGAAAATACCTACACCTCTCATTGAATGGCCATCGGCTTTGCCAATGAATGTCGCACTAGGGTGCTCAACGAGTAATGCATCTAAACTCAAAGGTAACTGTAAATAATCACTTGCGGGACTTTCAAAACCCGTAATTCCTGCGCTTGCAGTAATAGGAATAAATTTCATAACATTAACTGTATAAAAAAAACAGTGTAAATTACAATTAAATTTTCAACAACTACAAGCAAATTATTCTAATTATACTTGTTAACCGCTTATGCTTTAAAAAATCTTGATTCAACTTCATATTTCAAGCTATTTTACAAGGACTTACAATGTTTCCCTTAGAAGAAAAAACTTATTAGTATTAGTAAATGCAGGAGGGAAATGATGAAATTTTGCCATGAAAATAAACATAGACTAAGTTAACTTCAAATTCATTTCAAAAACAAATCTGGTTGCAATAACAGGCTTTTTAGGCGTTGATGACCAACCATTTTTTTGCCAGTGTTTTAGACTGTCATCCTTTGGAACTAACAAATGAAGTTGTGTAATAGCTCGTGTTATTGCAACATAAAAAAGCCTCCGAGATTCCTTTATATTCTCATTGAGCTGAGAAAGATCACTTGAAGGTTTCTCTCTTTGAACACCGTCACTTTGCCCAGGAAACTCTTTGTCATATAAGCCGACAATAATTACATTATCCCACTCCAGCCCTTTTGAATTATGCATAGTCGATAACTCAAAACAATTCTTACTTTGTGTATTAATAGATGGCCGAATCATAATATCAATAAATTTATTACAAGTTATGCCTAAGCTATCCAGAAGGGTTTCAATGCTAGTTATACCTCGTAATTGGTCATTTGACTCTGTTATTAAAACTGAGCTCTCACTAATACCTTCTAATAATCCTTCTGCATTAATTTTGTGAAATAATTCTCGTGCGGAGGTAGCTTCGTTAAATTGATTAGATATTTTTTTTAAAGCACTTATAATTTTTAAATTATGAGAATGTTGAAGAGGAATATATTTATCTAACACTTGCCAAAAGCTATTAACGTTTATTGATACTTTATCAAGAATTGTATTTTGTACCCCTTTATCTAGCCATAGATTTAATTGCATTATAAAGTTCCTAATGACCTTTTTCATATCATATAAACCCTTTAGCTTGGATATATTTCCATCTAAGCTTAAACAAAACAATACGGTTAGAAAAGAAAGCTCAGGCCTAAGAATTAAACCTAATTTACTAGAAATATTTCGATAAGGAATGTCTTTCATTTGTAATAATAATTCAGGAACAACAAGATCAGATTTTGCCCTTCCAAGGATTACAGTTGAGCCCATTTGAAACTCTGAAATATTACAATTTAAAAATGACAAAAAGGTCATATCATGGTGTATCTTAACTATCGTATTAGGATTATTAATGTGACTAACACATTGAGTAGTTTGATACTCTTTATTCTTGTAAATAACTGAATTAGCAGCGTTTGATAACTTTTTACCAAACCTAAAAGTATAAGACAAATGATAAATAGTTGTCCCGGAGAATTGGTTCTGAAAAATCCCCTGAATAAAATCAGACTTACTCCCTCTCCACTCGTATATACATTGATTAACATCACCAACAACCATTACATTTGAATGTTCACGGGCTAAATGTTTTACAAATTCATTTTGGATATAATTTACATCTTGATACTCATCTACGATCATGTATTGAAAATCAGGAAGAAATGAAGGATTACTTTGTACTAAATTGACAGCTTCAATGAGTGCATCATCAAAAGTTCTAAAGTTATACTCTTCCATTAGTTTAAGATAATTAAAATATGCACTTTTTTCATAACCAGTAACATCCTTATAAGTTGGATCATTGTATAAGTCTGCTGAAGTAACCCCTTCTAATCGCCAGTTCGATATCTGTAATTGAAGAGCTTCTAAATCACTATTACGAATAGAATCGACTTGATTGGTACATTGTTTAAGAATTTGTTTATATTTGTAATGATTGGTATCTAAAATATCTTTCTTCTTAATATATCGAGCAATTTCAGCTTTTTTAAGTAATCCTATAGCTAAGCTATGAAACGTTCTAACTTCGGGTATTATTCTCACCCCATCTTTTTTTAATTTTATCTCTAATTTTTCTTTAAAACTTAATTGAGCAGCTTTATTAAACATTAAAATAAGGATGTTATTTGGGTTTACACCAATTCTGATTAAGTATGCCACCCTCATTATCAATGTTGTCGTTTTACCACTTCCAGGTACTGCTTTCACCAATGCATGGCCAATTGTATGTTCTACAATTTGTTTTTGTTCTGAAGTCAGTTGTTTCTTCATAATCCGACCTGGTAATCTTTACATTTTTTAGCTTCTCCATAATACAGTTGGCGAGACTTCACAGAGCAATAAACTTGACCGTCAGACCATGTATCAGAATGTAAACACTTTAAACAATTTTGATAAGTATTGTGAGGGTCTAAAGAAAATGCTACTTGTTTAATCATTTTATATTTTTCAGTTTTATCAGTTTTACACGACCAACAATTACATGCAGATAAGTCATTATCAGTTAAATTTTCAAACCTTTTAACAGCAAGGTTTAAACGTCCACTTGAGCTCAACGTCCAAATTTCAAATTCTTCACTTCCATAATGGCACCCACTACTACAAATATCTTTTTTTAGGGGTGAAACATTAAAGTTATGAACAGTTAATCTAGAATCATCTATTGAAAAGTCTAAAGCTTGGATATATTCAATATCTTCCTCTCTGGTGATATTAATTTCAATAATGGGGATACCAGACTCAATTTTATTTTTAGAACAAGGATGTGTAACACAAACTTCAAAATAACAACGCTTATTGGTATTACTATTTGTAAGTAAAACATCTGGAGTCAAGCCGGTACTAGTATCATGCTTCTCTAACTCAGCTAAATCAAACAAATCAACCAAGTTATAATTAGCATTAATATATGAAGAACAAGAGGGTTTATTTTCAAGAAAAGTTGATTTTAAGCTTGAACATGTAACCAGCCTAGTTAGTTGGAACTTAATTGGTTGTGAATCTATTTTGGCATTATTGAATGCCTTATAAAATGCGTTCTTTGCTGAATTGTGTAAATATGATTCATAGCTACATGTAGCCTTATTATGTCTAAAATGATGCGCTCGAACCGGTCCTTTAACAATCAACATATTGCTTTTACAACCTGGGCACTTGTAAAGCTCATTAGGAAGTGAATCAGAAATATGAATCAAAGTATCATTAGCGTCTAGTGCGAAAACATAAGTTATAGCTTTATCTTCCATTTATTTCCTCTAATCAACTAAATCACGATTGTTTCTGATCTAACCAATTTTCTGTCCATTAATTTTATTAATGGGATCAAAAATTAGTACAAAAAAACACAAAACGCATAAAAAGAAACTACATATCAAAAAAATTCCTTTACCAAACAAATTTAGTAAAGGAATGTTTACTGAGCATGATTCACGAGTTTAAATAACCATAAGACCATGGTTTGGTAACAACTCTCTAAGCACATACCAACGGTGGTAAGATGCAGCTTGATAGAATCTATAGACAGGTTCTTTAAATGCTAATTCTGGTTTAGTATTTTTAAGATTTTCAAATACAGAATTCCAATCTTCAT